>Ga0099849_1000002_pt1 | contig 129686 bp, 123 predicted proteins | sample CB_VirMetaG_4_FD_78177 | JGI IMG/M metagenome (GOLD analysis project Ga0099849, IMG submission 78177) | Freshwater to marine saline gradient viral communities from Chesapeake Bay - CB_1508_1M Viral MetaG | ecosystem: Environmental > Aquatic > Marine > Coastal | place: USA: Chesapeake Bay... | reverse complement strand
GCACTACCAGAACTTCCAGATGATCCAGCACTACCTGCACTTCCAGATGATCCGGCACTTCCAGATGATCCAGAACTACCTGCACTACCTGCGGAACCCGCACTACCAGAACTTCCAGATGATCCAGCACTACCTGCACTTCCAGATGATCCGGCACTTCCAGATGATCCAGCACTACCTGCACTTCCTGAAGATCCAGATGATCCTGAAGAACCAGATGATCCAGCACTACCTGCACTTCCTGAAGAACCAGATGATCCAGCACTACCTGCACTTCCTGAAGAACCAGATGATCCAGCACTACCTGCACTTCCTGAAGAACCAGATGATCCAGAGGATCCTGCACTAGCATCTCTACCTGATGATCCAGAAGAACCGGATGTTCCAGAAGAACCTACACTTCCCGAAGAACCAGAAGGTCCTTGATTTCCATTTAAATTTATCGACCAATCCGAATATGTTCCAGAGCCTTTATAATTTAAAACTTTATAATTTAGAACACCGAATGAACCAACATATGATACAACTTCACCTATAATTTTATTCGAATTATCATGGACTATTAATAATTCTTGTCCTTGAGTATAAGCTAAACCTGTACCAATGGTAATTGTCTTATAACCGCCCAATGATGATGGAATGGTAATACTAGTAGAAGATGAACTAGAATAACGATCACCATCTACTCCAGATGTTCCTGCAGATCCAGAAGTTCCCGTTGAACCAGAAGTACCAGATGACCCAGAACTTCCTGTACTACCAGATGATCCCGCAGAACCTGCACTACCAGCACTACCAGAGGAACCAGCACTACCAGAGGAACCAGCACTACCTGCTGATCCGGCACTACCTGAAGAACCTGAAGAACCTGAAGAACCAGAAGTTCCATAACTTCCTGAGCTTCCAGATGTTCCGGAAGAACCCGAACTTCCTGAACTTCCTGAAGAACCTGAAGTTCCGGAAGTTCCAGAAGAACCATCATCACCCTTATCACCTGTTCTTGCAAAAGTTAATACTAAATCATCACCTGAATTAAAAGGTAAATTTCCATTAGTTGATGAAGATTCAACTACTGTTACATCGATGTCATGAGTTGTATGTGTAGGTAAGTAATCTGCGCCATTAATAACAAATAATACAAAAATCTCATTTTGAAATTTTTTGCTAATTTTTACATGACCTTTTATTATGCTAGAAGAATTCGCTATTACATTTAAGAATGCATGTAAATCGGTATTATTTGCATCACTATCGCTAATTGTTATATTTGTTAAAGAAGAAAGTGCGGTATCATCAACTGTAAATTCTCCTGTGCTTGGAGAACTATTTGTCGAATATGAGTATTCGAAAGATGCCCCACCAAAATTTCCATCTCTACCTGATGTTCCAGATGTACCAGAACTACCTGATGTTCCAGATGTACCAGAAGAACCTGCACTGGCATCTCTACCAGACGATCCTGATGACCCAGATGTTCCTGTTGATCCGGATGTACCAGAAGATCCTGCACTGCCTGATGATCCAGAAGTACCTGCACTACCTGTTGATCCTGATGTTCCTGAAGATCCTGCACTGCCTGATGTTCCTGAAGATCCTGCACTGCCCGATGATCCTGATGTTCCTGAAGATCCTGCACTGCCCGATGATCCTGATGTTCCTGAAGATCCTGAACTACCTGCTAAACCGGATGTTCCTGATGATCCTGAACTACCTGTTAAACCAGATGTTCCTGATGATCCTGATGTTCCTGATGATCCTGATGTTCCTGATGATCCGACACTGCCTGACGTTCCTGACGATCCTGATAAACCATCAATGCCTGACGTTCCTGACGATCCTGATAAACCATCAATGCCTGACGTTCCTGACGATCCTGATGAACCGGAAGTTCCTGCACTAGCATCTCTACCTGAAGTTCCCGAAGTGCCTGCGGATCCAGAGGATCCTGATGTTAAAGGACTAATTTGATCAAGAATGTTTGATCTTAAAATCACTGAACCACTAGATTGACCTTCTTCTAAGTAAAATCCATCATCTGTGTTAATGGTTATATGATCAACTTTAGAAACTGTATTACCGGATATTTGCGATTCGGTAATTTCTAGAGGAGGAGATGCTTCTCCAAATTCCAATGTTCCATTTGCGGTTACTCTAAGAACATCGCCTTCTATACCTAATCCAGTCTCATTAACCTCTTTAATTTCAGTAACAGAAAATATTTTATCACCATTAGTATCTCGTATTGTAAAATCATTTCCAGAAGAACTATGAAATCCTAAAACAGCATTTTGAGTACCTACACCAATCTTTAACGATTGAGTATCTCCAATTGTTATGGATCTATTTACAATAAGATTTTTATCATCACTAATTGATAATATTTCAGGATCAAAAGATATTATAATTGAAGTTGTATTTTGTGCGGCAAGTAGTCCATTACCAGTTTTTATTGATTTAAATTGTAAAATACTTTCACTGGTATTGTACTCTGTATTAGAGTACAATTGAACTGTATTAGAAGTGACATTTAAATTATTACCGAATACTCTTTTTTCAGGATCACTACCTCCACCTCCATAATATTCGCCCCAACCAGTTATAACTTTCTGCGCAGTTGATGCTGCTTGAGAACCAATATCTTTAACAACTTTTTTAAGGGTTTCAATCTCATCTCTTAAAGGTTGAATTTGTGCGTCTTCACCTTTAGGTCCTTGTGGTCCTTGCGGCCCCAAAAGTCCTCTAGGACCCATCGGACCTTCAGGACCTTGTAATCCTTGAGGTCCCATTTTACCAGGATCACCTTTTTCTCCTTTATCTCCTTTAGGTCCCGGTAAACCTTCTAAACCCTGCTCCCCTCTCTCGCCTCTAGGTCCTTGTTCACCTTTTATTTCTAGGACCTTAATCTTTTCACCAGTTACTGGATCTAAGATTTCTCTAATTTCTTTTATTAACTCTTGCTTTGCTCTTTTTAATTCTTTTTGAGTATAGGCTAGAGAGGCAGCTAAAACTTCATTTAGTTTTACCTGTTTATTGTTTTCATTTGACATTTAATTAATCGTCTAAATTTATAGTAGAGAGAATATCATTAATTGTGTTTTTCAATTTTTCATCATTTTTTGTCGAATCAAATTTATCTTGAATTAATTTTTCAATTTTTTCTTCATTTAAAAAATCTGTTTTTTCATGACTTACAGAGTTTGTTTCCATTCCCATTTTCATATCATCTTCACCAGAAAATCTAGGATCATCTAATTCTTTTGCTATTTGCTCATCATTTGTTCTAATATCATCATCACTCATCAATAAAATATTTCTTCTGATAAATTCATTTGAATAGTATTTTCCAGCATACTCAGATAAATCTCGTAAAAGATTTAAACGATCTTGTAATAATTCATTTCTTTTCATTTCTGTGAAATGACTATCGCTTTCAAAATGATAATAAATTTGATTTTTTATTTTTTTCCAGTCATCTCTGTTCATTACACCTTTTAAACTCAATTGTCTTTCCAACAAATCATCAAAAAGTAATGTAAATCTATTCTGTAATCTATTAATAAACCTAGTAAATTTTACTTCATCTCTAGAAATTTCTGTCGCTCTACCTATAGTATAAGAAGCTTCAGATTCCAGTCTAGATAGTGGTACACCTAATGCTTTATATAATTTTTTCTGAAAATAAATCACATCTTCAATATCACCTAAATTTTGTCCTCCTGGTAATGTTGTAACTTCAGTTCCCCTACCTCCTTCCATTCTAGGCATCCAATAATCCTCAAGCATGGACATATGTTTTCTATCATCACGAATTTCACCTGTATTTGCATCATATACTAATTTATTCTTATATCTTGCCATTAGATCACGCATATACTGTTCTGCTCTAACTTTGGGAAGATTCCCGACATCAACATAAAAAATTCTTCTTTCGGGAGCTCTAGATATACGATAAATGACCAATGAATCTTCAATCATTCTTAACATATTTAAAGGTTTGATAGCTTTATGTAAAAATGATAAAACTAATGATTTTGTGGAGTTTAATAACCCGGAATGACAATATACTATTGAATCAATAGAAATTTTTAAACCTGAAGCCGCATTTGTGAATGCTGTACCTATGGTTTGACCTTGTGCCTGATAAATTCCTTTTTCATTATAAACATAGTATTCTTGTATTTGTTTTTGAGAAGAACCGTTTGGAAGTTTTATGGTTTGATTTTCTCTAATTTTTTTAATTTTGCGAGGATCTAATAATCTTAATTCAAAAATACCTTTTTTAGGATTTTTATCATCTATAATAACATGATAATAAATTCTCCCATCAATATACCATCTTCTAAAAAGATCATATCCTAAATTTTGAAAATCAAGAAGTTTTGTCAACTCTTTGAATTCAATTTTTATTTTTTCTTTAATATTATCAGATAAATTTAAATTATCTAATTTTATATCAACTATTGGTTTATCTTTTACTGAAATAATTGCTTCATTAATGATATCATCTATAGCATTTTCAACTTCTGCCTGTAATGACATATCTCTATAACGATTGATTAATTCCGTTTCACTTTTTATAGCGCCTTCGGTATCAATGTATGTACCATAGACACCACCAGATGCAACCGTCACGGAACCATCATCATTTTCAACTTCAGCAAATGATTTAACTTTTACTTCATCTTTTTGTTTTTTTCCAATAGTAAAACCAAATATATCAATAGCCATGTTTATTCCTGAATGCAAGTGAATAAAATATTACTGTTTTATTTATTCACTTGCAAAATCAGAAAAAAATAATATTAATATTATTAAAGACCACCTACATCTTGTTGCGCAGGACCGGTTTTAGTTGTTGCTGTAGGACCATTGCCTCCTTCAGCGGTCCAATAATCGTATGCGAAAGTAACTGTAAATTCCTCAATCGAATCATTATCTCCCCAATCAAGAGTTATTTCGCTTATATCAATAGGAAACATTCCATGAAATAGATAAGATCTCAATATATTAGCATCATCACCATCAGCAGCCTTTGATATTTGATTAACAGTTACACTATCAATCACATAATCATTAACCCCACCATTTCCAGTTCTATAATTTCCTGTATGTGTATTTATACCCTCCATCCAAAACTCAAATTCCGATCTGTAAGAAAAATTCTCATCATTTATCACAGTAATAGTCCAATCAGCAAAAGTTCTATTTCCTGCTAATTTTATTTCTCTACCCATGTATGGAACTACAACAGTTCCTATGGTAGAACCAGGAATAGATGCAGCTTTGCATAAAAATTTAAGATCACCGTCGGATTCATTGAACCATTGATTTTTTTTAGGAATTATAACTTCAAATAAATTAGGTCTCGCTCCATCCCATGCCAATTTTTCTCTAAAAGTAGAAACATTGAAAGCCATTTTTTAATTCTCCTATTAAATTGCGTTTATTACTTCGTTAAATTCTACTCCTGTTGCAACAGCAACAAAATTCAAATTAATAAAGTTAATTGATCTACTGGGTTTTATAAAAATATCTCCCCTAAATTCATTTCTGTCTACAACATTAGGAGGATTATTTGTTGCATCACAAACAACTTTATAATCTGTAATACCCCTTCTAGATTTTACTTCACGTAGAAACGGCTCAACTAAACTAACAAAACTTGCTCTTGTAAAAGCATCATTAAATTCAAATAATGAAAATTGTGCAGCATTAGCGATTGCTTTTTCTAAAATGATGAATAATCTTCTCACATTAATCCTATCAAATGCGGAAGGCCTTGCCAACAATGTTTTATCGCCAAATAGTATAGTACCGCCTCCTGGCAATGAAATAACAGGATTTATTCCATTAGCATACAACAAATCTCTATCAGCATTGTTGGGATTAAATGCCAATTTTGTCACATTTTTTACATTACCTCTATTAAAACCTGCAGGAGATACATATGGATTAATTGTATCAGCCTGGGCACATATTCCAGCAATATCACCATTTAAAGGTACATATCTGAAAACTCCAGAAAATCTATCGAACATATATTTGTAGTTGCCGTCCATGACCGCATAACTAGAACTTGGTAAATTTTTTCTTCTTGCTACAATATTAGCTGTTTCCTGACCAGTGGTAGCAAAATCTTCATATCTTGGCGAAACAAAAGCCACACAATCTTTTCTAAACTCACAAATTTCGTTAATTATATACACTGATATCTCGTCCTGAATTTGACCTGTTACAATTAATGATATATCAACATCTTCTGGATTTCTAAACATATTGTAAGCATTCATGATTTCTCCAGATCCAATTACATCATTGCCGTCTACTCCTCCACCTAAACTTTCTGAGACGGTTCCTTGTGCAAAATTTGTAACTGAAGAATTATGAAAACCATTAAACGGTAGAGTTGTAGAGTTTTGTAAAGTCGTGCCCCAATCCAAAGATAATGTAACACCATCAATGGATCTTTCATCTCCGATATTATCGTGACCTCCAAACCATACCCAAGCAGATTTATTACTTATCACATCAGGATAATAAATTGAAGTTCCATCTGTTGTAGATAGTGCATTTTTCGCTACTGATAAATTAGGGTATCTTTCTAAAACCGACACACTGGTTTTTGTTGTCCCTCTACCTCTTCTATCTGGAATTCCTGTTATATCTCCATCTTCGTCAACAACAATTACATGTATTTCATCTAATGTATCTTTATTACCAGTTGTCTTTAAAGCAAAGGCAGAAGTTAAAGGTGGATTGTCAAAATTTGATCTATATTCCCACTCTCTAGAATATGTTGAAGAACTAACTAGACGATCAACAGGTTCTGATAATGTTAGTGCCAAATCGCTTTCAATAGAATCTACTCTTCTTCTAACACTTTGATTTGTACTATCAGTAAATGTCAAAATATCTCCGACATTTAATTGATATCTGAAAAATGTATATGATCCGGTAACAACTTTAGATCCTGCCGGAATATCCAGTGTTCCAAACATGTTATCAGAACTTTCCTCAAAAGCAGATCTAGAGTGTCTTATAACTGTATTTCCTGCATCGACAGAAGATGCTCCAAATAAATTTATTGTTTGATTACCAGAAACAGTAGTATCATATCTTACAGCATCAAAAGATGTTGTATTTGCTACAGATGTAACAATACCTTTTGTACCGTTAAAAATTTCTACAACATCACCTACACAAAGTTGTGAACTAACACTAGATTGTGAACCGGTAAAAGTGTTTGAATTTTGTTGTGCCGAAAAGGTTCCTGTCAATTCAATTTGTACATTTGCAGAAAGAGTCACAGTACCTTCAGCAGTCGCTGTGGTATTTGCTCTATCAGGCAAACACATACTTGTTCTTAAAGAATCTCCCAATTGTCCTGGATATTTCGCAATAAAATTTCTATTACTACCGACTAAACCATTCGGATAATTTAATTCATAATCTTTAACATTTTTGATTAAAAATCCATTACCATTTGTTGATGAATTTAATGATACTGTTGTGTTACTTGCTCTGACAACTTTTAAATTATTTGAATAAGATAAAAAAGAACTACATGTTAAAAAAGAATCATAGGTATTCAAATCGGATTTACCGAATTTCATTTTCAAATCATCGGAATCGACAACGGAAACAATTTCTTCTACTGGACCCCATTTAAAAAGACCAGCATGTGCTCCTACTGACGTAGAAGGAATTGGAACTCTGGTAGTCAAATCTATTTCTGCAACTGACACACCTGGACTAACCATAAAAGCCATACTTTCTCCTAGTATATATTGTTAAATGCTAACTGAATATATTTATGAAAATATCATTTTTAAAATGGTCATTTATTTATCTTAATATAAATATTTTATTATGAAAAATAACGTTAAAAAAAGGTTTGAAAAAAAAGTCATTAAAACCGATGATTGTCACTTTTGGGTTGCGAGTAAAACTAAACAAGGTTATGGAATGTTTTCATATAACGGTAAATCAATTCCAGCACACAGAGTTTCTTATATGTTATATGTAGGAGATATTTCTTCAAATTTAATTGTTCACCAAACATGTAATAATACATACTGCGTGAATCCAAAACATTTAGTATTAAAAATGAAAAGTGATGTTAGAAAAGATTTTTACAACATTAGAATAAACAATGAAATGATATTTAAAGAATCAATTAAATATTTGGAAAAAATAAAAAAAATTAGACCTGATATTAAAAAAGATGTAGAGGAAATTATAGAAAAAATAAAAAAATCCGATAACGTTTTACATATTACATTAGATGATTAAAAATTATCCCCATATGAAAATTCTTTTTCAATCACCCAATCCTGTCCACCCATTCTGACTGTTTTTTGTTCATATGAACCTAAACCATCTTCTATGAATCCAAAAGGCATTAAATTTGCTTCTGCCTCTAATAACTGTTCTTCAAATAATTTTTCACGTAAATCTAAATCTGTTATTTCAGTAAAATATTTTTGATTTACTAACCAACCAAATAAAAACAACGTTGTGACTAAATCATCATGATAACCCTCATCTGCTTCATAACTTTGTCCTTTAGCTACAAATGTTGTCAATTCGGTAATGGTATCCAGATCATAAATGATCAATTTATCAGTCTCAATTAAATCTTTTAATGTTGAACATCCTTTTCTTTTAACTTCTTTTGTTGTTCTAACCCCTAATTGCGCACCTTTACCAAAACCTGCGCCTAATGTTTGCCCACTTCTACCCATTACACTACTTTGAAATATATTTTCATACATAATTTCATGATGTAAAATATCTGCAACTTGTCCCCCAATATCATTGGTCTCAACCAATACATATGCTTTATTATAATATAGACTAACATTTTCTATTGCTGAAGGAAAAAGCATTGGAGATATATTTGGATCTCTATATTTTGCAACTTGAATATATGGAAATTTTGAAATATCAATTATTGAAAAAGCAGAAAAATCTTGTCCTCTACCTCTTGCAGAATCAACTATACAAACATAAGAATGCTTGGGTTTCACATCCTCATATATGTCTAGAAACCCTTTTTGCAGTATTGGAGTTTTATATGCCATAGTTCTCAATTTTGCCGCAGATATCAATGTATTAGTAGAACCAATGAATTCACATTCATATTCTTGAGCGAACTGTTGTTCACTTGTATTTCTAATTGTTTCTTCTTTCCAAACCTCATCTCTGCCTGGTACTTGAGACCAATGGACATTTATAGGAACATAATCACTACGTCCTTCTTCAGCATCAATCCACATCTTATAAAACATGTTAAGACCTTTAGGTGTCGATACTATAAAAACTTTTGTAGTTTTACCTGAAGATATTGTCGGATAAACTGATGTAAAAAATTGCTCGGCTAAGGATGGAGGATCAATGTGTGCAAATTCGTCCATAAAAATAATATTAAAAGATGATCCACGAACTGCCGATGATGATGTGGAGGCGGCCATGACTTTACTTCCATTTTCCAATTCTATATTACCTCTATTCCACACAACAACACCTTGCTGTAACCACTGAGGTAAATTTTCATAGGCAGTTTTTAATCTATCTAAAATTTCTCTCGCTGTAGAACCTTTATTAGCGAGGATTGCAATATTAGATTGCTCATTGAATAATGCGTAATGCAATAGGTACGAAACAATTGTTGTAGATTTTCCGGTTTGTCTTGGCATTTTACATATAACAAAACGGTTTCTGTGAAAAGTTTCCACCATTTCTTCTTGATAATCATATAAATCAAAATTTACTAATCCACGATCAACATGTACAATTTTAACATAGTTTCTTGAAAAATGAATAGGATCATTCGCACAAACCATGTATTCTTTTAGTGTTTTTTGATCATATTCTACCTGAACATGAGCGGCTTTTAAAAGTGGATTACCAAGATAATTTTGTGTAGGCATTACGAAACTTTTATAAAATAACTAGATTGTTTAGTATTCGAAGAGGCATATAAAAATATTAATGTAGCCAAATCATTTTTTTGTCTTTGTGATCCATTCTCAATTATATCTACTAATTGTAAACATAAAAATTTAGAATTTATAAATCCATTATTATCTTTTTCTTTATCCATTAATCTGGCATAAAATTCATCTATGTTTAATGGATTTTTTACATACTTTTTATATTGATCGTGTAAATTTTTCAAAACATTTTGATCTTTTTTTTCTAGTAATTTTTTTAATTTTGAAAAAATACTGTCTTCATCAATAGAACTGTTAAAACTTTTATTATTAGAAAATATTGATTTATTGTAAACTTCATTCACATAAAAATCTACATTTCCCCCACCAATTTTACCTCCGGCTGCTGCCTTACCTTTAATTTCACCTTGCCAACTTTTATCTCCTCCAAAGGTTCTAAATTGCACCTCTCCGCCATCACTGTGTAAATACATGTCTTTTGATGAAAAAAAATCTCCAGTCTTTCCCCAAACCCATTTTGTGAATTTATATTGTGATTTTGTTTCATTTGGAACATTAAATTGTTTAATGGTTGCTACAGCACCTTTTCCTAGTCTTTTCAAAGAAATACCTAATAATCTCATTTTATTGATACTTCTCAGTAATGCAGCTTCTTCGGCAACTTTTGTATTCAAATCTCCCCATGATGTGGTGGAATCTTTTAGAGGATCGGAAGTAGATGATAATGTTGTTGCCCAAATGTCACCTGGGTTCCATTTATCATCAGAGAAAGATCCGGGCGCTTGAGCTCTAATACCCCTTTCCATCGCATTCTGCTTATCCATTTTATGTACTTTTTTCTTTGCATTGTATATTTTTTGCATAAATTTTGAACCTCTATGAAAATAAACTTTTTTTCCCGATTCAAATTTATCTTTATATTCATCATATATTCCATTTGCAATTTTTATGAAAACCATATCATTAACCCAATCAACTGGAACTTTTTTCAAACAAGTATCTAAACTCATAGATGTTTCACAATATTTTGCAGAATTGGTAAGTCCTTTTAACTGTTCTGCCTGTTTATCTAATTTCTTAGGATCTGTTGTAATATGTCCATTTAATATATTAAACACTAATGAAGTATAAAAACATTGCATACATTCAACAATTTCAGTATCATCAGATCCCGCACCTGATCCGCCGCCACCTCCAAAATCAGGATCTTTAAATATGTTTTTAATTTCTATTTCTTGAATATTTTTTTTATTATTTTTATTTTGTCCAGGTAATATGTATTTTAATATACCTCCCCAACCATTATTATTTTTTGAAAAATATTCAACACCTATAATTTTTGTGCCATTTTTATTTTCACCCACTATAAATTCTTTTTTGTCATTTATTTTATTAAATATAATTTCTTTTCTTGTTTTGCCCGAATAAGGTCCTTTACTAGCAATTTTATTAAAATCTCCGGATTTTAAGTATGCCATTTACTTTTCCTTTTCCTTTAACATTTTCTGTAACTCCGCTGTACTTCCTATGAACAAAGCATTTGTTACATTGTTTGGTCCTTTTTTAACTTCTTGCTTTATGTCTTTCATTTGCCTGTGCATGTTCAACAAACTTTGGTTTTGTTCTCCAACCGTTTTTATTAATTGACCAAGAACTTCATACATTCTAGCATTTCCACTATCCTTTGCCTCCTGCATCAATTCATCAATGGCATCATGACCTCGCTCTATTATATTATAATAATTATCTCTGGCATATTTGTAATCATTATCCACATCATGTTCATCCGTCTTAACCTCAATTCTCTCTATAGGGTCTTTTATCAACTGCACATTATTAGAAATATCTAATAGTTCGTCTAATTTATTTGGAAGATCTTTCATTTTTCCTCATACCAATTACCATGTAATGATTTACAAACATCTCCAGATTTTTTTAATTCAGATCCTAGTTTTTTTTCTCGCATTTTAATTAAAAATTCATCATGGTTTATCATCGTTCTTAATTCATTAACCGAGCAATTACAATATTTCATTGATTTACTATTGCTCCATATTTTACCTTCATTTTTCAATTTTTTATCATATACTTCTCTTATGCTTTTATTGCAACTAATCATTGCATATTGTATTATTGATGAATCCCATGGATAATTTTTTTTCTTTGGTGTTTTTGTACATCCAGACAAAAACAAAATTAAAAATAATAATAAAAATATTTTCATTGTTCAAATTCATTTGTATCAGCATCATATGATGCTGATGGATTAAAAATAGTTAATTTTTTAATATTGTTCGTCTTATCATTTGTTTCACCATAAGGAACAATATCAATATTACTTATAATATTTTTTCCAGATAGTTTTTCATCACTATCTTCGAATAAAAATAAATCATCATTTTCTAGCTTAAATTTAACATTATTATAATTATTTGATTCTTCTAAATTAAAATAATTCAAAATAGATTTTTCAGTAGTTTCTTGATCCATATTTCTAAAATTAACTGATATGGATTTAATAATTTTATCTGAAGATTTGACTTCTGGATATAGAAATCCTTTCATAGTAAATTCTAGAGTCCATATAATTGCTCTTCTTTGTAAAAAATCACCAGAATAATCATCCTCAACGGATGCCGAATTTAAGACTATGGGAACATCTAATTTTAAACCCATTTCAGTTATAATGTTAACACTAACAGTAAATTCAGGAGTAAAATAAGGTAAAATTTGTTCTAAAATTTGTGTACCATCTTCAGCATTATCTACAAATGAAAACAAACTAAAATCAATAGTATAAGGATTTGGATTATATAATGTTCTTAAAATTTTATTTCCATTATCATAATCTTTTTTTATTATTTTACCAATAGGATTTAATTTTCTTTCTGGATCATAATTTATTCCAGACATTTCAAAACCAATTCTAGGTAATTTTATCGATATTTGTTGATCTAAATTAGGATCATTTTGTATTCTGTTCAAAAATTTTTGTTTCGGTCCATATGCAATAGGGACTTTTATTTTTGACAATAATTCGCCACTAGAATTTCTTTTTTGTATACTGATATCATTAAACAAAGTTCCAAATAATGCAACATACTTTCTAATTGTTTGATGATAAAAAGTTTGACCTAACATTTTTCTCCATATTTTTGCATGTTTGTATTATTTAGTTTTATAAATAGTTACATGACAATATCAATTAAAACTCAAGGACAAAATTTAACAATGTATCAAGGGGCAACGTTTGAAAAAACGTTTACCGCAAAAGATAAGAATGATTTTTCTGTAACATTATCTTCAGGTACATGCGCCTCACAAATGAGAAAAAATCACACCACTACAAATTCTTCTCATATTTTAACATTTACTACCGAAATAAGTGGTAGCAATGTTAAAATATCCGCAGCCGCAAGCAACACTTCAATTATGGAACCAGGATTATATATTTATGATGTAGAATATACGCAATCGGATAATATTACTGTTGAAAAAATTGTAAATGGAATGATCACTGTAATTGGAGAGTCAACTAAATCTTAATAATTTGATTCACTAAAAGGATTTGTTTCTGAAAAATCTATGATAGAATCTGCTTCTTTTTCTATTTCTTGATTTTGTGCCATATTATCTGTTATAAAATTTTGATCATCTGATTGATCATAAACCCTCAATCCATGTCCGGTACTTGTCTTAATAAATTCGTTATCATTGAAAGAACCGCCCGAATTAATTATTTGAATTTTTGTAGAATCTCTTAAAGAAACTTCTCCTTTTACATTCGAATCATTTCCAATAACAACATCTCCTTTTGATATTCCTGATAGGGGAGCATCAATTGTAATTGTAGGTGTAATTGAATATCCGTATCCTCTATCATCAATATCTATTGATTTTATTGATCCGTCCGCATTTAAACTCGCTGTCATTGATGCTCTATAATCTTGAGCAATGCCTGTTGGATCCGAAACTGTTACTGTAGGAGTTGTATAATAAAATTTACCGGGATTTGTTATGGTAATATTATCAATAATTCCTTTATCTGAATTATATGTTGCTGTCGCTGTTGCATTAATATTTGAAAAATCATCGTAAGTTCCGGTAGGAGATTCAATTGATATATTTGGAATACTTTGATAAAAATCTCCAGAATCAACAATAGTCATAGTATCAACATATCCATCGTTTATTGTAGCAACAACCTGTGATGTGAAATCGACTTTTGTTCCAGTTGATGTTTCAATAGTAATTGCAGGAACAGTTGCATAATATTCTCCAGAATCATTGATAATCATTGAGGTAATTCTTCCATTACTCACAACTGGTGTTAAGCTAACTTCTTTTTTGTCAAACCCCTCATAATTTATTCTATAATTATCAACATCATCTATGTGATAACTTCTAGTAGTATTTGGAATTGATAATGTGCTAAAATTAACACCATCATAATAGATATCATCTATTAAAAATCCTTTAGAAGTTGCATTTTTTATTACTATCCCACCATCACCTGATGATGTATTGTAATTTGTAAACCATTCTTCGGTCCATACACCATTAAAAGGTGCTAAATAGTTAACAATTTCAGAACCATCCACTATTATTTTTAAATTAGAACTGCTGAAACCATTTCGACTTTTTATGAATTGTAAAAAATGCCAGTTTCCATCTAAAATACTTGTACTAGGACATGTAGGAAAATGATATGATGTTAAAGATGTATCATAAGTTGTGAATTTAATTACTCCTGTATTATCAAATATAGATATTACACTCTGTGTGAAACTATTATTTTTAAACTCAAATATATTAACATCAGATATACCAGAATCGACATGTAAATTTTGATCATATTTAAACCAAAAAGAAAAACTTCCACCATAATTTAATGATGAATCATAATCACTTCTAAAAAGTTTTAAATTAAAATCTGAATTATCCGATTTACCTAATTGATATGAATAATTTCCGAATTTACTATCAGTCGTCCAATTATCAGGTAACGATATTGTATCCTCTATTGTCACATTAGGAACATCTGTATAATATGTTCCAACTTCATTCATAGTAATAGATGAAATATATGATATTCCTGAAATTGTATTGGTAGATAAAGATGCAACTGCCGTTGCAGTAACGTACGGAGCGGTTGGTTGATCGACAGTAATTATTGGCGCAACATTATAAAAACTTCCCGAATTAACAATTTCAACCTCAGAAACTGCATTAGAAGTTATGTTCGATGTTGCCGTAGCATTAACAGAATCTCCCGGACTGCTTATGGTAATAATAGGATTTTCAGTATAGTATACACCGTAATTCGTTACAGTTAATTCCTGTAAACTCTTATTGTTTATAACAGGCGTTAATTGTGCGGCAGTTGGAGATAAATCTGGATCTGATATGGAAATATTAGGAATGCTGAAGTAGCCGGATCCTTTATCTATAAAATTAACTCTTGTTATACTATAATCCGTTAATACAGGACTGATTATTGCAGTATTTCCGATGGCATATTTATATTCTAATGTATAGGAATATCGTTCCTCAATACTATCAATATCATCAATTCCAGTGTCAATTGCTTGATCATCATATTGAAATAATTCACAAGTCAAATCATATATGGGTAATTTTCCAAATTGATAAAAAACTGATTCATGTTCTACAAATTTAATTTCATATAATTTTTTATTCAATGGAAAAAATATTAAATCTCCTTCTTTAGGACGAACATAATCTAAAATTTCTAAATTATCCCATCTTCTTCTTGCAACCGAAAAAGTAACTTGATCACGAATTTCTAAACCGAATCTAGAAATAAAATCACCATCACCTTCAAAACCTTCAACCGATTTAACATACATTTCAATAAGATGTGCATTGCTGAATGAAGATATCGTATCTTCTAAATATAAATTATCTAAATTAACTAAAGTTCTAGGTAAGTAGTATACATCAATTCCAAAATTTTTTATCGATTCGATAATTAAATCTTGATGTAAATTTTGTTCTGCTGTATTTTGAAAATGATTGAAATAAGGATTTGTAGGCATTAACCTGGTCCTACCATAAAGTCAATTGGTAACTGAAATTTACTTTGTACTTGTTCTTCTATTTCTCTGATCTCATTTATAGCATCATCGTATAATTGTCTACCATCTAATGTTATTCCTCCTGGTAATGACACTCCTTGATATTTTATTAAATTGGACCCCCATTGCTTTTTAAATAATGCTGTAATATATCTTTTTACAAACATATCATTATAAACATCAGCATACTTTGAAGCATCTAATATTCTAAATGCTTCAACAATAATATATTCATCAACATCAATATCATTAGCCCAATCCATGTCAACATATAATCTATTTTGTAATCTATTAAACCTAATAGGTTTCTTTCCGACAAAAATATCATTCAATAGTTGAATGTGTTGCATTGACATTGAATAATTAATTATAGAACCAGCAGTTAAATATGGCAATTCATTCAGGTGAAATTGATATCTAAATGAAAACATGTCACTTGATGTTTGTCCACTTACATTTTGTATATCAAAAATAGAAATAACACCTATTATAGCATCACTTAAAGGTATAAACCTATTGTCAATATCACCAAAAACAACAACATCACCATCACTAGGTGTAATCGCTGTGGCGCCTGATTTTAAACCAGATATTGTTTCACCATTTGTAAAAGATGATGAGGTATTATTATTTGATATACCTGTCGAATCTTTATGATCTTTAAATGTTATAATGGAATTATTTGAGGAGACTACTTTTGCCTTTGCCTTTGAAGTAGAACCTTCGATTATTTCGCCATTTTCAAAATTACCAGAAATGGTATCTAAAGTTAAAGTTGAACCCGTAATTCTATGTCTATGGTAAATTTTTTCAACTCCATCAAAATGATATTCTTGAAAAAATTGCAATCCTTCATCTATTCTATCCTCAAGTTGATCATCATCAACATTTATTTCGATTACTGGTTTTCCTAAAGTTCTTAAACAATATTGTTTAAGTTCTTCTCTTGATGTTGGTCGAGACATTTAAACCTAAATTATTAACTAGGAATTGATATTGATATCGTATTTAACAGCTGTCCACCAGAGTCATAAACCGGCAATGCACAATTTATTAAACCAGTTGTACCAGTTCCTGCTCCTATCTCACCCGTGACATGACAATCACCATTGACATATAAATCTTTTATTCTTGATCTTTCTGAAACATCTAATTCTTCTATTGTAGCATCTCTCAATGTACTTGATCCGCCAGATGAAACCGAAACCGTAGATACAGAAATTTGGTTAACTGAAGTTATATTACCTGAATTTAAATTCAATGATCTTACCGATGTCGATCCTAAAATTGCAGATTTACTTGTATTAGCTGAAAAATCACCATCTACATTCATATTACCTGTTACACTGGCAGTCGCAGTAGTAACAGATGTATTAACAATTAATTTATGAGCTGCAAGTTCATAAAAACGAGAAAGATTTTCACCATATGCTGTTCCAGTAGCTGTAAAATATTTTGCTGAATTGTATCCAGTTGTTGTTTGATTACCAGATGATGTCACTGAACTATAATTCACGGAGGCAGCATCTATAGTACCTTTAATTTTAACATTACCTGCCACATAGAGGTCATGTTGAACCCAATGGTCAGCATCGGAAGTTATTAATCCATCAGTGTTTGAAGTGTTGTCTGGATGCACCTGAAAAGTGCCTCCAGTGCCTCCAATTTTAGTTACACCTGTACCTTTGACTGTTAAAATACCGCTACTCATTATGGTTGATTCGGTATTGATGAATTTTTTAAATTTTGCACTACCTTCACTGACCGTATCACCCTTTAAATTTAATTTATGAAGATTGCTTGTTTGATTAATATGGCCACCAATATCAGTATTTCCATTTACTAATAAGTGACCCTTAAAATTAGAAATTGCTGCTGTATCTGAAACAATTAATTTTCCTCTGTCAATATCAATATTATGAGTGGTAACTTGCACACCATTTGCAATAACATTACCTTTTAATGTAAATGTACCAGTAGCATTTAAGTTCGCACACTCTACATCTTGAACTTTTAAATCATCATTAAAAGTCACCTTCTGCCCAACAAATAATTTTTGATTGACCGTTAAATCTTTCGATATTCGGGTATTACCTGTAATCCATGTATTTGAATATAAATGCTTACTCAATGCATTACCTGTTACAATCAAAGTATCCAAACCTATTCTATTTTTATTTGCAGGTCCAACGCCTTTACTATGAAAATAGGAATCAGTTTGAATTTGTTCATGAGAATCAATAAAACCTTCCAAATCTAGGTTTCCTTGTAAATCTAGATTAACATCACCAACTATATCACCATCGTTAACATACAATGTTCCTATTATAGTAGAATCACCTCCAACAAATACATCTCCAGCAAAATAATTATTAGAGGAGGAATTACTCACCGTCAATCTACCATTTTCAATTGTTAAATGATTTTTCAAAGTCATATCATCACTGCCTAATATGTCTCCTTCAGACACATTTAAATTACCTTTTACAGTAGCATGATGTTCAATAACTATATTATTTGCATTAATATCATTATTTGCCATATTCAAATTACCGGTTAGTGTTGTAGTTCCCGCAACACTAAGGTTATTTGTAACATGTGTATTTCCATAATTTGTTAAAACTCCTGTAATCCATGTGTTACCATAGGTATCTCCAGAATCTTCATCAAGTTCTTTAGAAATGGTTATGGCTATTTCACCACTATTATCAGTGCTTACAAGGCTTACAGTATTTTGTACATAAAAATATCCTTGTGTGATATTTGTATTAGATGTTATTTCAGTGTTTGATCCATTTAATGCAACATTTCCTTCAACATTAAAATTTCCTCTGGTAAATGTGTTTGATGTTGTACTATTAATATAAACATTTTCAGCAAAAAAACGTGTATTGCCAATAAAATTACTTGTACCTTTCACAAAAGTATTTGATAATACATTAGTAATGTGAACATTTAATCCATCATAGTCCAAATCACCTTTATAAGTAACTGTAGATAATGCATTACTAAAATTAACATTTCGAGTAAAAGTTGCATCTTTTCTAGTCAACAGATTATCATCAATAGTTACATTATCCCTAAAAACAGCATCATTTATAAAAAAACTATAAACATTTACATGTAAAGGACCGGGAGGTTGAATGACAACATTACCTGAAACTTCTAAATCTCCTCCAATACTCATTTCTGCGGTAGCAATAGGACCTTCAATGCTCACAGTATCTAAAAAAGTCGTAGGATGTTTAAGAATAAAATTTCCATCCGATGTTTGCGGTCCAGTAGATTCAAAATAAACACTTCCATCAGCCAATGAAACCACACCATCAACTGTCATGTTACCGTTTGAAGTGATATTATCTTTTATGTGTACATTATCGTTAAATTGAGCATTATTATTTACTGTTAATTTTCCAGAAAAAAGCATATTGCTATTGTATTGATTAAATTCAATAGCCCATCTTTCTGGTCTATAATTCAAATATTCATTGCCAGGACCTGCATTAAATTCAATATCACCCATTCCCATATATGCATATCCTTGTCTATCATTACCAGGATATGTTATCCACAAATTTGTTCCTGCAAATTCAGTAACATTTTCACCCAATCCAAAAATAGCATAACCTTCACCATGAGTGTCCATCATCATAACAGTTGTATTTCCATTTTGTTGTACAACATTGGAATTGATTCTCATTTCATTGCCATTGAATATTGAATTTGCTTCTACACCAAAAGTTCCTCCAACATGTAATGTATGAAATGCTGTTCCATCTCCAGTCTTGAGCAAAACTTCATGCGCTTTTGATGGAGAAAATGTAGGATTAGGATCTTTTATTTTTACATCTATTCCATTTATCAATGCTAAATTAACTCCTACACTACCAGTTGATTCGATATTGAACAACTTGCCATCATTATTTTCTACCAATATAGTATCGCTCAAATTAATAGCACTTGTTTTAACATATAGGCTAGATCCCAATGTTCCTGAACCGTTACTAATTAAACTGACTAAATTTGATGTATGATCTGAAGTAGTTGAAAGGTGTAGACCTGTTCCTGTTGTCAAATTATCAACTAAAATATCAATAGTATTTTTTGTTGAATTTTCTGCATCTATGGACAACGTATAAAAATCAGCATCTTGGTTGATATATACGCCTCGACCTGCTTTTGAATATAAATCTATCAATCTAACGCCTGTAGCATCTTCATGATTTTGATTCAACACTACTAAAGATCTGGTATCATTTGTTTGATTATCATCGTTCATCTCAATAATTGAACCGATCCAATTTTGAGTAGATGAACCATATCTCATGTTAAGAAAAGATCCGGAAGACAAACTGTCAGTATTAATATTGATTATATTTGCAGTTGTTTGACTACTCACAACCGTCATGGCAGGACTATCACCTCTATCAGAATTTATGTAAAGAGCATTAGTCGGATCAATGTTGGATTGATGAATGTGTAATTTACCTAAAATCGATTCAAAATGTCCTTCCGTTGCGATTTCTAATCCGCCTCCATTTTGAGGATATATTTTTACACTTTCAGAACTATTAACCCCAAAAGTTAATCGATTATTATCATTGCCATATCTTAAAAACCCTTTATCAGGAGTGTTATCATCTCCAAAATAAATATTGTTGTTTGATGCGGTATTGGAGATCAATGTCATACCAACAGATGTATTACCCTCTAGAACCAATTCATCACCAAAAGTATTAACAACAGTTTTTTGATTACTGTCTGCAGCAAAATCTCTTCTGATGTGTAATCTTCCAGAAGATGATTCTGGAAATCTCAGAGATCCTGGACCCGACCATTCAATAAATTTTCCAATAGCAACATTTGCATCATCATTTGATGCAAAAATGGTGCTTGTATTGGTAACTAAATATGATCCTGTGTTAACTGTTATTTGACTGCTGTGAATAATACCTGAATGATATTCGGATGATTCATATTCACCTCCCAAAAAAACGGCACCAGTAAAGTTATGTGTACCATCTTGAATTGTCAGAGTTCCATAAAAAGTACTATTAATTTTTAAACTTGTGCCATATAAAGTTCCTGCAGTACCAGTTCCATCAGATGATTTTTCGGGCACTATGGTTATTTTTTTAACTTCACCTAAATTTCTGACAATAGCTTGATTCAAATCAATTTCCGAAGGTCCGCCAGCAATCAAATCTTGACCATTTAATAAAATTTCACTATCTCTAATTTGCACACTTTGAATGTAAGAATCCGGATTAGAACCGCTTACGGTAGGACCTCCTTCTACCTTAATTTCTTTCGATATGCCTAGTGAAACAACATTCGCACCTGTAAAATCAACAGTAGAACCCTGGCCAGTATAATATAGACTAACACCTGTTGCAATATTGGATGATATTGTGTTGGCAGAAACAACATTTATGTAAACCCTGCCTGTATTAGTTGTAGAAACTAAACTACTCAAAGGATCGTCATCGGAAGATTCTCTTAAAACAGCAAGTGCTTTATTAGTTTCAACCCTCCATTCTTCAAAGGTATTAGTTAATTCTACGTCTAAAAGTGCTTGAGATATGGACATTTTTTATTCCTGAGAAATTTTTTCTAGTATATAATTCATCACTCTTTTTAATTCCATTATTTCTTTTTTCAAATTATTTATTTCATTAGAATTACTTATTATTTCATTGGATTGTTTAACTTTCATCCTATGCATTTCTAAATTTTTTCTATCATTTCTAATGATAGCATTAGAAAAAGAATCTTTTAAATATTTTGGATCATCAGTTTTTATTTTTTTCAAGGTACACCTACACTATCTAAGGCAATTGCTCGCATATCAATTACTTTTGGAATTCCAATGAAATTTGTTTGCGCAGCTCTATTCATAGTAAATGCAATTTTGATTGCAAATGTTCTAAATGTATCAAAAATTGTTCCATCAGAGTTGGTATAATTTATATATTCATCTTCTGTTTTAAAAACAAATGTCTTAATATCATCTTCATTCAAAGAATAAGTTGATTCGGCAGTATCTTGTTTCATTATAATGTATGGTTTTTCATCAAAATTCTCCTGATCATTATCTGAAAGAACTTTATAATAAACATGCACATTAGTTCCTCTAGGTTTGTATAAATTTAAATAAACACGCAAATCTTTAGCATCAAAACCTTCCTCCAATGTCACCCTTTTACTGATATATCTGGACAATAAATTGCCTCCAAAGGAATGCTCTTTTCCTGCAGTTAACATTTCAGTTGACTTTGCCCCCTCACCATTTACACTCAATACCATTGATGTTGTTGAGGCAACATTATCTGTTTCAACACCAGGATTTCCACCATCATAAATTGTGACACTAGGTGTTGTGACGTATCCGGAACCTGGATTTACTACATAAACCTCTTTTATGCTTGTATTGGGCCAAACAGTTGCTGCTATTGTTGCCCTATCTGTTCCATAATCTGGTTCTGATATCACAAAAACATCTGTGTTTCCATTCACATCTGTATCATAACCTTGTCCCGAATTTGTTAGTATTATATTTGAATTTGATATTTCTCCGTTATTCAATAAATTTTGAATAGTAATTATACCCATTCTAGTATGATCAAAAACAGGAGACAATTTAGTATTTGTAGTTTCAAAATATAAATTTATCATTAATGAATTAGAATATTGATCATCTTCTATATCTGTTATGTAAGATATTTGTTTTTGCTGTAAAAGATCTATAGTTTTATTAGGAGTAAATCTAATTTCTGGATTTCTCTCAATCGCACCTTTTTCAGTCAAAGAATGTTTATAATCTACGAAAGTTTCTGAAAATTGCATAACGTCACTCATCAGTTCAAAATTATCAAATACTGTATTAGATGTTACGGTTCCATTCAAAGATTTAACATCATTAAGAAAATTTGCAATTCCGCTAGTTTCAGAAAATTCACATCTGTAAATTTCAAACATTAACCCCTTATTATTTCTAGCTTCATAGTTTCCAGTATTTGTAGGTAAAAATAAATTACCAACATAATCATTTTTCTTTACCTTCAATGAATCATTTGGATTTGTTCCGGTCAAAAAAGCATTAACATCAAAACCATATAAACCATAAGATCCACTATTCGTTGTGATAGTTATAGCATATTCACCAGGTGCTAGATAAACAGGAAAATCAAAAGGAAATACAGTTTTTGATCCTATATCTAATCCATTTTTATTTGCAGTGTAACTATTTCCTAACTCTTGAGAAGGAAATATTTGATCAGTTGACAATGCAGTAGATAATGGAGTTGGTATTGAAGAATTTGCCGTTACTCTTCCTGGTGTAAGTGTTACTTCTGAACCTGGAATAATAATAGACGGACTAGGTTTTCCGTTCACCATCGGTCTCAATTGTAAAATTATCGGGGTATTTGCTCCAACGGTATCATCCTTTGTTTCAAAAAATAAAACAACTCTTTCTAAGAACACCCCCTTAGGATATAATTCAGCATTTACATAAAATGTTTGTGCTAGAGGATAATAAAAATTAGTAGTCGCTGATTCCGTAGAATCCAATACATCTTTTATTATAATATCACTTGCAATATCATGTCTTCTTAAAATTATAGGTCTGGGAGAAATTACGCCATCTTCATTTTTATTATCAATTATTCCTTTGGAATAAAATACCGCTTCAGCAACTGATGTAGTTAATGCTGGAATATTTTCTAAATCATCACATACTCTAAACAAAAGATCACTTGACGTAAAAGATTCAGGAATAAAAAATTCTCCGGCAGTCACACCATCTGGATTCACGGTTAATCTATTATCAGAAATATTAAAATTTTGTATTTGAGTAACTACTCCTGAGCATAAATTATCTTTACCTTGTAATGTTTGATTTATTCTAAACGAATTCTCGTTAGACATATTTGTAACCATTATAGTACAAGTATTTTCAGTATTTCTATCTGACATATAAACAACTGTAGCGGTATTACCAGATTCTTCAGAACTACCAATAATTTCTAATTCTTCAAAATTATTCGGTGTTGTTCTAAAAACTGTCTCAGTATTTACATTTTTCAGTGTAATAATTGTTGCTTGTTTTATACTTGATGTAACTCTTGTATCTCCAAAAAATGCATAAACATCTTTAGTTGGTTTCAAACCTTTAGCCACAAAAGTTATTTTTTGCGGTCTAACTGCAGGAACTATACTAAGATTTAGAATCTTATTTCCAAAAGTTTTTAAAATTTGATCCGGAATATTTCCAGTTGTTATACCACTCATTGTTTTTTGTTGACTTGTTAAAGTTGTGGATCTCTCACTTATGGTAGATTTACCCAAATCCACTAAACCATCTTTTGTGTCATTACTTGCCTGCTTGCCAGACCAAAAATCATCCCAATCATTCCAATGAGTACCGTGTCCGTTTCTATACTCCATTTTTGCCCAATTATCAAATTGGCCTTCTATATTAACCTTAACAGTGACTGATGTGTCAAGACTATACCAAATATCACTTTGTGGGGATAAGTGCATCGATCCTATATAATTTTGAATGGCGCCTACCGGTTGTGGATTGATTATATTTTTAATATTTGCGCCATCCCAACTACCAGTTGTTAATTGACTTATCATTTTAGTCTTAACAAATGGTAATGTTAAGATACCTGAATTATTAACTAAAGTTGTTGAATTGGTATCGATCTTAAATTTGTGAGCATCACTATAAAAAATAGGTCTTAATTTATTATTACTGAAATCAATTGCGCACCTATAATCCAAATTTAAAACATCTCCTATGTTGTGTCCTTTAAATGGATCCACTAAAATTCCATTTTTAAATCTATCGTTTTTATTTGAATCAGTTATCACTAATCCATCAGCTTCTTTTTCCAAAATATTCAAAGAAACATAGTATTCTAATTCTTCAATTCTTTTTTCTAAAGATCCGATATCTTTCATGGTATATCTTCTGTTATCGACATATTCAACTTTTACATCACTAAATGTTGACGTAAAAGGTTGCAATTCTAAATTATATAATGTTACAGAATCTTCTTCGTCCGGTGGAAGTAAAGGATTAATATCCGATATACCTTCAATTATCTTAAATTGTCTATCTCTAGTTAAAACTACTTTATCTTTTCGAGGCAGATAATGATCATAATTGCAATCAAATGAAAAATCGTAATCTGGTATACATTTCTTAGCAAAAACATTAGATGTTAATATGCTATTAGTCGCTGATAAACCAAAATCATTTTCCTGTTCTATACCTATTCTTCGTGGTCTAAAATCAATAACATCTCTTAAATTATATGTTACACCAGTAGTTGGACTTGTATGTTTAGGAATTTCTCCATATTTTGTATTTCCTGCCCCAGAAAATACATACGAATCAACTGTGAAAGGACCAAAACCTGTATGTAGATAATAATCCAAAACTACTAAAACTTGACCTTTCGGTTTTGCAACATTATTTTTTAATCGAATAGATGCATAATCATAATAATTATCTTTTTGTCCAGTATCAAAGATAAAATCATTTGTTACGTTATAAATGCTAGGAATTCCTGTCGCTTGAGAAGCAACAGCAGTGGTAACCATTACATTTGATACATTTTGATTAGGATTTAAGGAATCAACAATTGCAACAATTCTTTTGACATCTGCTAACCTTAGACTATTGACTGCTCCAGGAGAATAATCTAATTCTGTGCCAAAAGCAATTTGTCCTTGCTGCGCCTGTAATAAATTCGGACTAATTGTTGAAGTTGTTGAATTAATCAATGCTCCAGATACATTACCTGTTACCAATATTTTTTTACCAATTTCTGCACCTACACTAGAATCTTCTGATATCATTGTAGCAGAAACATGTATATATTTGTCTGAGTAATCATAATCCAATCTTGATGGATGATCCGTTTCAACATCTATAATTAATTGTTGTGCAGCTAATGATGTACGAATACTTCTACCGGTCGATAAACCTGTACCAGATGTATTAGAAAATTCGATGTAATCTCCTTCAACTCCAGTTTGTGATCCATCCGGATCTAAGATTGTGATTACATAATTTTCTTCTGCTTGACTTTCAGACAATGTTAAATCTGATATTGTTCCAGGAAAGAATTTTTCATTTGAGCCGAAAGGTGTATTAAATGTTGCAACATTTCCACTTAATTGTGTTGTAAATGTTCTTTTAAATTTATAATCTCTATTAGATGTTGATGCAATTGCTTTATTGTTGAAAGGAAACAATAATGTTCTTTGATCATCATTGTTATCAAATAAAACCGTATCACCCTCATCAGTCAATGTGCTTTTACCCGAAACATCAATATTAAATCCTGAGGTTATTACTGACGATCCTGCTCCAGTATCTTTAATTTTAATACCTGATCTAACATCTTTGATTGAAAAATTTATTGTATAAGTTGTATCAGATTGTGTTGGTTGCGATAAATCTTGATCCAACACTGCCATATATTCAACAGAAGCATTAGGACTATTTCCTTCATACGAAATGATTTTTCTTGTGTCCGAAGTTTTTATTCCCAAGAAATTAGTATTAACCGTAATAGTTGCACCAAATAGACAATTCACAGTTTTAAATTGATCGTCTAATGTGATTTGATTAATATTAGCATTTGATGCTGTTACAGTTCCTTCTTTTTTAGAGAATCTAAAATCAAATAAATGTAAATTAAATAATGCTGGATATAGTCGATGATATGTTCTATCAGTACTATTAGTCGCATACTTAGAATTTACAGAAGAAGATCTACCGCCCAAATGATCAATTTGTCTAATTCTTGCAGTGCCAATTTTTGTATTGTTAATCAAATCGGTTGAAGTATCATTAATACCAACAAATGATATTTCCCCTTCCGTATCGTGTTGTATTAAATTTAATGTTCCATCAGTTCTAGATGTAGATGGCCATTTGACAAGGTGTAAATCAAAAATGTCCATTCCGGATCCTCCGCCATTTGCGGTATCAATTCCACTATCTACGATGTTATTTGCAAAATAATCAGTGACTTTTAAATATGGTCCAAAATCTAGACCTTGCTGTTCATTTATGACCGATCTAGTGTCTCTTGCTTTACTCAAATTTAAATTTTTATTTGTAAGAGTTTCGAATTCATAACCTTTAACATATGCTTTTCCTGGACCTAATTCAAGAGTTAATTTTGATTCTATGCCAATTCTTTGACTTTCAGTTCCATTACCTAAACTAGTCGATGCTGTAGATAATAGCAAATAAGTAGAATTAGTGATGGTATTTACTATAGCAGTTTTTGTCGTATTTCCTGATAAAAATATTGTATCGCCTTGATTTAAATCACTAACAAAATTTGTACCACTACCAGAAAAACCGACAAATGTATTTTGTACAGTTCTATTTGTTGCTACACCATTAATTCTATGTTGTTTGATGCTTATTGGAAATAATCTTACTGTAAAATCTCCATTAGTATCATAAGTTCTTTTAGCTAATGTTTTTTCTATTTCACCTAGAATAGGATATGTGACTTCTTCTGTTTTTTCTCCATTTTCTAGTCTTAACATTTCAATAAAATTTGAGGAGCTGGTCTGTTCAATCGGATCAACGATACCTTTAATATATTTTATATCCCCTATCACAGTGCTGGAAGGTTTTCCTGAAATTTTATAACCAAATGATATGCTAGATCCTACTTTATTTACTACATATTTACCATTTACAGAATTATCTAATGCCCCAGTCACAACCACGGTGTCTCCAACAACAACATTATGATCTGTTGCCGTGGTAATTGTAATTTGACCTGTTTTATAATCTTTTTCATCAATTGTAAAAGTTACACCAGCAGGCAAAATTTGTTTACCTTCTTCAAAAAATTCTTTCTTAACTAAACTTAATGATATTTTATACCTATTTGCACCTGGAGCAGCATAATTAGGAAAACCTAACGCATTATCTAATAATTTTGTGTCTTCGATAGATGAAATGATACTTTCATCTATTTCTAAACCTATTCTATATGTTGGTTTATCGGAAAACTTATCCAAAATTATTGTTTGTTCTGGAATATACAAAAAGTATCCGCCCAAATAAAAAATACCTTCACTTATACCACATACGGAACCTTTGCCAGAAGATAAACTCGTTATTAATGTTTCAGAAAATAAGATACCGTCACTACTATCTGTTACAACTCCAAAATAAGATATCCCTTCATCAATTGTATTGATCACTTCTCCATCTAGAAACAATGTTTCTCCAAAATAATTAATCATTAATGTATTATTATCTTGATTAGTATAAATTGAAGCAGCTACAACTTGTGCCTTTGCTAAGGAGGTCTGACCTTGTATTGTTCTACCTATGAAATTATTTACATTTATTTCATCACCTAAATATTCGACCTTTATGGTTAGAGAATTGATTTTTGTGTTTATTGTCAAATCTCCACCAAAAACTCTAGATCCATTAGAATAGTTTATATCTCCTAATTTTTCAATTTGATTTTGCAATATTGATTGTAATTGATTTATTTCTCTCGCTTGAACAGAAAATCCTGGTCGAAAAAGAATTTTATAAAATTCATTATTTTCTGAAAAATCATCAAAATAAGGAGAAACGTTAAAATTTTGTGTTAGTTTCGGCATTTGTTAAAACTCCAGAATTATCTTATAATTTTCAACTTGATCCATTAATCTTTGTACTGTTTTTTTATTTTCAATATACAAAATATCACCACTATAAGGTTTCATGCTTCTTTCTGTTACTTGTGAAATTTTTGCAGTTGCGCCAGATTGATCTCCGGTAATTCTAGAATCTACAGAAAAATTACCAAAAACGGAATTCAACCTCATTTTATCTCTTGTCGAAAAATCAACTAAAAAACCATTAGCTGTACTATTCGACAATGTATCTCCTACATAAATTTTTTCATCCAATGTAAATCTTCCAGACATTTCAATCAATTCCAACGTGATCATTTGACTGGCATATATTTCGTCAAAAAAACTTCCATCTGTAAAATCAATAGGATCTCTTAATAAACCAAATTGTCTATAATCATTTGATGTAGTAAAAAATCCAAATTCATTTCCATTCAACGTCATATCAATCATTAGTCTATTACCATTTAATTCTTCAATCGCATTTTTACCATGACCGCCAACTGGTCCTATTATTACTTTAGATGATGCTCCAACACCGTGTTGAGTGTTGGCATATATTGTTGCAGTTGCGTATGTATAATCATAACCTTTATTTGATATCAAAGTTGCTGTGACCCCATGAGTATTGTTACCAATAGTTCTGCCTATTGCCTGTTTTCCATCACCTTTTATATTTAAACTAGGAGATATAATATAACCAGATGAAGTATTTGGAGTCACCGTAAAAGGAGTTTCTACTATTATTCTTCTAGATTGTGAATCATACCTAATAATTTTTGATTGTTCTCCTTGTCCGGCATTATTTGTAATGTAAATTGTTGAATCCACGTAAATGTTATCATATTGGCTATCCGCAGTACTTGATAAAAATAAAGCCGTTGAATTTAAAACAGACGTTAACCGACCTTCATTAAATTTATATGTTGATACGGGATCTAATAAAATAGTGCCTCTAGCACCTGATAAACTGCCTATTATAACCTCATCCTTTGAAAATTTTTCACCCAAAGGATTAACTATAATATCAGTATTTCCATTATTAAATTCAATCAATTCTCCATAAGTATTACTCACAGGAGAATAAAGTGTTTCTCCTATTATAAAATCTTGTGTTTCTCCATCTAAATTGACTGGATCGGATTGTAATGTTACTTTAAAATACCCATTAGATTGTTTTGATATGATGTCTATTGATCCATTTATTGCAGTATCTTCCACATCTTTTTGATTTCCTACGATTGTTCCAATACTGACTTTTTGAACAGGTATGAAATTAGAATCGCTAAACTTTAAAACATCTTGAGGTTTTATGGTATACATAAATTTCCATTTATAACCATCAGTAGTTTCAATAATACTAACTCCAGTACCAGTTGGCTTAACAGTTGATGCGCCATTAGATAAATTATTTTGTAAACATTTATAAACATTATTATCATCTGTTACAACATAAAAATCATTTTCAAATAATTCATTGGAATCATGAGTATACGCAAAATAATTTGAATCAAATGACCAACTAATTCTGGGTATAATATGTTTAATATCTGCAGGTGTTACTTTTTTTGCTGATAACATATCATTCCAGTAATTATAACTAGTATTTGCTATTGAAGAAGTTGGGGCAGGAGGATTATCTTCATCGCTCCATCCATCCGTTTTGCCAATAAACAAATATAAATTTGTAGGATCTATTTCGGAAATTGATTCTACAATTTGTTCGGCTACGTGTATTTTAAATTTATCTGTAATTAATCTAGGCATATTAGTATTTATGAATTTTTAATAATATTTAATTTCTTTAATTAATTTTACGTCATTAAATGCTGTATTAGATTCGTACAACATTTTACCTTCATTAGATGATGTTCCATTATATAAAATATTACCAGTACCTATACCATCTTCTAATAATAACAATCCTTCATCTAAAATATCTGTTAAAGATGATTTAACATAAACATAATTATTAGAACCGTCATACGGATTATTTAAATATAGAGTATTCTCCATATCCTCTAAATCTAAATTTCTGGTAGAAAATAATTTAAACGTCTGATTTCTAGTACCATCTCCCAATGGCCTGTCTAGTACTAACTCTTGATATTCGATTGTTGTTGTTTCACTCAAAAATCTATCAAATTCTTCATCATTTTCTAACATCAAATTAAATCCGTTTTCTAATTTTATTACATCAAAATCATTTATTTGTAAAATTTTTGACTTTAAATTAGGTTTAGATGACAATGATATTATATCATTCACGGATAAATCAAAATGAAATTTAGAATCAATACCTTTTAGAGTTGCATAACCATCACTTAAACCATTTGCAGATGTGTGACCACGAACCGTTTGCTCCATAATCATATAATAATCTAAATCTTTTTTATCATAGATGGTTTCATTAGGATATCTACTTTCCAAAGTGTAATAGACTGTATTATTATCATCCTCAAGAATTAAAGGTTGATTACCATAATAATTTTCTGTTAAGATGTTAAATGAATCTATTATATCAGAATCTATTCTAGTTGATGTTGAAACACAAGTGGCATTTATAATTGATAATATTTCTGTCTCATAATTGTTATTTTGAAAAGTAATAATATCACCAACTTTAAAATCATTTTGAAAATCTCCAGATTGTCTATTACTCAAATTTGCCGAATAAAAATTTGGTGCTATATCAGTAGTGATGAAAAAATTTGTATTTATTTGTATTTTTTTATCAGTTAAAACTTTTACAGAATATAATCCATCATAGTATCTAAAACTTTCTCCTGAAGTTGTAGTATATATGGGAGAGTTTTTTACTATCAAAGTATCATAATCTTTCATTTTATGATTAACTTCTGTTTCAAAAGTAATTGAGGTTCTAGTGTAAGATAAATCGATAACTTTTGGTAAAGGATAATCGTAAGAATATGTGAACATTAAATTAGATGTTGCACTAATTATTTCACCTGTTATTAAATCAGTAAAAACATTAGTTTTTAAATCATATTGATCTTCAGTAAAGCTGTGAGTAACTAAAACTAAATTATTATCTTGATTGAGACCCTGATTTAAAACAACTGATTTTGACAATTGACCATCAGATTTTCTCTGATATATAGGTTCATCAATTTGAAATGGTCTAAATGTTCCTTCACTATATTCATAATTTTCTAAACCTAATAATGAATATCCATCTTCCAATACTAATTGATCATAATTTTCTAAAATAAATAAATTTTCTTTTTTATATGTAACTGGATTGTTTAATATTAATCTGCTTAAGGTATTTTGACTATCTGATATTATTTTTCCTTTAAAATTGTGTTCTAATTTTAATTCTCCGTAAGATGCTGTAAATTTTTGCTCATTATCAATTATCACATTAGAATTTGCGACAAAATCTTGGTTTAAGTTAGGATTAGTACTCGTAGAAATAACTATATTGTTTCCACCTTGAATTTTTACTAATGTACCCGAACCATCTTTCACAATATCTTTTCTAATGTAAAAATCTATATCATGATTTGGCTCAAAATATTTTTCGGCTATAATTCTATTCACGGATTGATTTTCAAGATATATAGGAGAACCGTCTTCAAAAGATAAGAAATTGTCAAAACTAAAAATCAAATCATCAGTAGGCACAATATATTCACCAAACATTTTAGTGCCTATTGGATGCATTAATTTTTTAACCACTTGTTCATATTCATTTAATTGTATTTTGCTTTTTAGAACATATGAATAATTTTGATAATAATACCCATCAAATATTTTTTTACCATAACTTAAAAATCCATTTTCATCATCATATTTCCCAGAAGTATTAGCAATAGTTCCAATATTGGCAGTTAATCTCGCATTACCATCTCCCAAAGTGGTCATTGATATGGTAGGGGCAGTAGAATAACCAGCACCTACATTAGTTATTTCTATTTCTCCGATTGACCCCGCATCACTAAGTTTTGCGACACCTTTTATGATAGCATTTTCGCCTTTATTCAAATTCGGACTAAATGCTGCACCGGTATTAACTGTTGCTGTTGCTCCACTCGAATAACCAAATATTTCTTCATTGGAATTAAAATCTACAGCAGAAAATAGGTATCTATCGTTTAAATCATGATTATATGGAATAGTAAATTTTACTTTGATACCCTCGTCATAAAATAAATCTCCTGTTACAGGCGTTGTTGCATAAACGGGAACTTCAAATTTAAATTGATAAACAGAAACAACTTCTATTTCTTTTAGTCCCAAATAAGAACCATCATTTGCACCGGTTATATTAACAGTCAATCCAGTATTTAAGCCATGCTTATATGATGTTGTAACTGTAGCTTCTGTTCCTGATTTGGTTATAGATTCTATTGGAAAAAATAAAACTTGCCAATCTGCAGTCATTTCTATTGGTTGATCGATATATTCAATTTCCGTATAATCTGTTGCAGAATTAATTAACGGATTGTTTGCTCTCAAACCTCTACGAATTTTGATTTGATTTGCTGCATCTTTTCCACCTAATGAAACTTTTACATCATATATAGTGGGATAATCTTGATTATAATATTCTGAATTATCTACATTTAAATCATTTGCACCTAATCCATAAACACCTAAATATTGAGAATTTTTAACTCTCATCCTAGAAGCATCTTGTAAACTATCATCATTATAAACTAATCCTAGAAATGTTCCAATTTTTGAACCATTTTCAGTCGTAGAGTAAATTCTTTCGCCCGGATCAAAAAATCCAGTTATTGCAGGCGTAAATACAGATGAATCAGGATCTGAATTTAAATTTAAAATTTTAACTCCACTATCTTCTGCTAATTTTAATACAACTTTATCAGTGGCAGTTATTTTCGGTAATGATTGATAGTTTGTACCAATAACTAATGTTTTTATAGAAGTTATAGGACCTGAATTTACTTTTTTAAATCCTAAGGCATCTACTAATCTATCATAATGATTTGCTTCAGGATCACCTGACATACCATACTTATCCGCTGATAATAATACTCCTGCGAAATCAAAAATTATGTCACTATTAAAATTATAAGTATAAGCATTTTGAATTTCTGATATTCTACCGGCAAAACCAGAACCTCTTGTACCAAAATTATTAACAGTTAATTCAGAATCTAATGAATATCCATCCCCGCCATCTATAATCCCAAAATCAGTTAACACACCAGTTGCAACTTCTTTGATTCTTGCAGTCGCTTCTAATCCTCCACCTCCGGTAATTGTTAAAAGGTCCCCTACATTATAATTTGTTCCTGGATTTGTAATGTTTATATTAGTCAAAACACCTAGTGCTTTACCTTCTCCGAATGTATCGTCAACAACATTAGTTCTTATAATTTCACCGATTACAAATCTTCCTCGTATGTCTATCAAGTATAATTCTGTAATAGTTAAATTACCTAGAGCAAATCTTTCAATTCTATCAACAATTGCAGTAGTTAAACTTTTAATTCCTGTTATTTGTCTACCTTCAAATACAGTAATCGGATCTGTAGTTTGAATTCGCAATATTTTATTCGAAACCCAATCTCCAGATGATAAATTAAATATGTCTTCTTTAGGTGAATAGAAAACTAAATTTTGTTCATCGTAAAGAGTTTTAAATAAGAAATCAAAAGAAATGGATGAACCTTTAGATCGATAAACCTCTATTATATGCTTAATAAGATTTCTTTTATCTGTTTTGACACCCAAGTCAAAATTGACTAAAAATTGATTAAAAAACAAATCCAAAAAAGTTGTTGTTGATGTATTAATATCTAAATTTTTCAATAAAGATCTAGAGGCAAACATTGGATTTTTAAAAAAAGTTTTTACGTTTGCTCTAACTCTAGATGTTTGACCTTCCACTAATTCATTTTCAATGAAGTCTGTTTTTGTTAAATTTTTAAGATATAACTTTTTATTAGCAATATAAGTATTTCTGTCTACATTTGCAGTTGCTCCTGATTCTAAGCCGATTATTTGTTCATCTTTTATAAAAGCACTTTGATCTGTTCTTTCACTTTCTAATATGAATTTTTCTCCATTTTCTGTAATAAAATCATTCCCGTCTTCAATAAAAAACTTATATTCAAATTGAGTTATGTCGTATAAAGTTAATTCATGTAATTCCATCCACTTGTAGTAAGTTTTCATGAAATCTACAAATTGATCGGCCTCATCAACTAAAAAAGCAGGTAATTGATTTTGAACTAAATCAGAAATTCTTTTTTGTATTAAAACATTTTCGGTGTCATTTAGAAAATTAGTCATTTTTTATTGAGCATTCGTTGTTATTGTTGTTGATAAATCGATCATCTCAATTTTGACATTATTACTTCTAATTAAAAATATTTGTTCATTAATTGCTGATAAATTATTACTTTCAGTTTGTGCTATTATATCTAAATTATCCCCCACTATGGCATAAGGATTAAAATCATAAATTTGCACTCTTCCGGTTTCCATATCGACTTTTCCTATGTCAGTTCTTCTTGTAATTTTTTCACCATCAGAATAATTGTAAACCGTTAGTACATTTTTTTTATTTTCTATTTTACAATTTTCTCTATTTACTCCTAAATCATCTTCAATAGAAAAACTGGAGGATGAGATTGTTCCAATATAATCAGAATATGGATAATGCAATAAATTGTTAAAATTTATCGAATAATCCTTTTTTATATCTAAATCAGGTAAAAAAGATTTTTTCAATTTAATTTTAGTATCATTACCGATTATTGATTTATCAGTATTATCAATATATCTTTGCAGTGATGATATTGTGAAAGAAGTTTCAAAAGTTTCTAATTGTGTTGAAGAGTAATTTAATATGGAAGATAAAATTAAACTTTTTAAAGTTTGAATGGATCTAGATGTTAACGAAGAATTGAATTTAACCATTGATTCAACAACAATATCCATGTAATCGATATCTACAAACTCAGGAGTTATAGATGCTATGTTATATTTTTTTAATATATCATTTTTAATTCTATTTTTAACTGAAGTTGATAACGTTATACCTGATTTAGGTCTAATACCAATAAAAACCTTGCCAAATACAGGAGGTACTGCAGATTCACCACCATAAACTACTACTGATTGTGCGCTAGGATAATCTCTTATAATAATTGATTTATAATCCTCAAGGGTAACCGCTCTGTTTTGTGCAGAATAATTTCTAGGAGCATTAAATCGTATGGATTCTAAACTTTCCTCGTCCGATCCGCCAGATGATTTATCATTAACACTAATCGAATAAGAATCATATCCAGCAATATTTCCTAATGCAAAAAAAGTATTTGCCCCATTTCCCAGAGATCCAGAGCAAACATTATAATTTACTATTACAATGTTACCGCTTTTTGGCTTTCTTCCCAAAACATTATCACCAAAAATTATTTCTTGATAAAAATCAGTAGTTTCTTCTGTAAAAAATACATTAGAAGTTGATCCTATATTAAATAAATTTGATGCAAGTACATATTTAGATCTTCTAGTATCAACTGATGATTCTTGAACAAATACCTCAACCGTGGATTCATCAATTCCTAAATTTGGCAAAATAAATCTTTGTGAATCTTCGGTATTATCAACCGTAAATTGATAAGTTAAAGGTTCTCCTTCCTTAATATTAATATCTGATACTGTTACAATGGAATCAAGATTAGTGTTCTCGTAACTATATGAATTATCAGTTACAAATGTAAAATTTACACCATTTATGGTAGAAAATACTTTAGTATTTTTAGGAATTGTAATTAAACTGGGATTATCATCAGTGGAAAAAGTTATGTTGATTTTTGCTTGTGATCCAGTTCTTGTTTTGGGTTTATATCCCATTAATTTTGTCATGGATATTAATGATGATCTTAAAACAGCAGAATCAACAAACATTTCATTTGCAACCATATTTAGGTAAAAAGAATTATAATGTGTGTTGTATGCTAACAAATCCAAAATAGAATTTATTGTAGATCCTTCATAATCAAAATCTCTAAAATAATCTTGTGCTTTTAGGTATTCTATAAAATTATTTTTTATTTCACTAAAATCTAATTCCGATACTCTTAATTTTAATGGTTCATCCATTTTTTAGCCTCTTGTTGCCTGTAAGAATGTGTCTATAGTTACCGTTTCTCCAGTATTTCTAATTGAAAATACAATTTTTATATCATAACCATATTCTGTCATATCCGCATTTGCTGTGACCGACAACAAATTGACCCTCGGCTCAAAGTTATTGATGACTGTTCTAATCGATTCTTCTAAAATTCTTTCACTTACAAAATCAACAGGTTCAAATAGCATATTTCTAATGTTACTACCAACATCCGGTCTAAAAAGCTTATCATAAAAATTAGTAAGAATTAAAGATTTTATCGATTGTTTTATTGAATTTGAACCTTTTTTAATAGAAAGATCTGCGGAAGTTGGACTCAATCCTAATTTTAAATCTAAATCTAATGATTGACTTCTTCTTACTCTCTCTTTGATAATTTGTTTCGCAACATCGTCAAAATCATTTATATTATCATTACTAATATAATCCACTTGTACTGTATTTGTTGCCATTTTTTTTATTTATTAATATTTTAAGGTTATTTTATGGATTAGATTGCAAAAGTGTTGTAGCTGCAGCAAATGTGATAAGTGGTCCTCCCCCTACCGAACACGTTGAAACACCCTGAACCGTATCTGGATATGTTAATTTAACTTCTAATGCTAGACAATATTTTGATATCGCAGCCGCTAATTCAGTCGATAAAGTTTGACTTGCACTAGGATCTGTACTTAGAAATGCTTTATCAAGTGCGGCTTTTATTTCTTGCTGCAATAGAGATACATTATTCATGATTATTCTTTCTTATTCTATTGTAAATTTTGCATATGTATAATTTTTATCTAATTGTACACCAAAAGGATTTTCTACAGTATTATTTATTCTTAGATAATACTCGGTCAAATTAGAAAATACTGTTGTTGGTGTAAAAATTATTCTATTTCTATGGTCATCGTAAATTTTCACACTTCCAGTTACGAAATTAGATGAAAAAGTCGAATCTGTTGATAATTCTATGGAATTATTTTGTCCTATGGTTAAACTTGATGCAGACACCTCTTCGTTGAAAATAATTTGAATGGTTGTACTATTCAATATATTTGTTAAACTGTTATCTTGTTGTGAATCATATTCCAATAATTCTAACATTGAACCCGATTGATGTATTAAAACTTTTAAAATCTTAAAATCATTTGTCGTGGCAATTTTAAAATTGTAAGGATATTTTAAAACTGTGCCTGATATTCCTGAAGTTCCTGAAATCGTAACTGGTATAGTGCTTCCCTTAGTTTTTGCACCTTCACGCACTCCAAAATGTATTACACTATTTTGAGACAATTGATATCCTCTTTGATATAATTCTGGAGTAAATTTAAATGTAGTATCATTATTAGATTTTTCATAACTGAATTTTAATGGAATACAATTTGAAAAATTTGAATCATAAGATACTATTATATTGTCATCATTTTTGGTTATGGTACTATCGGTACTAAAGATAAATGATTGCAAATTCATTGTTTGATCAAAATCAAATATAAATTTACTTGTAGGAGAAATATCAATGACATTTTCTGTCTGATTTGATATTTCATTTTCATTAACATCTAATGCGAGAAATCTAACAACATTATTTGACGTTGTTGTTTTAATGCCTGCAATAACAGGTTCCGATGGAGTATCAGTTCTAGCAATTCCTTTATTTTTATATCCATAAATTCTATCGTTAGATTTATTGAAAGGATATAAGTAATTTTTTTCTCTATAGATTAATCTGCTTTCATTTTCTATAAATTTAATTACAGTTCCTTCTGGAGCTGTTGAGATAGCAACATACTCTATAGAAAATCTATAGGTCTCATCATCTTCTTCGAAACCACAAATTTCTCCGGGTTTAAAATCAACAATATATTTTTCGGTTTCTAATGGGGTATAATCAATATATAATAAATTATTTTGATCGTCTAATTGATAATTGTAAACTTGTCCTCTCGCTCCACTGTTAAATCCATAAAAAACTTTTCCTGATTCTAATCCTGAAATAATAAATGTTTGATTTGGTAAATTTAAAGATGTTCTAACTTGCAGCCGTCTAGTTCCTCTAATCGTTTCTCCGGCAGTAAAATACTTACTAGTATCACTTGGTATTGCCGCTAAAACTAGTGATCGAATATTAGAAATATTTTCAAATTCCAGATAATTTTTATTTAAAGCATTATCTCCTACACTTTTAGTTATTTTTAATTTATAAGTAGAATTTGATGATAAATTTGCAACTGGACTAAATGTATATGTATCACTTTCATTTATCGTAGTTGATACAATAGGAGCATTCATTTGTACCACAGTATTAAAATCGTCACAAGATAATTGTATAGATCCAAAAGGTTCTGTCGATTCGGTATTCACAAACACCGTTGTAGGATCTATTGTTTCATCAAACAAAACTACAAAAGATTCTTGATTTAAATCAACCTCAACATTTTCATAATCTAATGGATCAGAAATTTGTGAATAGGTTGTACTATCTAATATTATATTATTCAATTGACTATTTTCATCATTATTTGTAAAATATATTTTTCTAACATTTGGTTGAGTTGTGTCTAAATCATAAATTGGAACTTCTATGGGTTCATCCGATGAATTTTCATTATCCGTAGGCCTAAAACCAGTTGTAATAGGTTTTGTTGTAACATAATCATCAGAGACATAAGTTCCGCCCAAATCTTTTATTTGGTTTTTTATTTTTAAATAATATGAGGTAAATCTATCTAATACAGTAGGAAATAATGTAAATTCTGCATTACCCGTATTTGAAGTAATACTATCAAAATCTATTAATGTTGTTTCATCAAAAATATTTGATTTTGATAATTGTATAGTGCTATTAGTTTTATTTAAATTTTGTGATAATAAAATATTGCTGCCATTGGCATATAGTAAGTGTGTTGAATTTGAAACTGAAACACTTGATGTGTTTAAAGATTGAGAAAAGTTGACTTGAAATATGGCATTTTTTTCAAAATAGTTATCAACATTTTCTAAATTTTCACTACTATCTTCCAATAAACTATTGAAAAATAATAGTTTGAATTTTTGTGAACTTAAAACCGGTGAATTTTCTGTAATTGTTTTTGTTATAATGCACTTAAAATTAAATTCATCCACAACACTAGAAACTGTAAAAAATCCAGTAAAAATTGTGTCTAATTTACCTTCGACATAAATTTTATCACCTGCTAATAGTGTATGTTTGATATTTGTTGTTATCGTGAGTAAATTATCAGTCCTATTGACTTCAACTATTTTGATTTTATTCGTTGATGATTTACCTTCTTCGGGATAAAATCCTGTTACTTTAGGTGCTGATGTGTTAAAAGGATGAGTATTTTGTGTCGGATAGGTATTCGCCTTTATATGTCCAACAATTTTTTCATTATCATCTGAAATAAATTCTATGATAGAATTATTAGAAAAATTATCTGATATTATTTTATTTTCACTATCAACCGCAACATAATTCAAAATTCTATCATTATCATCATCAACATTAACTAAAAAACCTTTCATATAATCGGAGACAGGAGATAAAGATTGACCACCTGAAGGATTTGCATATTGAATCGCATTAAAATTTTTATATAAAAGTTCACTCGCACTAAATCGATTATAAGCCTGATTAACAATAATTTTCTTTTTGGAGACTTTTATTTTTTCAGGTTCTTCTAAATTTTTAAAATTAATTATTTGTTGATTTTTTGCTAAAATTGGAACATAATTTAATCTACCATCTCTTAACGTAGATATATTTTTATTAATTGTAAATTTTTTATCTGTTTTTTTTGTAATAAAATATTTGCCTTCACCTAAATCTCCACTCACTATATCATAAATCAAAATCATATCACCATCTTGCAAATTATGATTATTAACCGTTGTGATTTCGGTTAATGTGCCATCTGCGGTATAAGATAAGTTCATTCTATAACAAGAATAATCTAAATTTATGTAAATTTTATCGTTATTAATTTTTGAAATTGTTCCAAAAATAGATTTGTTGAGATTAAAATTTTCAGATTTATCTGTGCTACGATGAATATAAAAATTGTCTCCTACTTCAAAATTTTCTCTATAAGATTCTAAATTTATGTCTAAATATTCTTCTTCTGTTAGTGTTACTTGCACCCTGGTAATTACACCATTAATCTCTTTGTCCTGTAAAACAACTTTGTTCTTGTTATATGTCTCTCTTAACCCTAAAAGATCCAATGTAAAATTTTCACTATCGGTTGTAGAGACATAAAATCCGTTGTATAATCCATCATCGGTAAGATAAAAACTTCTTGAATTATCTGTCATAAAACCATTACCGACTTCAAATGATATTTGTTTATCAAATGAATCCAATATACTCTCGGCCGATAAATTAAGATAGTATACAGTATTAGATGATAAGTTTGTTTTTGGAATTAAAGTTACTTGTTCTGAACTAGACGTTGAAGAAGTACTCATCATAACAACATCATCAGAATAAAAATCCGATGCTGTTGATTCACTAATGATTGATGGTTTTGCAGAATTCTTCAATGAAAGCAACGAATTATTTTCGCCAGACGCTGCTGAAAAAACAATATGTGTTAATTGTATAGATCCTTTTATTTTATTATCATCCGTAGAAAATGTAACACTATTAGCAACTATATTTCTCGTAAATGAAACATCAAAATTAGAATCAATCGGAACAAAAATAACTTTATCTTTTAGGTCAATGTCTGAAAATTTTGTAGTATCTGCACTGTAATCAAACGCAACGATTGATTCTGTGCCATCATCATTTTTTTTTGTTATTTTTTCTGTTCTATTATATGGCATTAATTTATTTCCACATCTAATACAGTAGTTTGTAAAACTTTAAAACCTGAATTTAATTTTTTACCTCTACTAGGTTTTATCTTCATTCTTTCAGCACTATATAAATCTGCATTTACTGAAGAAAATGAATAGCTAGGTTCACCGGGACCCGTTGGAGGTATTTGTTCTAAAGGTTCAAAATCAATATTGAAAAATTGTCTACCTCCACTACCTTCTGAGTAACTGACCGATGGAGGATTTTTTAAAAGAACAAAGTCATCGCCTTTTTTTAAGGTAAATTCTGCTTTACCTGTTCTATTATCTTCTTCGGATAAATGTAAAGACGTAGTATTTACTCTTGGTGTCAAATCGACATTTCTACCTTGTATTGCCGTCAATGCATTTTGTTCTTCATCAGTGAGTTCATGCGCATCATTAGTAAAAATAACTCTCATCTTAAAATTTGAAGAAACTGTAGCATTTTCCGCTCCTTGGGGATCTTGTTCTCCATCTATTAATTGAATATCATAAACATAAGGTGTTATTTTTTCGGCAAGTGTTTCAGAACCTGTAAGGTTACCAACTAAACTATTCAAAAAGGTTTGTGTCATAGAGAAATTATCTAAAAATCTACTCAACCCCTTAGAATCGTCTCCTTGAGCATAAAAAACAACCGCTAAACTGTACTTCAAACCATTTAAATCACTAGCACTTAAAATTTTTGGAGAACTGCTCGGCGCATCAGGAGGAACTAAAACAGGTTTTAAAGTATTTGTAGTAACTATATCAGGTATACCAGTTATAGGATTTATTATTGTTGATGTTTTTTTTACTGTTTGAAGTTCCATACTAGGAAAAGGATTTGCTCTAGTTTGGACAAATTTTGCGTCTTTTAATTTTTTCTTAAAATTTCTTGGTCCACCACTTCCACTTAGGGATAATGTGTATATACCTGCAGCATTTAATCCTTGTGTTAAAAATTGTAATGCTGTCAATATTTTTTGATTAATTTCATCCAACCATTCAGCAAAATCTGTTAGAAACCTTATCGCTTCTTCAAGCAAATCATCTGAGGTTTTTAACCAAGATTTTGCTGTTTTAATTATACCCACAATATAATCTATCATATCTCCGTAAATTGGTAGAAATTCATTGATTGTAAAAAATTTCCAATTTGGAGGAGTTGTACTATTAACACCCAATAGTTGAATTGCAGGATTTGCTCTACCATCACTTAAAGTTTCAGCAAAATCGAAAAAATTTACCTTACCTGGTGGAGATACTGCAGCTCCTAAAAATGAAGAGGAATCATCTATCGAACCATCACTTAAAAGTCTACCTATTTTTAAAATAATGCGATTCATTCCTATTATTTTTTCATTTGTATTCTTTTTTTCATCATCTTCCTCAGAAAACCTAAAAAGTTGTCGATCAATTTTGGCACCTTTTAATTCTGAAATTTGACCGGTCTCAGTATTTTCTATAAAAATCTGACTAATATTATGATTTAATCCAATACTAGGCAAAAACTTCAATGCTGCACTGGTGGATATTCCTCCATCATCAGAATATGCTCCATCTAAACTCTTGAGAAATGGATGAGATATCATTTTACCGGCAGATAAAGTTGATACAAATTTTACCATTGTGCTTACAACTTCATTACTATATTCAGAAGGATCTAATTGATAAATGTTTTGTCCTGCTTTTGCCAGAATTTTTAATTTTTTTATCTCTTTGACATTAGGAAAAACATCTTTTAATTCAGTACTACCTTCCTCCATTGTTGCAATTATAGTCGAATATGGTCCAACTTCAAAATCAGTATATGAATTTGTTGCCGGTAAAAACATTGGTGATTTTAAAGGATCTAAACCATTTGTATTTAATCGAACAGTTCCGGGGTTTGAATTTTTTTTCGTAGAATGGGATTTTAAAAGTTCTCCACTTGCATCTCTGACACGAACAACATTTTGTATCACTTTTCCATTTTTAATTTTAATAGGTAAATGTTCGTCCACAATTGCAGAAAAACTGCTGCTAAATATGGATTCCTGTGTTTGTACTATTAAATCTCCAGGTTTAAACATTGGTATCACATTATTCTCGGGTTTATAAACACCATCTGGAATACCATCTCTTAAAATAGTATCATTGAAAAAATATTTGTCTGTTTTTGTTTTAGTATTTCTCGGTATGACAGGATTGCCAAGATTTATTCTGACAATGTTTGCTTCTTTTTCCGCAATTAATTTACCTTCTGGTGTTACCGTATCAAACACACCACCAAAAAAATTACCGAATTGCGTGATAACTTGATTTATTCCGCTAAAAGAAGGCAATGCTGCTAATAGCACAAAAGCAACATAATCACCTTTGCCCTTAGGTCTCTGCGAGTCATTAATATCATCAAAAGATGAATTAATTATGTCAATTACCTGTTCAGGAGTCAATTCACGTTTATTTAAAAATGTTCTAATAACTTTTAAGGCATCTCCTATTGTCGAATCTTCCCAATAAGAACTATCAGGATCTAAAAAATTCTTAACACTATTATATGCCTCTAATACATTTTCTTTATTTTTAATTGTTGATTGACTTATATCAGTTTCAGAGTCTACCAAATTAGATTTTATTGAATTGAGAGAATTTGCAAGTATTGATGATGATGCATCTAATGATGTTGATAATGAATTGTTATCACTGAAATAATATGATTCAAATTTTTTCAATCCGCTCAATAATTGATCAAAATTTATAGGAGTAGGATTCGTTCCACACTCCCATGGCCATACTGTTAAAACTCCAGCACCTATGTTTTTCAAATCTTCCAAATAACTTTGAAAACTGTTCAACAAAGGTATCAATAATATTTCAATAGGACTTTTTAGTGCCTTTAAAAAAACAGCAGCAACATTTAAAAAAGATATAATATCATTTATGGTATCAGATAAATTATCAGAAAATTCATAAACATTTTGAACAAATGTCGTTACAGGACCTTCTGCAGCAAATAAATTATTTACCTGTTGAAAATTTCCACCCGTACTATCTGGTTGGAGTGCCATTTTTCTTTGCCTCTTCTAACAATTTTTTTTGTTCATGAATAACAGATATTATTTGTTTATTCATTTCTAAAGTTTTTTCAAATAATTCTATTAAAGCATTATTATAAATCGTTTCATTTTTAAAATAATTAGTTTCTTCTTTTTTATCTTCCATTTTTAATCTAAAACATTAATGTTTGTAATTCAGATTGTATGGCGGTAAAATCTGCCATATTAATCGCAGGTCCACTAGGACCTGTACCCGTAGGATGTGTCATTGCCATTAGAGCAGTTAACAATTTATCTAATATTGTTTTTAATGAAGTTGCATTATTTTTTATACTTATCAATCCAATTTCAGACAATTCTATGGTTGCTCCTAAATTCTTTAATCTTGCCGACAAACTAGCATTTAAATCTATTTTACCTGTCGCAAAAACTTCAAAATTTGAAGGAAAACCTGTTAAATTAAAAACAGCACTTCCAAAAAAAGTTTTATATTCAAAACCAGATGCTCCCGATAAATTTAAATATGATGTAGGAAAAAATTCTGGACCATGCTGAAATTTAATATCTGCTAATGGATTTATACATTTTGTCAAAAAACTTCCAAAAATAGCCGTTTCGGTTTTTGCATCTAATGGTGCTGAATAAACTTCGTTGGCCTCTCCATAAACACTTTTTTCATATGCTCCTTCTGTAGTTACTTTATGCATTCCGCTTATAGTTGTTTTTAAAGAACCTGAATTAATTTCTGTCGAACCATTACTTTTAAACTTTATTCTTTCGTTTACATCAAAATTGATAAACGCACCGTCTTTTACCGATAAATTATAATTTTCAAATGATTGTGTTAATCTATCTCCTTCATCCGGTTTATAATTTCCAGGAGGTTTAAACACTATTCTTTTTGCGTTAAATTTTAATTCTTCACCCGCTTGTATTTCAACATTACCTAATTCAGAATTGATTTTAAAATTGCCTTTTCCTTTTATTTTTAAAATATTATTAGTTTCGCCTCCACGTGCATTGATTAAAATATTTTGATTACCTTCCACAGTTTTTATTTCATTGCCTAAAATGTGTGATTTATGATTACTATCGCCAATAAAATAATATTCTCCAACAACATTATCTATTCTATTACCATTTGGTTGAAATTCTAAAAAGCTAGAACTTCTGTGCATCAATCTAACTCTTTCGCTATTAGGAGTATCGTCCAATTCAAAAATATGTCCACTCTCAGTATAAGTTATATGATCATATGGATATTCGGATGATTTTGTTATTTTTGGAACTGAAAATGAAACATCTTCTAAACCTGTTAGAATATTTGAATGCAATTTATTATTATATGAATCAATATGTGTATCAACACCATACAATGGTTTATATAAATGTGAAAAAGGATTTAAAGTGTTTTCCATTTCCTTTTCCAAAGATTCAGAATTTTCTTCTTTCAGTAATCGATCAGTTTTTGTATGAATTCTCATTTTACCATGTGACATAAAATTTGTCGATGGTAAACTATAAATTAAATTTCCACTTTCATCAAATTCCATAAAATTTTCATTTGGATTTGATGGATACATTTGCATAGTCGATTTAACCACTTCTCCTTTATCTGATACGTATGCTACAATTTTATCAGAATTTTCATCTTTTTTGTACGATAAAACACATTCATTTTTTGTGAAAGAATTTAAACCTTTAAATGAATAAGATTCCATATCTGAATCAAATTCAACAATTGTTGCAGGTAAAGCATCTGATGTTCGTTCAATAAAAAATGGAGGATAAGGTGCTAATGATCTTTCTTTAAATGATCTTGGATCAAAAAATCCTTTATTTCTGTTGGCAACTTTATTAGGTATACCGACACAAGAACCCAACACTACTGGTTCTTGACCTTCTCTACCATCTCTGAAAAAACCAAAAACATGAGATCCTTCCATAATGCCTAAAGGAGTTGTTCCAATACCGGAAATACCTGCCGATGTAATAGGACTAATAACTTGAGCCCAAGGCAATTCATCAGTTGGTATATCATCTTTATTATCAGTATGAAAACCTATGCATCTAACTTTTACTCTTCCCAAATATAAGGGATCTTTTCTATCCTCAACCACACCATACCACCAAACAAAATCACCAACTCCCATAAAATCTTGGGAATCGATATGATGCAATCCTTCTGAGAGTCTATCCATTACACACCTCCTCCAAGCATACCATTATCACCAACTATTAATTCTCCACTCGGACTTTTTCCTGAACCATAAGGATTCTGAGTATCTGGCACATCATCTGTATTATTTTTCAAAATAGAATTTACGTATGCCTCAGGAGATGCTAGTGCGGTAAACAGAGAATCCTTAACTAATTCCATCTCAGTGACATAAGTTGAATCAGAACTTATTTTGTGTCTTATTTTTGTAATCAAATAATTTCCTTGATAAAAAGTATGCTCATCATTAACCTGACCTGTTGTATAAATCATAGATGGAAGTTTTAATCTAACAATTTCACCTATTTTACGATTTTGATCACCAGAAACTTTGATTTGAACAACAATATTCTTCATCATTCTTTTTTGCGCATTCGATGTCAATATAGATCGTTCTACTTGATTATCAAAAGTAGCGAATTTTCTTGTGTTTCCGGTTAATACTCCTCTTAATGTATTAATATTATTTCTTTGTGAATGACCAAAATTTGTTGTTTTATATTTTATATTTGAATCAGTGCTGCCTAAACCATAATGATAGGGTCCGCACAATGGATAATTTAATTTGTTCGGATTCTCTGATATATGCCTAAAATTATAAAAATCTACAAGATAGTTGTATTCGTATTCTTTTTGTCCGTGATCATTGATTACAAGTTTTTTTATATCATTAGACAACCCCCTAAATGAATTTAAAACTGTCATTCTAGAATCTTCAGTAACTGTATCACCTATTGTTTGAGTAATTGGATCATAAGTTAATAATTTTGAACCATACATTCCACCCACAATATTTGAGACAATATCAAAAGTTGAAATAAATCTATATGATTGTACTGATACATCTCCTCCTGATAGTGTATATCCTAAATTATTTTGAGGAACTATAACATAAGATGCCATAGGTACACGCATTGAACTAGATATAGATTCTTTTTCAACATTAATATTATTTTTATTTGTCTTAGCCTCTAATGATGAAACCTGTGAATCTTGCCCCTTTTCTTCAAAAATCTCTTCAACACTTTTATTATATTCAGCATTAGATTTTAACTTCAGAGGATTCAATAAATCTCCTATCGATTTAAACCAAAAACCAAGTTGATTTTCATAGAAAACAAAACTTCCAAAATTACTTGATTTAAAACCCAAATCTTCAGAAAAAACTGCTGCGCCAGTTGATTTTTTGGCAACCATATTTATGGCCTGAAAAGGTCTAATTCTCGGAAACACAAAATGATGAAGATAAAATGAATTATCCGTATCACCTAATTTATCGTAAAATAAAGGTTTTTGATATTCGGAATTCATTAAATTTTTCACAATATATTCTTCATATATTTTGGATACAATTTCAGAAGATGTTAATCCTTTATATGATTTTGAAACTCTTTGCTTTAAATTAATGACAAATTCTTCGGATATAAATTTTAATGTATACATTTGAGTTCTGTCACGAATCATTTTTTCTGTCATGGTGTAAACTAAAAAAGAAGCCTCAAACCTATTTTCGGGTATTCTTTTGTTATAAAAAATAATCTTTATCTTTTCTTGACCGATAATAGGCAATCTCTCTTCAAAACCAGCTGAATCAACAATTGTAATGTCTCCATTAACAATATTGTCTTCAAATAAAGATTCAAAAATATTCAAATTTGTAAAAAATGATTTACCAATTTCAAATTCAACACCTTTATAATTAAAAATTGATATTTTAAATTCACATTCTCCTTGAAGAATTTGTTCTGTATTCGGAGAATTATCTGTATAACTTGTAATTTGATTTGCCATTTTTAAAACAATGTCCTAACTTCTCTTTGTATTTGAGGTGCAAAATTTCTTTCTATCAGAATTATATTTCTTTTTTTCTCATTTTGTATAAATTCAAAATCATAATTCGTAACAATTTTTCTTGTGGTCGATCCATAATTCAAATAAGTTTTTTCATCTACTATTGCAGTTTTTTCCAAAATTTTTGTAAATCCTCCTTCTTCAGTATAAAATTCTGTCTCTGGCCTTAATACAATTTCATGATGATGAATTGTAGTTCTTGCATCTTGAATCGAACCATATTTTGTTATTATATAATTATTAAAACTATTTCCAAATAAAGGCCAATCATGTAAAGGATCTATAATGTTATTAGAAATTAAAATTAACCAAGTTAAGTTAACTGTTCCATAATAATCATATGATATTGTATCTGGTCTTTCATAATCTTTTACAACATATGGATAGTAGGCACTAAAATATGAATTTACTATTTCTTTAATTTTGATTCTGGTCATTAAATTGATAGATTTAACCGTAGTAACCGGTTTTTCTTTATCGATATTATAATTAATTTTGGGATAATTCGTAAAAAATTGAGACATTAATAACCCCTCTCCGTCATTTGTCTATTTAGAGCAAAATTCTCTTTAAATGATAGATTTAAAGTAATGTTTGTCGGATACCCATCTTTTTCAAAATATGTATTACCATATTTTACTGTCAAGGATTCTAGAACTGATTGTCCTATTTTAAATAAAAAAGGATTCCCATCTTCATAACTATCTAAATCATAAAAGTCAATTGTGTAAACGTTTGGAAATTTAAAAAATTGAGACGGCATTCTATTAGAATCGGTATATGTTACAGTATTTTTTTTATTTCTAATTTGTGTTGTACTTGCCAAATCATTTTTATTCACATCTATTGTTGAAGGTTCATCAATTTGAGATGTAGAAACTTCACTTGGTTGATGAACAGTTAATGATGGTAGCATACCTTTTTTTAACATTGCGATTATTTTCAACACATTTTTAGATTCTCTATAATTTTTAGGTTTGAAATCGAAATCAAAAGTATGCTGTCTCAAAGATCTTACACCAGTAAAAACAAGAGAAGTATAAGGATTTTCTTGTCTTCTCATAGATTGTGCAGCTATATTATTATTACCTGCATCTGTGACTAATCCTAAAAAAGCTCCTCCCGCTTGTATGGCATTAAATTTTATTCTATCAACCGAATCTCTAGCATATGAATTCAAAGCATCGGTTGCCATAGGTTTCACGGCATCAAAAATGCCTCCATACATGTCTAATGATTCTGAAAAAAAACCTTTTGTATCATTTTTATATTTTTCATATGCCTCTCTAACTTTTTGTTCACCAATACCATAATATTTTTCAATCGTAGCGCCAAAAAATCCCAACTCAACATCATCATAATTTGTATTATATACAGTCTGAAAAACACCTTGCGGAAGATATAAAACAAAAGAATTGATTTGTCTGTAATTATTAGTATATGCTCCTGTCGAAAATGTATCAATTAAATTAAAAGAGTTGTCGGTCATAAATTTTTGCAAACCGTTAAAAGGATCATCAGTTTTTTCTTGCTCTAAAAACCTATACTCTTTAATAATCATAAAATGATGTAAACCATCTGTTTTACTACCAATATTTTCAGGATATCTAAGAACATCTCCTGCAGTTAGTCTTGATATGAAAGTTGTGGGATCAGATGTTGCCATTATTACTGTGTTCCTCGTAAAAGATCATCATAGTCATCCTCACATCTTTCTTTGGTATAAATAACTGTTTCTTTCAGACTTAAATTTATTGTAGCAGAGAAAGGTGCATAATCAGATTCATGAAAAACGGGCCAAGGAGTGTCAGGAGAAAAATTAACATCAAATTTTGTTAATACGGCATCTCTAATTCTCAGCATATTATTACCGGATCTTGTTTGAGAAAAACTTAACGTGGTAGGATAAAAAAATACATCAAATATATCTGGTAAATACTGTAATCCAGTATTAATTGGTAATAAATTGTCATTTATTTCAACCTTATCTCTAGGCATCATTGAAGTTTTAAAAATATTAATCAAATTAGATAATTGTATAGAATCTTCTTGATTTTTTGGAATTAAATTGAAATTAAAATTAAATTGTCTAAATCCAACACCAGAAAAAGTGCTTGTCATATATGGATTTTCAATAGTAGTTGAAGAATTATTAACAGCTGCTTTTAATCCAGGTGTACCTTTTAAAGCTAAATTTGTTGCAACTTTAAAAAAAGTTTCTATATTAAATGATCCTACACCTTTTTTCAGTATTCTTTCCGCATTATCTTTTAATTCACCTATACTTTGACCGGATATATTATCCCTTAATGATCCAACAGCTGCCGCTCCAACAACACCAAAACTACTTGTATTATATCCTACATTTAGACCTTCATTAATCTCCTGAGGTAATGGTAATTGTACATATCCTTTTAAAATGCGCCTATTTCCAATTGATCTACCACTAATTACAAAAATACAAAATTTTGCATATTCATTTGTTTCACCAACATTATATGGAAATCTAGCATTATAAGATGCTGTTCCTGTGTCGGTAAGAGGAACATCATTTATAATTGTTTTTTTTATATTATCTAAAAAATGACTAGACATTATTATTCCTTTTTAATATTTATCTACTATATATTTATTATGGCTTATAAAGGAAAATATAGAATAAAAAATTTAGAAAAATATAAAGGTGATCCGACAAATGTAACCTATAGATCTCTATGGGAAAGAAAATTCATGAATTACTGTGAACAAAATCCAAGCATAATTGAATGGTCTAGTGAAGAGATTGCCATACCATACAAATCTCCTTTTGATAAAAAAATACACAGATATTATCCTGATTTTTGGATAAAGATAAAAAAAGACAAAAATATTGTTGAATGTATTTTAATTGAAATAAAACCTAAAATACAAACTTCGCCCCCAAAAAAACCAGCATCCATCACAAAAAAATATTTAAAAGAAGTTTATGTGTATGGTATAAACGAAGCAAAATGGAATGCAGCGCAAGAATTTTGTGCAGATAGGAGATGGAAATTTGAAATTATTACAGAAGATCATTTATTTAACTAAATATTATTATGGAAAAAGAAAAATTTTTAAATAAATTTAAAAAATTAATAAAAAGTTCTCAAGGAGTTGCAAAAACCAGAGATGCTACCAAATGGTTGCAAAGAAGAGTTAGAAGTATATCAGCAGGATTAACTAATAGATTTTCTGATATAAAAAATGCCGATGATTTTTACAATAAAAATAAAAAACAAAGCATCTCTAAAATTGAACCAGGAATAATGGCAACATATTTTTATGATCCTAAATGGAAAAAAATATTACCATACTATGACAGATTTCCTCTGATATTGTGTGTAAAAATGTACAAAGATGGTTTTTTAGGATTAAATTTTCACTATTTACACCCTATTATGAGAGCAAAATTGATGGACTCCATAGATAAAGTGAATGAGATAAATTGGAATAATGTATCAAAAATAAAACAAATTAGGCCAACAGTCAAAAGGTATTTATATAAACATATAAATTCTAAGGTTGTTATATTAGATGATGAAGAAAAAGAATTAGCATTATTTTTACCATTAGAAAGATTTGAAAAGCAAGATAAAAAGAAAGTTTGGAAAGATAGTAAAGGAATGATTTAATGCCATTATCCATATCAGATTTCAGAGAAAAAATAAATTCTAAAAAAAATGTTGCTCCTATCAATAGATTTGAAGTGCGATTTAGTGGAAATATCTCATTTGGAAACAAACAAGACTTGACCTATTTGTGTGAAATGGCGGAATTGCCTGGTAGAAATATTTTAACAGTTGAAGAAAAAACTTATGGTCCGATCAGAAAAATTCCATATGGCAGCTCATACGTTGAAACAAACATGACATTTTTATGCACTTCAAATGGTCTAGAAGAAAAAAGGTTTTTTGATTATTGGATGGATAACATAACACATCCAACAAGTTTTGATGTTAACTATTATGATTCATTCGTACAAGACATTTCTCTAAGCATGTTAGACGAAACAAACCAACCTATTTATTTTTGTACATTTAAAGAATGTTTTCCTACCATAGTAAGTGCTTTATCATTGAATACTTCAGCAACTAATGATTATGCAAAAATCAATGTTACTTTTGCATATAGATATTGGTTGAGAAACTCTGATGTTAATACAGACATTGAAGAACCTATTAGCACCGAAACTCCTATGACTAGTTTTAACCTATCAGGTTTTAATTAATCACAATTTTTTATATAATTTTATGACACAGGCAAAATTATGTTACCCAAATTAAACATACCAACTTATGAGTTGAAGTTGGTATCTAATGACAAAACTATTAAATATAGACCTTTTCTTGTCAAAGAAGAAAAAATACTATTAATGGCCTTAGAATCAGGTGATGAAAAAGATATTTTAAGAGCTATCAGACAGATATTATCAAATTGTTTACTTACGGATTTAAATGTAGAACATCTACCTTTATTTGATTTGCAGTATATCTTTTTACAAATAAGATCCAGATCTATCGGAGAAACAATTGAAGTAAATTTAAAGCATAAAAACAACTTAAACAAAAATGGCGAATCTTGTGACGGCACACAAAAAGTAAAAATTAATATAGATGAAATAAAACCTGTAAAAAATAAAGAAAATGAACCCAACATTAAATTATCAAAAGAAATGGGAATTATGATGAAATATCCAACAGTTGAATTGTTGGGACAAGTGACAAATTCTACTGAAATGAATGGTATGATTGATGATTTATTTGAAGTTGTCATTGGATCAATAGATTACATATATCATAATGATGAAATTTATCATGCCAATGAATACAAAAAAGAAGAAATTACTGAATTTTTAAATAATTTAAATTCTCAGCAATTTGATCAAATAAGATCATTCTTTTCTACTATGCCAACTATTTTTGTGTCTAAAAAATATAGATGTAAAAAATGCGGTGTAGAAGAAGAAGTTGTATTGAGTACTCTTGAAGATTTTTTTTCGTGAGCCTGTGTCATAACTCACTTGAAAATTATTATGTAACAAATTTCAATTTAATGCAGCATCACAAATATAATTTAAATGATTTGGATAATATGATTCCTTTTGAAAGAGATATATATGTCACATTATTGGTAAATTATATCAAAGAAGAAAATGAAAGATTAAAACAACAAGCAGCAGCGAGAAGGAAATGAGAAAATCCAAAAAATCAAAAAATTTAAAATTCAGTGAATTAATTGATTATACTAAAAAGAAATTTAATCCTTCAAATAAAAATAATTTTTCGAAAGAATCTGCCGAAGAGCCTTCCGGTAAAGAACAAATTAATTTACTAAAATCTATATTAAAACCAATAACTCAAATGTCATATTGGACAAAAGAAATATTGGATTTACAAAAAAGTAATAGCATTCTTTTTAAAGATATAAATGATTCTTTAATAACATTAAGACAAACTAATGGTCAAGAACTATCAAATTCAGAATCATTTACTCCTATGGTTAGAGAATTAAGTGATATAAATCAATCTATTGAACAATTAAAATTATCAAATAAAAAAGAAGATGATCAAAATCAAGCATTTCAAAAACAAAATAATAGTTACCTATCCAACTTATTATCAATTTTTGAAAAAAGAAGATTTAGAGAAGAGGAAGAAGATTTAGAGAGAAAAAGAGAAAGACAGAGACAAAAAACATCTTCACCTGGAATGTCAATTCCGAGTGGGCCAAGTTCTGGTTTAGGATCGGTTTTAGCAAAATTATTATCCAGTATTTTTCTAGGTCCAAAAGGTATGAGTTTATTAACAAGTTTAATACCTAAATCATTGGGAACTGCTGGATTAGCATTAACAAAAGGTATTGCTGGTTTATTGTTAGGTCCGAAATTATTAGAATCACTGCAAAAAGCATTTGAAGAGGAAAATGTTACTGCAGGAGTTGGCACGTTTATTGATGAATTCTTTAATGATGATATGTTGAATAATTTAGGTAAAGGTGCTTTACTCGGTTTTATGACAATGGGAGGCATACGTGGAATAGTTCCTGGATTAATGATAGGCAGTGCTATGACAACATTGCACGCTATATTTGGAAAAGACGCCACTAGTAAAATATTAACAGGCACTCCTGATATGTTAAAAGAAACTTTTTTAATGGCAGGATTAGGGGCATTAGTGGGCAGCAAATTTGGAATTCCAGGAATAATTCTAGGAGCAGCATTTGGCTCACTGTTAGGAGTCATTAATGCTAAAGATACTAAATTTAATGTAGCGTCAATAACTATGGCCGCATTAGGAGGTTTGGGAGGAGCGTTAGCGGGAATGAAAATTGGTATGCTCATAGGTTCTGTAGGAACACCTGTAGGCATGATTGCAGGAGCTATGTTAGGGGCAGCAATTGGACTTGCATTAGGTTCTGTTTTATCTTCTGATCAAATAAGCGCATCAGAAGAAGCGACTAAAAAGTTTTCAAAAGCAGCATTAGAAAAATCCAAATTGTTGAAAAAATATGATGGAGATGTGTCAAAAATGAGTCCAGAAGATTTGAAACTTCTGGAACAATATGATAATGAATTAAATTTTGCAACAAGACAGTTTGAATCTGAAGGTATTACACCAGAAAATATTTCATCAACTATCAGTTTATTAGAAACTGAAGATGAAAATGCTAGATTAATTGGTTCAAGAACTGCGGATGAATCGTATTATGATACTTTAGCGAATCAAATATTATCAAAATCAGGAAATGAAAAATATTCAAAATTAAGTGATGTTCTTGATGTAGATCCTGAGAATTCAACGGCAATCACTAAAGTCGCAATGAAAGATTCAATGGGCAACATACAACCTGCTGGCGTGCCTTTGAGTAAAATAAATGATCAATTTGATACAAAATTATTTACTGCTCTCAGAAGAATTTCAGCGCAAGATGATAGTGTAATTGGACTAGATGATTTTGATGAAGAAGATAGACAAATGATTGAAGTCCAGAAAAAAATTATACAAAGAGATGTTAAAAATATAAAAAATAACTTCAGCAATTCAGATCAAATTGATAATTCAAATAACGTTAAAGAGCAAGTGGTTGAAAAAAATCAAACTACACTGCTTGACAATAATCAAAGCAACAATCAATTTTCAAGTAAAACTGAAAACAACACTGAAAATAATAACCAAAATAACAATCAGCGCACACAAACATCAAATGATCAATCTACAAGTTATACCAGTGAAGACACAAAATCATTGAATGAACAAGCCGCAGAGCGATTAAATGCTGTGTATAATTTGCATACACAACAATTGAAAGAAAATATTCAAAAATTTAATCAAATCAATAATTTAAATATTAAAAATTTTGGAGAAATATTCGAATATGATGATGAAAAGAAAACTCTTGTTTTATCAAAAGATATAGATTATACATTCAAAAAAAATCAATTTGGTAAAGAAGTATCAGAAAATAGACAGTTGAAAAAAGGTAGTCCAATTAGGAATATGGTAGGATTGAGATATGAAAACTCAATTGTTCAAAATTATATTAACTTAGCTAAAAATAGAATGCAATTATCAAAATTTTTGCCAGGAACTGCCGAAAAAAATTCAATTCCTGATGTAATAAATAATCAAATTTTAAAAGTTCCAGAATTTAAAACGGGTGCAGTATTTACAAAACCTCAGTTATTTATAGCGGGAGAATCACCAAAAAATAATCCAGAATTTTTATTTAATAGACAACAAATGGAAAATTTAGGACATATTTTTTCCATGCAAAATGAAAACGAAAAAATGAAAAGTAATTTAACTATTGGGGCACCTATAATTGCCCCTGGAAATAATTCAAATTATATTGACAATAAAAGAATTTCGGTTCAAGAGTATAACATCACTGAGATACCTCCTGAACCGAATTCATCCGTATCTTTTAAAGATATTCTCTCATATTAATCATCTTCTGCCAACTTTGCAAAATATGACATGTCCTCATCATCGTCATCCGTTCCAATATTTGCATATGCAGGCATAGGTTTACGTTCCTGCTGCATCTCTTCTTCTGCAGTAGGACGTTTATTCACTGCTTGCACAACCGGCTCTTCAATTCTTGGTTTATCCAAAGCAAGGACTAAATCCAATCTCTCCTTTAGTTCGTCATAGGTTTTAAAATTATCATCAGCAATAAACTCTGACAAAGGATATTGAGAATTCCAAACGGCTTCAAGTTCTTCATCAGTTTCCAGTAATTGTCCCGGAGAATCAAATTCAGACTTATCATAATTTTGATATCCTTCGACCTTTCGAATTTTCAATTTAAAACTAGCGCCTTCCCATAAATCAAAAGGATTTACAGGTGTTTCATCTTCAAATTCGGGGTTCATTAGATCATTGATCTTATCAAAAATCTTTTTTCCGAATTTGTAAAGAAATACTTTACCTTCATTTTGTGGATTTTTAGGATCAGAAATAACATAAATGTTACTGATATATGTCAAACGGCGCTTTTGTTTTCTTGCCACTTCTTTATTAGCCTCAATGCCAGAATTCCACAATTGTGTGTTATATTCTGATACTGGATCTTTTTTTCCAAGAGTGGTCAAAGAATTTTCAATATACCATAATCCTGTTGGACCTTGAAAACCATGATTAAAAACTCTGGCCCAAGGAATATCTTCGCCTTGCACCGGAGGTAAAAATCTAATAACAGCATAACCGTTACCAGATTTATCTACTTCTGGTTTCCAGAATCTATCATCAATGTAACTCTTTCCTTCAGAAGGTGTGTCAATTTTTTCGATTTCTTTGTTTAGTTGCTTTAAAAAAGAATTGCGGTTTTTCTTGAGTTCGGATAGTGAAGTCATCTTGTTCCTTTCGTATTTCGAAATATTACGTTGTATAATGTTTTAATTTGTCTCGTAAAATTTTACGAAACTTCGTCTTATCCACCTCCAAAAATGGAGTATACTTCAAAATTTTATTTCTAAATTGAGGCCAAACAAATTTTTCTGTAATTTGTTTATCCAAATCAGGTATAAAATTAAGAATCAAATTTAGTATAGAGAATGTTTCCATACTAATATATTTAGCAATCGTTAATCTCATCAATAAAGGATGCTGTCCTTTATCGACTTTGAACCATTGTTCAAAATCACCTTCTTCTAAAATTTTGTCAATTTCATTTCCGAAAACATAGCCCATGCTTTGTACTCGTTTATTCCAATTAGTATAACACACTTCCGCTTGAGTGTCAAGAGCATCGCCAATCCACATATTTTCATCGTTAACAAAATTTGCCACAAAAAATTTTATAATCTCATCATCTTTAAAATTTTTAGCAAGTTTAACAAAAAAGAAATGATCTTTACGTTTTTTAAAAGTTTCATAAGATACTTTTCTTTTTCTATGTTTAAAATAATCAAATTTTTCAGCATGAAAGTGTGTCTTGATTGCTACATATTCCTTATAACAATCAAAAGGATCCATTTTTATCATAATCCAGGTATTGTAGCTGTTTTTGGTAAAAAATGTAAATCAATTGCTTCTTCCCTAACTTTTTGTTTTAATACACCTTGTATTAATTTACTAGCAGTTTCAGGTTCTAATTTATTTTCTTCACAATAATAAGTTATTGCTTCAATGTATGTCATTTTAGTTGTCGAAACTAAATTTTCAATTATAGTTGTAAACTCTTGAGGTTTTAGCGTTTTTATCAAGACATCTCCTTCACTTCATCACATATTCCATATTTTAATGCCTCGTTTGAAGACAACCAGACATCATGCGGAGGTAATAAAAATTTACGTATATCATCATCCTCAATGCCTGTACACTTTCTATAATGATTTAACATTCTTTCAGTGGTTAAATCATATTCTTTTTGCACAGCAAAAAGTTCGTGTTCTTTTCCAAATGAGCCCCAAGAATATTGATGTGATAAAATACTTGTATTTGGTGTCAATAAACGTTTTCCTTTCTTCCCTGCCATAAAAACAGAAAGTGCGGCACTCCCAATAATACCAAGACCGACAGTATGAATAGGTATGGAAGACCCTCTCATAACATCAATCAAAGCAAAACCAGCCGTCATATCTCCTCCGTGAGAATTTATGCATAATGTTAAAAATTCTGGTCTTGATGATTTTTTCATATTATTCTGTAATATCCATTCAATTGCGGATAAGACCGAACCGCTATAAATATCATCAAATAAAAAATAATAACCTTTATTCTCCAAAGATGCACCATCATCTTCAACATTTTCTGATGGTGCATTGGCTATAAATTTTTCAGCAACTAAAGTTGCAAATTCAGGGGTAACCAATGCCTCAGCAATTTTTTCTTCATTCATTATTCCTCATTTCGATTATATTTTCAATTGCCTGGAAAACAGTTTCAGGTGTTATTAATTTAGTACATTCAAACATTCTATCAGTTCCTTTCTGATCTGGACACCAAATCCAATCTCCTGGATCAAATTTGTGTCTATTATAACAACTATTGCAAGTTTTATCATTAAATATTCTAATGCATTTTGAGGAAAATTCTGACGAAGGATTACTAAATCCTGAAATTAATATGACATGTTTATTTAGAGACCATGCCACCCAAGATAAACCAGATCCTAATCCTATAAAAAATTCCGCATCATTAATTGTTGCGATAGTCTCATTCAAAGTTCTTCCATGTCTAGGTATAGCATTGCTTGGACTAAAATTGAAATGATTACCCTGTCCAAAAGAACCGTGTTTATCTACACATACAACATCATACCCTTTTTCCTTTAAAAAGTCAACTACTTTTTCCCATGCTCCAGGATTATTCCAATATTTTGCCTGTGCGGTTGATTGTGTACCTATTACAACATAAGGTTTTTTCAGTTCGGTCTCTTTTTCGAAGACTGTTATTTTTGAAGGTTTTTCTTCCCATTCGGATAAACCTAATATACTAGCACACAATTTTTGTAAAGACACTTCTTTACAATCAACAGGTGATAAATCACATTTCTCAAAAAATCCAATTCTATAGGAATGATCAAAATCATCAAATCCCGAATTTGGGTTTTCAAATTTAATTTCTGGATATTCGTTTTCAAATAATTCATTGAAAAATGTACTACAAATAACTTTACACCCATGTTTTTTTCTAAATTCTTCAACTGGTTGCATCCATGCCAAATTATCGCCCAATGCCGATGAATCTAGCCAAATGAATACTTTTTTATCTTTTAAATCCATCTTATATTCATGAACCAACTCATTTGTTTTAGAATCATAAACTTCAATTTTCCATGGAATAAAATATGATAAAGTTGATGCGGCCCAACAATTATTTGCTATGGTAACCTGATAATGCACAAAATCTGTTGTACTATCTCTAAAAACAACATTAAATTCTTTATTGACATTTCCTTTTATATTGATATATGGATTAGGTTTTACCGTAATATTGAAAAAAGTGCGATCAAAACTTTCAGAATTTAAATTTTTCAAATCATTACTATATGTGTAAATTAATCTATCTTTCATCTCTAAAGGAACATTAGATTTCAAATCTTTTGCTAAGTAGTAGTATTTTTCCAATTCTAGAAAAATATTATCCCAATCTCGTTCGATTGCATAATTTCTGGCAAGTTTTGAATTCAGATCTAAATCTTGTAAATGGGTTTTTATTCCATTTACTATATCATCTACATCCCTTGTGCATTGATAAAAACCAGGCACTTCCATTTGATCTTGTAACGTTCCTACAACAGGTAGTCCACAAGCCATTCCTTCTAATACACCTAAACATGGTTGACCCGTTTCCATAGAAGCCGGATGAATTATAATATCCTGACCTGCCAAAATATCTCTAAGATCTTTTTTAAGAACATTGCCTAATAAATTAATTTCTATATCATTTTTACACTGGTCATAAATATCGTAAAAGACTTTATTGTAATCTTGGTGTATAGAATCTGCACCAATTATCGTTATTGGAAATCCTAATTTATGAGCGGCTAAAATTGCTAAATGAAATCCTTTTCTATCATCTCCGCCTCCAACACAAACTAATCTATTTCCTCTTGTTTTATTAATATCAGGATAGTAAAAATTAGTATCTACACCATGGTGTAAATGTTTTAACTTATCTTTAGCATCGAAAAAATTTATAAAATTATTAATAGGCGTTAAACTCAAAACTGAATTATCAATGGTCGATTTTATTTGATTATAAGAAAAACTATATTTTGCTTGAAGACCCACCCAAGCATCATGAACCGTATGAATGAAAGGAACAAATTTATTTTTTAACGTGTCATTGAAATTGGCCATATGATTGTGAAAAATATCAGTTTTTTCAAGATCTGTTTGATTTATTTGATCCAACCACATCAATTTCACATCATGGCCTCTTCTTTTTGCGGCATTTATATATTGTCCAACTACTTCTTCAACACCACCATATCCTTTTGGAGGAATTTCAATGCCACATCCTGGATGTATTTGAACAATATTTAATTTTTGAAAATTTGATATTTGATTTATCGGTTTTACTTCACTTTTTACTTTTTGAACTATTTTAGGTTCGTGTATGATTTCAATTTTTTTATCATTTTGTATTTTTGATCGTGTTACCATAAAAAATCTATTATCTTGACAGAACCATCTAAACTGATAACCTTCTTTGCTCATAACATCGACAATATTGTCAATAACATTGTAATTAGTTCTATTATTTCTCATCAAATGAGTATTATTACAAAATATCACAATCTCACAAGAAATTTTATTTTGATTCTCGATTTTTTGTACGATGTTTTGTATATCATGTTCTGTATCGTCTAAAGAAACTTTTACATAAAAATAATTTATATTTTCAAATAAATCAAAGTTTACAATGTGATCAAAAAATAATTTTTGAAGTTTATCTTTTTTTACCATATCGTAATTAAAATTACAAAAACAAATGTTTTGTGCATTTTTTTCATGATTTAAAAATGATGTATATGTTGATTCTGCCGCATCATAAATTTCATCGAAATATTTAATATTTCTAGGATATTCTAAAATAAAGTTTTCTCTTCTTTTTTTAGCATCAATCGCTAATTGGGCTTCACCTCTTGTATTCCAATTCCTATGATTTTCAGAATCTTCATGATTTCTCGCTAAATAAGTCGTTCTAGGTATTGTGATCCATTTTCCTCTTTCTTCCATCATCAATAACCACTGTCCATCATTAGAGGAACAGGCATCGCCATCTTTATGCACTGGAAATTTTAGTCCCGGCAAATTTCTGAAAATTCTAAGATAACCGAAAATATTAGTTCGATGAGGCCAAAGTTTTTCAAATCCTTCCAAAAAAGAATCATTATCCGTGGTCATATAAACATTATCTCTAAAATTATCAAGATATTTTTTTTCAGAACTTGTAGGAAAAAAGTCATTATATTTGTTTGCATTAAAATGCATCAATACACTTTCTGGAAATAAATTAAAATAATAATTTATTTTTTTAAGAGTATTTGGTAATAAAAAATCATCAGAATCAATATGACAAACTACATCACCAGTTGCATGGATTTGAGGATTCCACCAAATTTGTTTTTTATATTCCGGTTTAATAATTTTAATTCTTTGATCATTTTTAGAAATTTTATTAATTATATTTAAAGTACCATCGGTCGAAAAATCATCAGAAATCAACCACTCCCAATTTTCGTACTCCTGTGAGAAAATAGATTCAGCAGTTTCTTCTAAATATTTTTCAGCATTATAGCAAGAAGTAATCAAAGATAATTTCAATTCATCGTACATTAATCACCTTTAAAATAAATTGTTGTTGTTTGTTTAATATATTGGTACAATTTTTCATCATTTAAGTCAAATGTTTTAATTAATTCATCATTCATGAAAACTTTAATAATTTTACCTTTTTCAAATTTAGTCAAATTAAAACAACCTTTGTAAAAAAAAGAATCGGAGATAATATTATCATCGACTACAATTTTCATATTCATATCAATAAAATGATTTAAATGAAACACATAATCGTATTGTTCATTTCCAATATAAAGCGCTATCCAAGGTTTAGTTTCCTCTATGTGCATTCGATCTTGTTCAAATTGTATTTTATCAAGATTTGGAACAAAATCTATTAATTCAACATTTGTATTTCTATTTTCATTAAATTTTGTTAAATTCAAAATGTATGCAAAAAATTCTTCGCCTGGTCCAAACCCATGTCTCAATGTTATTTCTTTCTGTAATTCCAAGTCTAAATATTGGGAAAAACAATTAAACATATAATCAACATTACCTGACATTAAGCGTGTTGTGACTTGCATTTTTCCATGTGTTTCTATATCATTTTCAGTAGACCAATGATAAAAAACACCATCCAATTTTTTAGATAATATTTTGCTTTCATTGAGTATTAATTCGTGCGGACTGTGTATCAATCCATCATAATCCATAATATGAATTACCTTTTTTCTCAAAATTTTAGCATAATTAATTCCTAATAACAATAATCTAAAAACAGCAAAAGTTGTATTATGGCCATGAAATTGTTGCGTTGATAAGTCAAAACCATCAGTGAAATATGTTATGTAACCTAAAAATTTAGGATCAGTTAAAACTATATTATCTTTATCATAGACATAATAATCGACCTTTTCCTGTATTTGCTTCGAGGCAGGTGTATGAGTTGTTAATATTATTTCATATCCGAAAAATTTGACATTATTAATCAATTCTAGACAACATTTTATTCTATCAGGAGTTGATAAATGTGCGTGTATTAAAACAATAGCGTCAGAGGACATAAGTGACATCACCTTCTTTTAGCAAGGTAGTCCCATCCTTATAAGATTTATCAAGATATGAATCACCTGAACATTGTATAGAATATGGATTTTTTGTTATTCCCCCAACCATCTCATTTAAAATATTATTATTTAACCACAAATCATAAGTATCCCATTTAGTTTCGTCAAATTTATTCAAAAAATAATCTCTAGATGTTGATGGAACCAAGTAACAATGAGCTTCAGACATTCTGTCCGTAGTATCAAAGTATATATTTTTATGATTATAGTGCCATTCAACTATTCTTTTACCGAAATTCATATATCTCAAATCATAATATTTCAAATCATCGAATCTATCAATAATTTCCCTATACACTTCAGCAATAGGTTTAATAAAAATAGCATCGCATTCACAAAATAAAACTCCATCTACATCATCTTTTAGATGTTCTTGCATTGCAATTCTATGCGCCAGGTAATTTCCATAATGTGCAGGTGTTAATTTATAATGTCCGGGTTCCATTTGAACATCATCAGGTCTTGCACAACTCTCTATAGGAGGCATTTGATTGTATTTACCATTTATCATTTGAACATATTCCCAACCAGCATAATCAACCAGTTCTTTCAAATGTCTAATAGATTCTTTTTCTCTGCCACCATTTACATCAACTAACATATGTACAACTTTCAATTTAGGAATTCTCCAAGCCCACAAATTTCCCAAACCTCCATCAACTATTGCGTCATCTTTTTTCACTTCATAACCTAATTTTTCTAATCTGGTTATTAATTCATTTGATCTTTTAATTCTCGCCTCGACTGAATTATCATTATTAAAAAAATCATGAACTTCCATAGTTATTTTTCTAATTTTATACTTTAACAAATCATCGGATATTTGAGGAAAAATATTCCATTCAGCGCCTTCACAATCCAATTTTAAAACATCCACTCTCTCTAAATTATTATTATTCATGAATGTGTCAAAAGTCATAGTTCTAACAGTTTCAATTTTTTTCTTACCCAATGTTGTTGGATTACTTTCATCAGTATTAAAACTATCATAAAAAGAATTTACTGATGATGATCCTAAAACTTTAAATTCTGCCGTTCCGTTTTGATCAGATAAGGCAAAATTAAATTTTTTAACTTGTTCATAACCTTTTAAATTTTTACACAAAATGTCAAAAGTTTCTTTTGCAGGTTCAAATGTAAAAATGTTTTTAGCACCTTTATCTAAAGCATATAAATCAAATAATCCATAATGTCCACCGACATCCACAACAGTGTCCCCTTCTTGAATTTTTACATCTTTATAACATTCTTGATAAAAAACCTCATACGCTGTAAACCAAGATGCTGGATCATCACATATACCTTCAATATTTTTAACAATACCTTTAACTGTTATATCCTTGACTTGGTTTGAAAAATTAAACGTTTTTTGATATATTAAATGATGATCATTCATTAAACTTTCAGAAGATAGTGTAGAAAAATAATCTTTGGGAGCATCATATATTCTAACATCTATACCACCTAATAAATCTGGAGAACAATTGGGTTGAGTCCAAAGATCGGGTCCAAACACATTTGTTCGATAGACTAATAAATTTGTTTTGGTATCGAATAAACATAACAATTTATTTTCCAATAAAGAAAATACCTCACCAGTATGAACAGATATTTTAGATCCTTCCGTCAAATTGCACTTTATCGGACCATCATCAATATTCAATTTTCTTAATATTTTTAATCTATTAATTTCGAAATTTTCTTTCGTCAAATAAGTCACCTTATCATCTAATTTATTTTGATAAGAATCTAATTTATAAATTAAGGTTGGCATATTCCAACTCAATGCTTCTTTAATCGATAATGGATTAGTTTCTTTATCGTGAGCATTTCCTTGAGATGTGAATAAAAATAGATCCATACACGAATAAAAATTATCAACATCCGATCTTTCACCCCATATTTTACAATTTTCAGGTAAATCATTGATCAAGGGTTCCCAATAAGATTGAAAATTTGGCGCCATGTTGCCAACAAAATGAAATTCTATAGGGTAATCAATTAAAGATTTTGCATATTCAATAATTTCTGATTGATTTTTTCGTGGCGTAAACAATCCAACATTCAATACATGATGTTTTTTTGGATCTAAGTTCAAAAATTTTAATCCGTCATTTCTATTTTTTTCATCTTTTAAGACATTTGGATATTCAATAACACTACAAGGAACACCTAAATTTCCGAATAATGAAGCTTGATATCACTGCAAAATAAAAATTTATCAGGCAAAAATCTTTTATTGGAGGGGTCGAATGAGGAATCATGTGATGTTTCATAAATTAAATAATTTCTATCGGAATTATAAATTTTTTTTGCTATATCATCATGCATAAAAAATTCTGGCATCTCTTCAAAATGAATAATATTGGGTTTTATTTCATCTATATATTTAAAAATATTTTCTTTTTCTTCTCCTAAAGTATAAACAGAATTATTTAAAAGATCTATTATTTTATTTTTTTGTACTCTATAGATTCCATAGTCATTATATTCAATAACATAAATAGTATAAAAATCTTTTAACAATTCAATTTTTTTGAGAAGATATTGTGGAGCTCCTCCAGTGGATAAATGAGGGGTAATGTATAAAATTTTATTCATGTTCTACATCCTATATATAATAAAGTATTATAATAAATTATATATCATTTTTCAACTTATGTCAACAATGATAAGCAATGGCAAATAAAAACAGACCATTAATATGGAATTCAACACTCAAGGGTCTTAAAGAGTTAACCGACAGACAATTAGAGGCATTGGTATATTTAGTGCAGGCAAAATATGCTGAAAAACTTAAAAATAAATCCACAGCATATCATGGACAAGTCGTGTTGTCCAGCACTTCACCGGGAGCAGGATGGTCCAACTTTGGAACAGCGGAAGACAGTAGACGAAAAGCTGTAACCTATGGTTACATATTAGATGATATTACACCCGATACTTTTGGTACAGGAGGTATAGATTTAATGAACTTCGGAGGAGATACCGCAACAACTCAATATGAACCTAGAGTCAAGTTTAATTATCACCAACTTTCAAAACAACTAAATACACCTTCTCAGCAAACAGCAAATGCAGATGGATATACACATTTCACAACAAATATGAGCCCTGCAGGATTAATGCCAGCGGGAAATGACATAGATACAGTTATAAATGCAATTACAAAAGAAGTTTGTAAAGAAATGAAAACAGGAAATGGTATAGGAACTTATTACGTAGGTCTAGACACTGATACAACACCAGGAACTTTCAAAGGCACTTTTGAAAAAATTGGAGATTTTTTTCAAGATACATATTCCACATTTGCAAATCCAACAGTAACAAATTTAGGATCATTTGGTCAAAATTTTGGTTCTGCGGTCACAGGAGGAGCGTTACCTACTGGAACGGAAACCTTAGGTAATAAATATTCATTGTTTGTAAAAACAGGTTTAGGTGCTGATTTCAATTTAAATACAGCGGATAGACTATTTGATAATGTTGCAAAAATAAATGGCACTGAAATAAATTTATTAGAATTTGATACCGCAGTAAATAATGATGCTACAATGCTCAGTAGATACGCTGGATTAGATAACATGATTGAGAATATTATTTTACCGGCATTAACAAATGATTCTACTCCGACATATGCCATTCAAAAAGACAGTAAACCATCATCTAAAATCTTTAGAGGATATTTTGAAGATTCTTATCTATCAGATTCTAATACTTTTGATTTCAGACTGACAGCAGGAACTACATATGTTTATCAACAATTGGATATACCTACTGGATCAAATTTCAGTATTAAAGCGCTTTATTTGAAAATAGCTAATTAAGGAAATAAAATGAATGAAGAATTAAATTCAGAAGAATCTTCAGAAGAACAAGGTATATTTACAAATTCTTCGATAATCGAAAATGATGTCGTTGAAGAAACCACATCTGAATCTGAAACTGATAATGTCGTTGAAGAAACCACATCTGAATCTGAAACTGATAATGTCGTTGAAGAAACCACATCTGAATCTGAAACTGATAATGTCGTTGAAGAAGATGAAATAAAAGAGAAAATTTTATATGCACACTATACAAACGAAACTAAATCTGTCATAAGAATGTACTATATTGATCCAGAGGATGGAATGCAAAAAACTGGGGTTTGGTCAAATCAAAAAATAATTCCAATCATAAATAGACTATACGAAACATACACTGAAGAAGATTTGACAAGAAATTACTATTTCATGTTGAAAAAAGAGTATGAATTAAGCGAATCATTAGAAGAATATGTAGAGTTTAAAAAATCTGGTGGTGTATACGCAACATCTCTAGCAAAATTAAAATCTTTATCTTTGGAAGATTTGTTCAAATTAAAACTGGAAATATTTGAAGAAGAAATTGTTCAAAATTCAGAAAACATTGAACTGAGATCTTTAATGAGAAAATCTAATGACATTATTGAATTATTACACTATTATTATGTCCTATTAGAAGAAGAAAAAAATAAAACTTTAGAACTCGCAGAGGAATAAAATAATATGGCAGTACGAAAACCTGTATATTTTGATCAAGCATTAAAATCTTTCAAAGAATTATCCGATGCTCAATTAGAAATTTTGAGTTACACTGTGAGAAAAAAATATGCCAGTCTACTTGCAACTAATTCATCTACTATAGGAGGCGCCATATCAGCAGGCGCTTCAGCTAGTAATTATAGTTCAGTAGGCACCATATATGACACAATCACTAACACAACTTCAACAACACAGGCCGATAACGTAACTCCTCCACCAGGTGCGGACAACACTTTTCCCAGTACATTAGGATCTTCGGCACACGTAGAAACTCAAACATCATATAGTTATAGGCAATATATACCATCCATTACCATCACAAACTCGACATTCAATACTTACAGTTATTTGGTATGGAATAACACAATAAAAGGTTTGCAATTTGAAAAATCCACAACAAATTTTTTTGATACGATAATATCAGATTGTGTCAATCAAATTCATACCGGAGACAGAGTTGGTTCTCAATATTTTTCATTATCTACACCAACAAATGGAACTTGGTCTAATTTGGGTTTAGTTTATCAAGACACTACTTATTGGAATACGACAGTAAATTTCAACAGATATGTAAAAACAGCAGATAGCAACGAATCAAATATATTAAACAATTCTTCGGTATACAAGTTTTTATCAAGATACAATGGAATTGTAAATAACAATCCAAAATTAACTGAAATACCAATTAATGATGTTACGAATAATTTAATCACTGATATTTTAGTTAAACTGCTAGAAATTAGACATCCAAAATATACTCTAACAAGAATTGGTGCGACTAATGACACAACTGCAGCGACTACAACAATATCATCCTATGGTGGGACAAATCATGGATTTTTATATGAAAGATTTGTTCTATCAGGATATACCCTTTCTTCAGTAACTGGTCCTTCAGGAGGGGTTTACACTGGAAATTATGTTCCGAATAATAATAGTTATAGATATAATGTATGGGCACTTGTTCCAAATGGAAATAACTAAACTATACTATGAGAGGTGATCATGGAAATAGATACTGAAAATATTGAAATTATTAATGCTGTACATCCTGATATTTCAGAAAAAAAATTAGTATTGGTAGAATATCTTGATATTGCCGGGTTGACAAAAAGCGTGGCTATTAGTATTGATGACGGCACAGATATATCAAAAAAAGTATTGGAAAAATTTTCAGAAGATGATATTGTAAAAAATACCCAAATATTATACGATGAAAACAAAAAGAAAGCAGAAGATTTTCTGCAGTATTTAGAATGGAGAGATTCAGGAAAAATATCTGCTAATGATATTAAAGAAGTTGAAGTAGAAAAAGAAATGTCACTAGAATTATTGGAAAATACGTCTGTTGAAGATTTATTTAAGATAAAACTCAATATATTTGATTTGGAAGATTTTCAAGAATTTGAAGACCGAGATTTAAGGTCAAAAATTAGAAAATCAAAAACATTACCAGAACTAATGCATTATTACTATGATTTTCTAGTTAGAAAAGATTCGTAATCATGATCATACTTTAGTATGATATCTAAATTAAACCTAGTATTCATGAAATGTACCATTTTAATTTGATCGTTAAATTCTCCTGCCAAATAAGCCCAACCAGAAGGATGTTTACAGTTTAAATCTAAATATTCTTCAAAATATTTAGGTTCATCATAAGTTGAATCGTATCTAAAAAACCAACTATCTGGTAAAAATTTTAATTTTAGTTTTTTGCGCACCATTGTTTCTACAAAAAACTGCTCTCCATTAACTTTACCAGTTGTTATTTTATTTTCTAAAAAATAATTCATCCAAAAATTTGGTTTAGACATAAATTCATCGTAAATGTATTTACAATCTTTAGGATAATATTTTTGAAATCCTCCATTTAATTTATAATTACCCTTATCAGTATCTTTCCACCAAGAATTAGCAGATAAAAATTCACCTCTTTCGATAGGATATTCTATCGCTTCCATATAATCATTGATGAATAACATATCAATATCAATTACTAAAACCGGTTCATCAATATTCAAATTCATTATTCTCAATTTATTCCACTGAAGAATCATTCCATCAATCTCATCTCTAATCCATGTAACTTCACCTAATTTATGATTAATGTATTTTTCTACATCTTGTCCGTACTTATCGCCTATTCTAACAGCAAATATTTTTGTGCCCATTCGCAACTTCTCATACTTTCAAAAGACTGGTTAAATAAACAAACAGGATAATTTAATTCTTTTCTATCAAACATCCAAGACCAGCAAACTTTATCGTATGTTTGATAATCAATCTCTCTGTAAATAAACTCATCTATGCCTCTCCAATATTTCACCCTACTATAATCCTCATCCTGATAAAATTTATCGTAAATGTGTGACAAATCACCTACCCACGATATAATTGAAGAATTTAAAGGAGTATGCGCAGGCTGTCTCCACCACGCCTTAATTACTGTAAAATTCTTACGTAGTAAGGTTTTTATATTGGATCTGATGACTACATCTAAATCAAAAAAAATATATTGTTTATTTTCTTTAAATCTTTTAAAAATTTTTAATTTATCGTAAACAGAACCTTCTCCATCTGTTATTCCCGAAATCTCATAATCAATATCATCACAATTTTTTTTTATCATATGATTTAGATTATCCACCCACCATTGATCATATTTGTTTCCTGTGCAAACATATATTATTGTTACCATTGGCCTATAACCATAAATCTAGTGTAATTATTCATTTTCATTTTACCTGAATATAAAACTTTTTTAATTTGGTTTTTTTGAATCAATTCTTCTGCTGAATGAACACAATTAACATGCTCTGGTAAATTAAAATAATTATTTGATTGTAAAACTAATATAGGCTTGAAAGGATAATCTTTATAAAATTTTTTCATAACAACTACATCTCGCATGTGTTCTGAAGAAGTATTAATAATTAAATGTCTTCTTCTGATTTCTTCTCTATCAAAATAATCATCAAATACAGATATTTTATAGTTATAATTAAAAAAATTAGTGTATTGTGCAAATATTTTTTTGCAAGTTTCATCTAGTTCAAAAAAATCTATTTGATCGATTTTAAATGCAAAATTCAACATTTCAATCAAAGGAAAACCAAACCACCCTCCAATAATTTCTATTTTAATTGGTACCACAAAATTGCATGTTTTTTCTAATTGTCTAATCATCCAAATTTTAGATTCATGTTGACCTTCGGACACGGAATCAATATAACTATTCAAATAATTTGGATGATTATTTAATATAAACGATTGAGCTCTAAAATATGGAGAATTTACATATCTATCAAATTCCAAATTCATCATAAATTATCACCCACAACCATAAAATAATTTAAATTTTTTTGATCATATTCACGAATCACGGACCATGTCTCTTGGTGTTCAACATTTTTTATGTTGTTTTGACTAATCAAGTCTTCACAAGAATTTATTGGATTAGGAATGTATAATTTATCATCATCATTACCAATTAAAATAAAATTTCCATTATATATTTTACCTACAGGAAATGTATATTCACAATATCTATGAATAAAATTACCTTTTAAATTTAAATCATCAAATATGACATCTTTTCTATAACTTTTTTCTGTCAATTTCATGTTTGAATCATGAACTATTTCATCAAAATCAAAAAAATTAAAATTATTGACATTTAAAAAAATTTTTTTAATTAAATATAAATCTAAATCACAAAACCAACTGCATAAAACATTGTAATCCTGATTATTATCTTCATGATTGCAAAAAATATAATTGTATATTTTATTGATCAAATCCGCATGAGTTTTTCTATAATATCGTTTTCGAATATAATCATATTCCCCCATCAATCTTTTAGGACGTTCTATGTTTAGATAATCATAGTTTTTTCGCAGCTTGTCATATTCTATCATATTTCATCCACATATCATAAGCCCAATCAGTTGTTTCATGCAATTCTATTTGTGTCTCATTTTGCCTAGCCCATGCCTTATGTGATGTATTAAAGAGACAAATTTTATAATTTTGACGAAACTCAGTAGGTTTCAAATCTTTAGGATATTCGGCACCAATGTTATAGTTATAAACTATTCCTTTATTCCAGAGATTAATTTGATCTTTTCGATAGCATTGATAAAATACATACTTATCGAATGATGGATAGGTAAAAAATGCTCTTTCTTTATTTTTTAATAAATTTTCATACATTTCAATACCAACATCATCTTGCCATGCAACAAATGAGGAATTTAACGGAGTCGTCATAAATGAATAATTTTTAACATGAGATAAAGGATCTCTCCAATAATTCATAATAAATCTCGGTTTATCATGATTCATTTCAATTAATTCGGTCAAATCATTTTGAATCAAAATATCAAGATCAAACCATGCCTTTTTACCTGAAATATTTTTAAAATCATTAAAATAACACATTTTTTCAGATGTGAAAATTTTTGTTCTAGGAAATTCAGAGAAATCATCAGGAATTTTATGCACTTCTATATCTTTATATAAACCATAGGAATTGTCGGTCAAACAATGAAAATTAAACGAATTTTTATAGTTTATAATCAAGGAATTAAATAATCTGTTAACATATTCGGGACCATATTTATTGCCCCATTTTAAACAAAAAAAATTTGTCATGAATTGATCCCATCAATTACCATCGACCTATAACCATATAACGCTTATACAATGGCAAATCATATGATCCTGAGTAATATACTTGTTTGATTTCATTTTTCTCTATCAATTCCGCTTCGGATTCAACACAATTTATATGATCTTTAATTTCTTTATAATCATTCGATTGTATTACTAACATGGGGTATTCTGGATAATCCTTATAATAACTTTTCATTTTTACAATATCCATCATATGTTCTGATGATGTGTTAATTATCATATTTCTACGTCTAAGATCTTTTCGTTGAAAATAATCATCAAACATAGATATTTTAAATTTAGGTTTAAAATTGTTTATATATTGTGCTAAAACTTTTTTACAGTTATTATCAATTTCATAAAAATCTATTTGTTTAATATCAATAAAAGAATCCAAAAATTCAATAAACGGATAACCAAACCAACCTCCGATTATTTCTATGTGTTGAAATTTTTGTATATTAATTTTTCTAAGTTCTTCAATGATCCATTTCTTAGATTCATATTGTCCTAAAGAAAGAGAATCATCAAAACTATCCAAATAATCATTTAAGTTATTATATACCCATTGTCTAGTCCAATAATATGGTGTATCTCTTTGACCATTTTCACATTGCGAAATTTTCAACTTAAAATTTCCAATCTTTCTATTTAAATTACCTATTTCAATATTGTGGTCTTGTATTTTTAATTTTAAATTAACATATTCATCAATATAACTCATTTCCATTGATCTCCGAATGCATCAAAACCTTTTCCGCATTTTTGTGCGCAAATCTCTGCCCTACCAAGTTCACAAGATGGTATAAACCAAGATTTCTCAATTCTTTTAAAAAAATCACCTTCAATAATGTCTCTTATAGGCGTTTCTAAAGCATTTATGTTTTTCAAATCATCTATAAATTTCCAAATCTGATCTTGACCTATTCTATGATATGTCTTATACAATCTACCCGCAGTCCAACAACATGGAAAAATTAATCCCTCAGCGGAAATATATATTTCTTTATTTTTTATCGATTTACATACTATATCAGTTTGATCCAAGTAATTATTAAAACTTCCATATTTTTCAATCAAATCTTCATAAGCATTTACACTTTTATTTTGATATTCGATATTAGTAGGGGGTTTGATAACATTTCCTTTTTTTGTTTCTTTTTCATTAATTTTATTAAATGTTTGTACCCATCTACCCGATTTCTTTTTTACAAATTCTAGACCGAATAACTTTGCCATTCTTTCAGCATCTTCAACTTGATGCTCATTATGTTCAAATATTAAAAAAACCCATAAACCTCTACCTCCTGCTTGAGTAAAAGAATCCATCGAATTTTCAACTTTTTTCCAATCAACATTAACTCTATATAAATGATTCGTATCTTCCAGGCCATCAACAGAAAAGGTTACTCTACCATGTTTTCCCATTATTTTAGCAAGTTCTTTCCACCACTTTGAGTTTCTTGCTCCCCCATTAGTTGTCATGTGTAAATATAAATTATTTTTTGTTTCACGTAAATATTGATATATTTTTAACGTATCGGTAGCAATAATAGGATCACCATGATTACCGCACATAATTAAACTGTTTAATTGTTTTATAAAATCAATATCTAAAATTTTTTTTATTGATTCTAACGATAATTCTGAATTTTTAAGGTGTGCATTATTAGTCCTATCGCACATAGGACAAGCTGCTTGACATCTCTGGGTGGGTTCTAAATGTATGTGTGTTATTTCATTAGATTTATACATAATCAATATCTGGTAATGTTTTATATTCTTTTATGTACCACATAATGACATTTTTGTAAAATTGTACACTATCATGGTCTGCTCTAAAATTTTTAATGAAATCATTAGTCGAACTGTGATCAGACAATATTTTTGAAGAATAAATCTGCAATTCCCTAAAACTGTAATCATTAATTATTTTTTTTATCGTATCATCATTCATAAATAAATTTTGTGTTATCTTTTTTTGAAGATCTTTTTTCACCTAAAACTACATTAAAAACTTCATCGGATTTTTTAAAATTTCTTTTAAATTTAAAAAATTCAACACTTTCTCTTTTAATTATTTTTTCAATGTATTCTAACATTAATATATGATTTTCTTTAGAAAAATGATTATTTCTATTGTCAAATTTTAATTTTCCAGCAACATTGTTTTTTTCAATATCAAATATTTCATCAAAACTTAAATCAAATAAATTAAAATCGGAAGCAAAAAAATTTTTATTATTTAATTTAGAAAAATTATTAAATTTTCCTCTTACATCAGAAGCAAATAAAATTACTCTAACATCATACAAAACAGAAACTGCATATAAAAATGACATATATTTAGGTCCATTAAAATCAATTTCATTTTCCATATTCATAAACAAAAAATCAATTTCACTTCTAAAAGTATCATAAAATGTTTTTGTTTTTATTAACTCTTCAGTTAATTCTAATTTATCATATTCATCAACAGTACAATATGTTTCCTTTTTGATGAAATCATATTTAATATTAGTTGTAACATGTGTTTCAATTTCTTCTGGACATATAAAACTAATTCTGTCTGTTCCTGAAATATGAAATAAAATTATATCTTTTTCTTTAATTTTATTTTTTTCGAATAATAATTTATTAAAAATATTGAATGAATGATGGGGACCTGTGCCTGATTTTGCATAATTTTTAAAAAAATATTTTTTAGAATATTTTTCTTTCAATAATTCAATCCAAGTTTTTTCAGTTTGCGAACGATCTATATAATATGTATCATCAAAATAACTATCACCAAATATATAAAAAGTATTCATGTTTTTTATTCTAAATAATATTTTTCAAATTCTGGATAAACATCTAATAAATTTTTATTGTTAATTTTATCAAATTTTTTCAAATACGCTATCCCTAGCATGAAAATTTCATGATCACCTTTTTTAAATAATAATGAATGATTTTCATTTTTATTTATATACATATTTTTTATTTCTTGAGGTAAATTTATAACTTGAAAAAAAAATGGCTCGACTAACTGATTATGAAAATTTGCCTTTTTTCCAAATTGACTGCAATACATAGATATTTCGTTTCTATATCCAACATTCAACATCGATACAGTGACGCAGAAATTAACATTAAAATATTTCACTAAATTTTTTATGACACTGTGTTTTTTATCAAAAATAGTTCCTACTCTTAAATACTCATCCTTTTCATTGACGCCATCAATTGAAATATTAACATTAAATGATTGAAATTTATCATAATATCTTTTAAAATTTTTTGGCATTTGCATACCATTTGATAAAACAATAATATTCAATTTTTTCGAATAATTATTCAAAATTAACCACTCTAGAAATTCATAAAAATATTCACTTAAAAAAGGTTCTCCGCCAGATATTATTATATTCTTCAAATTATTAACATATATATCAAATTCTTCATAAAACTTTGATGTCATATTATGAGAATGAATCTCAGGTATGCCGTATTCATCATTTATAAAAGAAATATTATATTTTTTTCTAGAAATTTCATCTATTTTCTGTTTCAGCAATTCATATTCGACATCTAAATTTTTCTTTATTTTTTTATGTAATGCTACCCACCTTGAAGAAGAGTAGGGCCCGCAATACAGACACATTAAATTACATATATTTCCAAATTTTATTTTTATAGTATCAGATGTAGGTAAACATACATTGCCTGTTGTATAATTTTTCAAAATTATGTGACTTATGTCAGGATTTCTTCTCGACCAAAGTCCTAATTCTTCCCTTTCCAGACATCTTGAGCAATTTTTTTTCAAATGTTCGGATATATTACCATTCAACATTTCAGTTCTAACACTATTAATGTAATTAGAATTGAAATATTCTATGACCGATTGATCTGAGGATTTTATTTTTGAACTAGTTGTTGAATCACTGCACAGTTTGTATTCATTCTGAGAATCTATATAAACATTTGTAAAAGGTAAAGAACAAAAAACCTTATTTCTATGATTCATTTTTTATTTTGTTGAGTATTTCGCAAAAATCTTCGGGTAAATAGTTTGAATAATGTTGATCTCTAACTTTATCCAAAATTGAAATTTCATCATATAATTTATTCTTATTTAAATCATACAAATTTTTATCTATAGAGTTATCTATCATTTTTATGATATTTTCACTTTCATAATAAAAATGATTTGATAAACTCATGTCTTTTTGTCTTATTTTTTCAAAAAACTCATAAAAGATTAAAAATTCATTTTTAATCTTTTTTAAATAATTTATAGGCAAATTACTAATATGTATTCCTCTTGTAAAAGGTCTAACACTAGAAAAAAATATATTGCATTTTATTTTATTATGAAAATTAAAAACTATCCAATTCATATAATCTACTATATTATGAATATTCAGTGCTGATAATACAAAATTACTATTAAAATATTTAATATTTTTTGATTTAGAAAACCAATTATTCAAATTGCTTTCCAATTTTTGAAAATTTGATAAATGTCTCACGTATTCATATGTCTTATCTACACCATCAATACTAAAGGTGTGCATTTGATGTTTGAATTTATTTAATAAATCGATGATTTGATCATCAATTAATAATCCATTGGTATGAAAAACTAGGGATGTTTGTTCAGAACTGCCATCTTCTACAAATTTATTTAATAATTTTATTACACTTTTGTCATATAAAGGTTCGCCTCCAGAAATTTTTAAAATTTTTATTTTTTCTGTATTTTTATACAACCATTTTATTGCTATATTTTCAGAAGTATTCTTAGGCAAATTACTTGAAATCATAGAATTATTTGATGCCAAATTAAATTGTGCCATGACACCTAACTTTTCCATCTTATCAATATCATCATATAATTGATGTGAAGAACCTATATTACACATTCTACATGCCAAATTACACTTATTGGATAAAGATAGATCTACTTCTTTCAATGATGGCACGAAAGGTTCATCAAAATCCCAACCAGTATACATTCTATGTGAAATTTTACCTTGATTTTCCTGATCCCAACACGTAGCACAATGTTTATCCTTCACACCGTTCATTAGATTATCTCTCAATTTTTGAAATTTCTCATGATTGAAAATTTGATCAGGAGTTAAACCTTTTAATTCTTCTTTATTTAATATAGAATTGTGGTCCGTATCGTGCATCATACAACAAGGCGCAATATGAGATAATTCACTGTTGTTGTACATCTTAAAAACTAAGGCATAAAATGGATAATAACAAAAAGTATTAGTTTTATCCGGAACTTTATAAACTTTTTGAAATTCACGGGGATTCATTTTCATCTTTAAATTTAGGAATTTTACTATCTGCAGAACTAACACAAGCATTAGTGATACATTTCATTGGTTTATCAAACAATTTAAAACCAGTTTCAATGTTACCCAGAGGTATATCGGAGCAACTATAACTTCTTTTAATACTACCATCTGGTTCTCTAATTATTATACTTTGATAACCAGCATGACATTTCCAATCTCTGAAATTATTAAAATTAAATGCATTAAATCTCTCCGCTTGATCCAAATACCATTCTTGATTATTTTTATCTTTCATTATAATTTCAAATTCTTGTCTAATATTTTTTATTTTTTTAGATTTGACTTCCATATTAGTCAACTGAGGCATTCCATTATGTAACATTTTAAGTTGCTCTATGGTATAACCATCGACTACTTTACTGGCGGTAGGATCACTCTGAGGTTTTAATGTCACATTAATTCCTTTATTCGCAAAATAAATTAATTCCGAATATATTTCATCAAATTTTTCAGGCACCATTACTGAATTTATTGTTACCCTGATTCCATTTTTTTGGCAATATTCTAATTTTTCTGCAAATTCTTCTATCTTAACCTGTCCTTTAACAAATTCTCTATGATATGATGCAGTTATACTTGATCTTGAAAATTTTTTTGCATGACGAACATATTCTTCAAACCATTTTAATGGTCTAGAGCAATTAGAAGTCATGTGAATTGATGTATAATTGGTATTTGAAATATCATCAGACAAATATTCTAATATATTCAAATAACCAGGATGAAATGTTGGTTCTCCTCCGGACAAACTGAAATGGAAACTATTAAATCCATTTTCTCTTGCCTGTTTTTTTATTTCATCAATGGTAGAAAGACATAACTCTGTAGGTCTATGGTCTTTGGTATTGCTTCTAGCATATGGCCAGCAATAAGAACATCTATAATTACAAAACCTACCTAAAAGCCATGAAATGGTGAATAAATCGCTTTCGAGCATTTTAAAAGTGCCAAAGCTTTTTATATCATTCCAAGGTATTTTTGTAAAATCATATTCACTATATAACATATTTCAAATATAACAAGTATTAAGGTTTTTCCAAATTTTTTCATCAGTAAATGTTGCAATTATTGTAGATCTAATTCCAAAAAATTTTATTTTATCAACACCATGAGAAAGATTGGATTTTTCATATGTTTGAAACCCATTAGTCTTAAAATATAATGCCTTGTTCAATTCCCAATCGATGTTTATTTTTTTATCATCTTTTACAAATGTTGTTCCGGGACCATTACCATCAACATATATGACATAAGAATATAATCTTTCAGGATGATCATTGTGCTGTTTTAACCAAAAACCATCAGTGTCATTACAAATTTCTAATCTCATTAAATTATTATCAAGATTACATTTTTCATTTATATAATCGGCTAATTTTAAAAATTTGTTAGAGTTATTTCTTGTAATAAAAAAACGATTTTTCAAATCACAACGTTTACCTCCAAATGTCGAATCATAGACGTTTTGAACTCCAATTTCTGCACACACTTCCTTTGCAAGTGAATAATAATCTTCATCAAAAAAATCATAAATTATTTCTAAATTTATATCATCTAATTCATTTTTTATAGTATTCATATCAATGATGCGTCACTTCAATAGTCTTCTTTAATGATGGAAATGTAAATTCTTTATCATAATGGTGTTCTCTTCTATTTCTACTAGAATCATTAAATCCAATACCCATCAAAAGCATAGTAGGTTCACCCAAATATTCATTCAATTCTTTTGAATCAAAACATTTACAGCACCCAGTCGAGTAACCTAACATAGTTGAAACAACATTCACGTAACCAGCGGCAATACCTACTGCCATTAATCTATCGTCCTCATTTATTTTTTGATCAATTTCACTATCTTTTTCTCTTTGGTGTAAAGATTTTTCATTGCTCGTAAACGCCAATAATAAATTACCCAAAACTTGAGAATTAGTTTTATACTCCTCGTTCTCATGCTCACCGTCTAAAAATTCTCCAGTGTAATTATTATCTGCGTGTATAGGACCAAAGCCTTTTGTCATACTATGAATTTTCTCTATTTTTTCACGATCAGTTATAGAGTGAACATTATAATATGATAAATTTTGCTTACTAGGACATTGTGTTGCTGACAATAAAATTAAATCAATGTCTTCTTCTGGCATTTGTTTTTCTAAATCCCAATTTCTTTGACATTTTTGAGATTTGTAAATCGTTTTTTTAATCATTTGCTTAAACATAAATTTTTCTCCTATAGAAAATTATTCTTAATTATTTATTATTTTTGTATCATCGAATAAGTCATAATTCTTTTTTTTACAAGTAGTGTGACATTTTTTAATCGGATTTTTAGTTGACCAAGATTTTATAATATCTTCAAAAAATTGTCCTTCAATTACTTCATTAATTTTCTGATATTTTAAATTTGTCTCTAATTGTTTTCCGTGTTTTAAAAATAGTTCTCCATAATTAGTCTTTATTTTTTCTGCTGCCAAAATTTCTAACGTTTCAGAATTTAAGTGACAGCAAGGTATAACATTACCTAGATGATTGATAAAAATTCTTTTTTGTTTGGCATATTTACACTCTATCTCTTCTGATTCATATCTATCTATTTTCTTTTCTCCAGATGTTTTTCTGTGTGAATATATTTTTCTAAAGCCAATGAATCCTTCATCAACTGAAAAATTATAAGCATCCTCAATCTGATGTTCATTCCAATCAAAAACAATAAATTGCCATATAGCCTTACCGCCATTTGATATGAATGATCTAAAATTTTTTTTAACTTTATCGTAATTACTATTGACCCTATATTTTTCACTTAAACCATTCAAACCATCAATTCCAAAATGTATGTTATGTGAACAATCTCTTAACAATAATGCTAATTTTTTCCACCAGTTTTCAGTTCTAATTGAACCATTTGTGGCAATATTGATATGACAATTCCAAGTTTTAAAATATTCAAGAACCTCAAAAAATTCTGGATGTGATGTAGGTTCATCTATGGAACCACAAAAATTAATTATTTTAATAGATGGAAAATCTTTTTTATTTAACCATTTTTTAATATCAGATATTTTTAGATATTCTTTATTTAATATACTAGAAACATTATCTGACTGTTGACGCAAGCAACCCGTACAATTGATGTTACAATAAGATGTTAACTCTATATCAATCCATTCTACTGTTTCAGTTTTCCACATATTTTTTTGTATTCTTGTGTTATTAAATCTATTTCATTTAATATTAATAATATATTGAGAGGTTTTGTATATGTTAGAGGTGACATTATTCCTCTAACTGTTTTATTACAGCACGTTTTCCATTATCACCACAAGTCAGATAACATCTAGGTAAATGTAATGAATGAAATTTATTCCAACTTTCCTCAAGAGTTGTTTCATACCATTCGCTTGATAAAATATCTTCTATACTATATTTGTTTAAATCATTAAAATCATGGCCAACATTTTCAAGTAAATGCATTATAGAATTATTTTTTTGCGCAACATCTTCATCATATAAATGACAGCAAGGCCATAATCTGTTATTTGCTCCAATATAAATTTCACCTTTTACTTTATGCCTGCAAATTATTTTTGCATCCTCATACGTTTTATCATATGCTCTTTTTTCTACATCTTCATATTTTTCAGAATCAATTTCTTTTGCAGCTTTTGATTTTACTTTTGCAAAGTCTGAATTATTTCTCCAACTTTTTCTTGTTGCGAATTTCATATTATTGTTTTTTGCCATTTGTCTTGCTATATCAACCTCATTTTCATTATAATCAAAAATTATATATTGCCATATTGAATTTCCTCCTCCAGAATGATAAGAATTAACATTCTCCCAAACTTTTTTTAAATCAACATTTTCTCTATAATCATTTCTAGTGGCACCATCAATGGCCCAATGAACGTAAAACCTTTTTTTCGAATGTTTAGATAAAATTCCTAATTCTTTCCAAAATTTTTGTGTACGTGTTCCTCCATTTGTAGACATTTCAATATTTTTTACATTTTTTTCATAGAGAAGATAGAATATAATATCATGTAATTCTGGATTTATCATTGGATCACCCAAAACTCCACATAATTTAAACTTTGTGTCAGATAAATTAATATCTCTAAACCATTTCACAATATCATCAAATGAAATATTTCCCTTATAATATTTTTTACCATTTTGATCTAACATTGTTCTCATACAGGCTGAACATTTTGCATTACATAATGATGATAATTCTATTTCGACAATATTGATCTTAAACATTTCATGAATCTTTCAGTTTGTTTTGGTCCATCTATTCTCAAATTTAAAAAATTATAATATTTGAGCAATTCCATACATTTTTCTTTTTGATATTGATTGGTGTTTAAAAAAGATTTAATTTCATCCTTAAAATTTTCAATATTATCGATTATCAAACTTTTACACTCCTCAGGAAGAAAAGATAAATTTAACATGTCCGGTTGCATTAAAAAATCATAAGATAATACATTTTTTATGTTTTCATTGGGGTGTCTAATTTTTAGCCAATTTATAGTATCATCAAAGTTCAATATATTCAATGAATGAAAAACATAATGCGGAACGATTTTCATATTTTTAATATTTAATGAAATCCATTTATCATAGTTGTTTTCAAATTTAGAAAATTTTTTACCGTATCGAACAAATTCTGCAACATCGTATACACCATCAATGCTAATGTTAAAAATAACATTTTTAAATTTTCTCAATTGTTCAATCCATTCAATACTCGGAAATATTGAATTATTTGTAACAAAAAACAAACTAATATTTTCAACATCTATTTTTTTAAATATATCTAAATATCTTTTTTCAAGAAAAGGTTCGCCTCCTAAAATTTTTATTTCATCCAATTCTAAATATTCATAATCTTCATCTTTAATACTAAAAGTAACATCTCTACCTTTACTTGTGTAAAAAGTTCTACCTAACAATATATCATCATTGTACCAAGATGAACTAAATTTTGTATTACAATCAACGCACTTAAAATTGCATTTATTACTCAAAGCAATTTCTAATTCTTTAATTTTAGGATTTTCTACATACCCTTTATCTAAATATCTATCATTGAATCTTTGTCTATAACTAATTTTATCAAGGGATTCGTCCCGATAACATTTTTCACATCCATCTATATATTCATCATTTAACATTTTTTTTCTCAATTCTAAGTTTTCTGGACTATTAAATGCTGATGAAATACTATCATGTTTATGATAAATTCTTTTATTGAACATGCAGCATGGATTAAATTCATTAAAAGAATTCTTTTGAACATGAACGAATGGCGCCATACAAAAATGTTTCATAATGACTCAAATATCTTTTTAACTGTTAAATCTGATTCAAAATTACTTTTTCGCTGTTTCTGATCATAGAAAGATAATTCTTTAATTGTATGCCTATCAAACATCTGAGAAATATCTGTTTTTGATTTTGTTATGCACATACCACAACCGCAAAAATTTTTAGGACATTTTATCATTGGAATTTTTTTCGAAAATAAATAATCCCCCAATTCATCGATTATTTTATTAAAGTCGGATATTTTACCCAATGGGGCAACCTTACCTTCTAAATTTACAGAACAAGTCTGGTGTGTATATACAATATCCAATTCTGAATTTAAAAATAAGAAAAACCAATTTACCATACAAGACCAACCATAAAAATTTGTATCTGATAAAAAATATGAATCTAGACCATCTGCCTTAAAACATCTACCACCACAACAAGGTCTACCCAATCCTTTTTGACTAAATCCAGTTTCTGCGGTTTCTTGACCAAGTTCTTTCCAATAATTTCTAAACCAACTCATTTGAGTTCTAGTATATCTATGGGCATATCCCATTTCAATTGCTTTTTCATCCACCTCTTCATCTCCAATGATTCTAGGTATAAAATTCACATTATTTTTCTGTAGAGTGTCACAAACTTTTACACATTCATCAAAGAAATCTTTATGAAACATCACATTAACTTTGAAGTTGTCTCTCAAGGCTATCGAATTATTGACGACTTTTTCTTTCATTTTTGGGGTTGCCTCACAGTGATATGATAATGTTCCTCCAGTTGTTAATTTTTTAACTTTGTCTAAAATCTTATCATTGAACCACCCGTTAGTTGTCAATCCTCGACTAAATTCGGGAAAATTATCCTTAATATACTCTAAAAATGAAAAAAATTCAGGATGTACTGTAGGTTCACCTCCAGTAAAACTTAACTTTTTTTTGGCAGGTTTTTGTCTAAAGCTATCATAAAGATATGAATATTCTGCGACTTTATCCATTGTAGAGCAAAGTGTAGAATAATCTATGAAAGATGATGTTTTATTATTTCTGTGGGGAGGACAATAAGAACAAGAATATGAACATCTTCTACCCAAATCCCATATTATTTGATATCTATTTGAGACATCTTCTATATTATTCATATTTACCAAATGCCCAAAATCTCTCTTGACACCACCAACATTTTTTACAATGATAGGTGAAATTTCCAGAATCTTTTTCGTTTCCTTCACAACTTCTTGTCAATGGAAAAAGAGAATTTGTTAAATTATTATCATCATAAATTTTTTTTATAATTTTTTTATTTATATTAATAAAAGGATCGTAAAAAGTTTTCATACTATCACAAGAAAAAGTTTTTTTAATGATGTGATCATCTCTATTTCTCTCTTTATTTAAAGGTAAATTTGATTCTTTTGGGGGGTTTGAGGTTATACCAGAAAATAAAACTTGAATTACGTCATTTTTAAATAATTCATAATTTTTTTCCCAAAAAACTGATATCTCAATATATTCTGTGTTTTTTTTATCAGGAAAGTATATGATGTGATCATTCATACGATCAAATTTTAATTTATCACAAATGAAATCAATAACATTAGCAGCGTATATAGGATTCCATCCTCTAGTTCTTCTTACCGATAGAGGTTGAAAATTGATTTCTAAATTCTCTTCTTTTATTTTTTTACACAACAAATAAGCGAGAATAGAACTATCCGCGCCCCCTGACATCCACATACCAATTGTCTCTACTTTTCTTTTCACGAATGAGTCCACAGAAGAGTAGAGTTGATCTATATAATTTTTTGAAATTTTATTGAATGGATAATCTTTAATGTTTTTATCATTTACATCAAAAGGAACTGAATATAATTTTTTCAATATACTTTCATTATATCTCGAAACATATTCTGGTATTTCGATTAATATTTTTTCTTCTTTCATTTATACCACTCCAACCATTCTAAATCTGGAAATATTTCTAAAAAATCTAATTGTCTATGTTCAGATATCTTAAAACACCATTCTGCCGTTTCTGGCAATCTTTCTGACCAATCTTCTGAATTCATAAATGATATCAAACCCTCTAATCTTTTTATACCATAAGGTAAATCTACCCATTCTTCATATTTTAAATTTTCTACACCATTACATTTTTTCCAATTATCTTTTAACCAAATATAGAAATCTTTAAATTTTAACGTAACCTCTTTTTTAAACCAATTCGGTAGTACTTTACAATTCAATTGAGGAGGCCAATATGCAAGATGTAAATCAATCATGCCAGCACCTGCTGGAAACCTATTCAACAATTTCCAATCTTGTCCTAATTTCCAAGAAATAAATTCTGGCAAATAAAAAATATTTAAAGCAGTTATTGTTGTTGCGGTGGTTAATCTTAAATTTCCAAAAGGATAATCATCTAATTTTTTTAATTGATTTACAACTTTTCTCCAAGGAGAAGGGTATCTAATAAAATGATTTTGATCTTTGTAAGAATCTATGCTAAAATGAAAGATGACGTTTTTAAACTCTTTCCATAAATCAAATAAATTAGAATCCCACTCTAAACCATTCGAATTATATCTAATCTCTATGTTTTTAGAAAAACCCATTTCAATAATTTTTTCTAAAACCATATAATGTTCTCTCATTATTAAAGATTCACCGCCTGCCCAATATAATTGCTTTAAAGTCGGTATTTGTGTCCAAAATTCTTCCCAAAAATTTGGATTTTTTTTATGCCATGCATACGATCCTCCAGACCATGCTAATTTTCCAGAATCTTTTTCCCATAGTTGTGAATTTCTAAGTCTATCATTTTTTAAAGTAGGATATATTTCTTTATATTCTTTAACCCAATTTGAAGAATCATGAGGACTACACATCACACAAGCTAATTGACATTTGGACCCCAATCTCAAGTCTATATATCTAACTCTGGGGGGAATAGAACCATCTTTTTCTGTTCCAGACAATATATCATCAATACCTAATTCATTTACCCATTTTGCCGTTTCCCATTGTCTTTTGCTCCTATGACCAGAATCTTCTTCTTTGAAGCATTTGATGCAAGATGCCGGTCTTTCTCCCTTCAACATTTTACGTCTTACGGCCTTCATGTAATCATTATTCCATGCTTCAATCAAACCTGTTGTTGCTAAATTTGCGGGTTTACCATCTTCTCTTCTTAAAACTCCTGCTTCAGATACCGTTTTTATAGTAGAATCTTTATCTTGAACTGCCGAGGCATTTGCCGTACAGCAAACTCTCATGTGTCCATTAGGTCTTGTTGATATATGCATCCAAGGTAATGCACAAAAAGTATCAGAAGGTAAATTATCAGGATCATTATCAATCATTTTTATAAACTTTCATAGATCTCTAACCATTCATTTGAATGTCTTGTTTTTATAGAATCATCATATATAGGACACCCATTAGTAAAATGTAATGCTTTTATATCATTAAAATTTTCTTCATACTCGCCAACCAAATAATTATAATTTAGAGGTATTTGACCGATATTTTTATCATCAGTCCACTTAAATTGATGCAACCATAATGCAGATTTTTCATTGACATTTTTCACATTTAAATTTTTACAATCAAAATGTTTGCTATTAAAAATCATCAAACTGCTCCAATTTTTTCTAGCATAATTGATTTGTTTATTTGAATTCCATTTTGTTTCAAATTTTGATATGTAATTATGCTTACAAACCATAACAGATTTACTATCATCATAAAATTCCATCAAATCAGAAACATCGCATTTCCACAAGAAATCATCATCCATGAAAATTGATATGTCAGAAAAATTAGATAAAAAAGGAACTAAAAATCTAGAAATTGAAAAATCTGTCGATTCATATTTATTTTTTTCTCTGTACCAAATATTTTTATTTAAAATTGAATTACCTATTTTAAATATTTCAATATTATTTTTGCTATTTTTTAGTATACTTTTTTCACATACTTTGAAAATATTATTTCGCTGATCGTCATAGCCAATGTAAATATTAAATTTCATCTAATTCTAACCAATTCATCATCAATGATTTGATAGTTTAAAAAATAATCATTAAAATTTTGTTTCCACAATTCATCGGATTTTTTCCTATAAATTAAAAATCTATTAAATTGGTTGTAACCAACTTTAACATTTTTAATATATTCAACAATATAATCTAGCCAATATCTTGCGCCTCTATCTTGCATTAAGTCCACTCTAGATTTTTTTTGTTTTTCTATTTTTGATATCAAATCATATGTTTTTTCTATATCTTTAAATGTATGATCTCTAAAATCATATAATATCAAAGAAGGATCTAAATATTTTGGAGTTTGAACAATAGATGCATCAAAATTTAAATCCAATTCAAAAAAAGATTCAAAAATATCATAGATATCCAACATTTGAAATATTGATGTTGTACAACTAACATCTACATATGTAAAATAATTAATATCTCTAAATTTTTTTACATTTTCTTTTAATTTTTCCCACTGACCTCCGTGTCTAAAATAAGAATAGAAAGATTTTCCAGCATCCACGGAAATAGTTATCGTACTTTTACCAAATTTTTCCAATGCATTAGATAATTTTTCAACATCAAAATTTGCATTAAAATTTGTATGAAACGAAATATGCATATTTTTTGCATTAGGGTGTTCTGATAATTTTTCAAGTGTTGGGAAAAATTGCTTTTGATATAAAACTTCTCCTCCAGCAAAATCTACATAATTGATATAAGGAAAATTTTCATTCAAATCCTCAACAATTATAAGTGCCTCTTTAGTTGTTAGAGACATTTCATTTTTATCATTTGGTCCATGCCTGTGTTCTGTCCCCAATAGTTGCCTCAAATCATTTCTAACTACATCATCATCGGGAACATAATTCTGCAATTTACGATCCCAGCCTGTAGAATAAACTTTTGAACAATGTAAACATGCAAAATTACACGCTTTACTAAATCTAATTTCAACATGTCTTAACCCTTCTGCTTTGACAAAATGATTATTTTTATCATAACAATCCATTAGTTTAATAGGACTTTTTTCAATTGTTCCTTCAATTGATTTTTTACAAAAAACATCATTTTTGTTCAGCACATAATCATATCTCATTGAGTTTAAATTATGTTCTTCCATCTCTTGACACGTAGAACAACCGGTTGGCCATTTATTTTCATATAATTTTTTTCTAAGATCGATAAAATTTTTATGATTAAAAATTTCTGAAGGTTTAATTGTTTCGTGTGCGTAAACTAATTGATCCGCCTGTCTAGGACAAGTTGTAATAACGCCATTCTTATAATTTAAACCACCTAATGCGTAATAACAATATTTTGACATTTCTATTAATCTTTATTATTTTTTGATATAAAATTTGTGCTTCTTCCGCCCGTATCATTTATATTAACATTAAAAAATGTTCCATCAAATGTTAAATCATCATATATTAAAATCCCTTCACCGTGAAATCTATTTTTATTCCAATATCCTTTATAACTTCCTCTATTGAATTTTGCTTCTGCGTAACCTGAAATATGATGATTCAAAAATTGTCCGACAACATACTCATCACCGTGATGAAATATGCCTTTTCCGTGAAACATACCCTGAGAAAATTGACCTTCATAAAATCTACTCTCACTAAAATATAATTTACCATAACCATGATATAAATCGTTTTTAAAATCTCCAACATAATAAGTTCCGTCCGGCCAATACTCTACATTGTTTATTCTTTTAAAACCGTGTACATCATAACCAAATTTTTTTATATCTACAATATTATTTTGAGCATCATACCAAATTCCATCACCTCTTATAAAAAAATCATGTCCTTTACAGCCTATTCCCTTAACACCTATTTCATTATCATCATTAGACATGTTACCAATATATTTAAATCCCTCATGAGTGATAAAAATTCCTAGTCCTTTCGCCACATCATCTTTAAAATGTCCAACGTATTTTGCACCTGAAGGCCAAACATACATTCCAATACCTTCATGAGAATTATCTAAAAACTCACATACTATTTTTCTCTCCCAATCGGTTTCAGGACCTTGAATCTTTAAACCTATTCCATTTGCCTTATCATTTTTAAATTCTCCGACAAATTTTTGATTCCATAACTCTATAGAGTAATAGCCTATACCATGTTCCATGCCATTTTTAAATTCTCCAAAATAATATCTGCCACCCTTAATGTGATCAAAAACACTATTAATCATGTTTTCTTTTTATGTCTTGAGTACAACAATGCGCACCACCATCCCAAAAATATCTGTGTCTATAATCCCAAATGATAACATCTATGTTATATTTTTTTAATTTATCAATGTTTTCCTTATTATATCCACAAGTTATTATTGTATTTTCATCAACTGATATACAATTAACATCAAACCAAGTTTCTTTGGAATAACCGACCCAATCACTTAAATATTTCATAACATAATTTGTATAAAATGGTTGTTTTTTTGTATTTACAAATTCTGTCGGAAATTTGGCATTATCGGTTACAATTATTTTATCCCAATTTTTCAATTCTTCAGGAATATATTCTTCTCTCCAAGTTAACAATAGTCCTTCACGCAATAATGCTAATTTTCCATCCACATGTCCGCCGGCAGGAACTTCAATCCATTTCTTATCACTTAAAACATTTTTAAACCAATCTAAACCTTTTTCAGTTCCTTTTCCATTATTTTGATCTTTATGCGCTGTTTGCGTATGCACTAAATATTCATTGCATTTTGCAATATTAGCAGTTTCGAATAAAATTTGATCACTATATTTGTCATATCTTTGCTGCATTTTTATTTTGTTTGTATGCGGCTGTACTATCTCATACTCTTCTGTTTTTTGAATATTGGGCACAGGCATTTCAATTATTTGATATTCAGTCGAACATTCTTCAAGTATATCATCATATAATTTCAATTCATTTATTCGTGAATGAACTGCACCATATGCTTTTACAATTTTATCATCATAAAACCCTACAATATCTCTTGGCATTATGGGATGATGAGTTTCTAATGAAAATTTTGGGCTAATCGGTCTATAAACTATAACACCCAGTTTTTGAAAAATATTTTGCAATTCATTTAAATCTTCATTTGTTTCATCTATGACTCTATCTAATCCATTAATGTTACAATTTTCATATGATGAACCGACTATGACAGAAATCAATTTACTCCATTCATTTTTTATCATAAACCTCACATTCTATTCGTTTAAATAACCTATTAAATGATAACGATAATTATTAGAAGAATTTACGGCTGTATGTCTCACTGTAGTGTCTGTCATATAAACACTTCCATCTGCCGGTAGTTTGAAAAGATTATCTTCAAATATGTAAAAACAACTGCCATTAGTGATCAGGGGAATATTAACCCTTTTATTAAAATCCGTATGATAATCTAATGTAGTCAGAGGAGGCAGACACATAACCCTAAACTTTTGTGCATTAAATTTGTTCTCTATTTCATGAATAAAATCTGGTATTGTGTCATGTATAACTTGTTTCGGATTTAAGTCTTCAGTCCAATTTATTGATTTTTCTTTTCGTTCTTGATGCAGTTTTACAGATAAATCTCTAGTTTCTGAAAATGTTCTAGGTGAATTTTCGTAATTATCAATAGGGTCTAACCAACCTACTTCCTTACATTTTGATATTAATTCTGTTAAATTTATTTCACCTATTTTTTGCACAAAATTTTTCATAATTTATGCTCCATATTATTTTATTATATATTTTTTAATCAACTCTTGTGTATTTAAATCATAACCAAAATAAACGTTTTTATCAATTTTTTTGTCGCCATTGTCAGATATTATTATTTCATCATTATTAGTGTTCGAAAAATTTGAATATAATAAAGTATCATTAATAGATGCAAAAAATATTCCATTAGACATAACATACAAAAAATAAATTTTTTCATCCACATATTTTAACGAATTTTTTCTAGAATAATGCCAATCCATTATTTTAGAAGATAGGTCATCAGTTATATCTAATTTGTTAGTCCAAATGTATCCTTCTTCATATTTTCCAATTTTATTTAGAACTTTATTTCTTATGGGTAAAAAATTAGAATATATGTATAAATCATATTGATCGGCTTTATTTAATTCCAATTCTTCAATAACAATCATTGGAATGATCTGACCATCTTTAGGTCTTTTTATTTCTCCAATTATAATTCCCCATTTATATGAAAATTCATTGTCATTCAATACTTTACGTGTCAAAATCATAAAAAATTATCCTATTATTTTACCTTCATAAACATAATCAAATTCCACGATATCATCATAACAATATTTTTTAATTAAATTCATGCTATACTCATTCATTTGATATTTATCATCATCTACAAACCATTGATTAGGATGAGATACATTGGAAGATGGTATTTTTAAATTAGGAAATATTTTTTTAAAATCTTCATTAAGATTTTCATATCTTAACACAAAATTACAATCTTTTCTATATACTTTTTGATTAAAAATTTGATCCCACCATTTCAATGATCTATCGATTTCTAAATTTTTTATCCATTCATCAAAACTAGGTTTACTTAATGTATAATCATAAATTATTTTTTCAATTTTTTTATAAGGAGATTTTTTCATAGTAAAATGCCAAGTATAAAAATCATACATTCTAGACCAAGGATTTCTAACTGTTGTGATTTTCGATATTTTTTTCCATTCTTCAGAAGATATCATATTTTTAAAATTAAAATCATCAGTTTCTAAATATCCACCGGGAGATACATGTTTAAATCCATAATTAGATTTATTTAACCAATCCCAAGAAATATCTGTTTTTTTATCCATTATAGTATGTAAAGCCATACATATAGAATGATTTGCATTACTATGGCATAAAAAAAAAGCAAAATTTGATTTTTTAGAATATAACATATATTAATTATAATATTCTATTTTAGTATTTTTATTATTTAAGTAGCAATTAATATTTTTAATATCTTCTGGAGTTTTTACAATCATTGAAGCGGTTTTTGAAATTGGACCATATAATTTAAAATTACCGCAAAAAATATTTTTATATTTTTGAAATGTCTTAGTTCTAACAACTTGCATTGAATATGATAGCAGTTTAATAGGAATTAAATCTTGAGTTCGACACATCTTACCAAATTCAAAATTAATAGGATCATCTCCAAAAAAACCATGAATGTATTTTTCTTCATATGTATTACAAGAATCTAAATTATTTTCCTCAAAAAAAGAAATAATTTCTTTTAATTCCTGACCTGTTTGCAAAGGATTTATAGTATTAACTATTGATAAAATATCAGATTCATAATTCATTGAAAAATTTAATAAAACATCGTCAATCAATGCCTCCGATTCGCCTAATTCTGATGGGCGATTATAATATTCTACACCATATTCATCAGCAACTTTGTTGAAAATTGGATTATCACCATTAACAATTATTCTATCGAATATTTTAGATTCTTTTGCCGCATTTATAGCCCATGCCATCATAGGTTTATCTCCTATCATTGCCAAATTTTTTAATTTTGCTCTTGTACTACCATATCGGCAAGGAATCATAGCAATCTTCATACTTTATCCTTTCATTAAATTTTTTCATTATATCACATTTTATGATTAAATTTTTTAACAATATAGTTATAAAATTATATATGTAAAAATAATTTTTTCATATCATATCCAAGAGTTTTTTAAAACTTTTTTCGCCTAACAATAATCCATCCGCATCACATTTTTTACATGAGATTACATCGCATCTATTTCCTTTCGATAAACTTTTTCTATATTTGTTCATTTTTTCAGACATCCAAAGTTCTTCAATCGTATTATTTTTTAGATTACCTAGTGTTTCTTTGTATTTCCAATCATTGCAGCAAAATCTCATTTCCAAATTCCAATCAATATATCCTTTGTAAAAAGGAAAATAACACTTTCTTTTCAATGAATCTGAAATAGTTTCAAATGATCCCGATCTATTGTTATAAATTTGAGATTGCAAATTTTGATTAAAATGATTTTTAACAACACCCGGTCTACCATTCAATAACTTTTTCTTTTTTTCAAAATTTATTTGATTATCATACTCATCCAAAATTATTCTACTCAAACCCTTATCATATAATTTATCTAATATTTTAGGTTGCTTTAATATTCTATCACCATTTGTTATTAATTCTACCCATCTATCATTTAAAGTTTCTACAATATCGTATATGCTGGGATTTAGCATAGGTTCACCTTTTCCACTAATAATTACAATACCCTTATAATCAAATTCATCTAATCTTTTTTTGATTATTTTAGCATCGTCCTTTGACAAATTATCATTAGAATTTGGATACCATTCGGATCTAGGACAAAAATTACATTTTCTATTACAAAGTTCAGTTGGATTAATTTCGATTGTTGTCATACCAAATGAATCTTGAATATCATTATATTGAGAATTTCTATGATTTATATGTGAGACATGGGTAAAATCATTCATTTAATACCTAGCCTTTTTTTAACAGTATCAGAGCCTAAAAACTTTTGTTGCAAATCAAAATGACAAGTTAACGAATATCTTATTTTTTCAGGTTCGGAATTTATCATTCTATGATAAGTTTTACCAAAACAAAAATCATCCATAATTTGACCAAAAAAAACTTTCAGTTCATTTTGATCATACTTCATATCTTTCCAATCTAAATCATCAATTGTTTTCCATTGCATACCTCTTACATCATTATAACAATATGAAAAAGTTATTGTACCATAATCATAATGAGGAAAAAATCTATATTCATCATTATCGGGCATTTCATAATATCTATGGAATCTGATCAATGGTTCCTGGTCATGCATATTCCAAAATCTATAATCAAATTTTTCAATTATATATTTTTCACCCAAATGAGATAAATGATTCACTACCCTATCGTATATTTTGCCAGTTCCATATTTAAACGCAAATGTTTCCTTATTAGCAGCAGGTTCAATACTCTTATCAATATAACCTGTTAAGTTTACATCATCATATACATAATCATATTTCAAGTTTGATTCTAAAATTTCAACAACGGGTTTGAAAATAGATAATAATATTTTCTTAGTATCGATATCAATTTTTATTACATCCATAAATTACGATCTAAATCTAAACTTGTTGCTATGAAAAATTGGTAAGTGTTATCTTCAAATGACATGGCATCATGCCATATTGAACTGTCATGTAAATACAATCTACCCGGTTCAATATTTTTTATTGGAACATAACTTTCATATTCTTTTTTTATATCATTCCAAACTAATTTTTCACCACTATTTGATTTATATCTAAGTTTAACTGATTTAGGATGAGTTGTTCCCCAAAGCCTAAGCCAAGAAGATCTATCACTCCAGGTATCTATGTGAGGCTTAAAATGTCCAAGAGTATGAAATTTCAAAATGCATGATCTAAATAAATCATTTTCTAAAATTTTCAAAGGATTCAATGACTTCATGTAAAAAACTTCGGTCGGTAAATTAAAATCTGTCTCATTGACCATAAAATTCATATCAATTGGACCCTTGTAAAATTTGGTAAAATCTTCAGGAGAATCTTTATACCCTAAATTAACAAAATTCCACCTATCAAGAGGCCAACATGCAGGTTCTATTCTATTATCTATTTTTCCATTCATGTTAACAATAGGCAATCCAAATCTACCATAATCATGAAATTTATCACCCCAATTTTTAAAAAATTTTTTATATTTTTCTATTTCATTTAAGAATAAGTCAACATCAATTTTTAATTTTGTGGGCTGTAGACAATTTCGATGAATATTTTTGTATTCCGATTCAGGCATCATTTGTAAAGAATTTTTCAAATAATATTCATATGATATACCGTTATCATTCAATTTCTTTTTCTGTATTAATCTTAATTGTTTACTTCCATCATATTCTTCTTTTGTATGATATCTGTGATACAAAATACCAATATTTGGTTTTTTAAATACTAGGTTAAAAAAACAATGGCCATACTTATCCATTAATTTAAAATTGTATTTTCTCAATGGATCCGTTTCTGGAACATAATTTGAGACCATAAAATTTTTAAAATCCTCCTTATTGTTGAATTCAAGTCCATGGCATTTAACAGTAGTTATAACAGTTAACATATAAAATTCCTATTGATAGATAAAATCTTTCTGAACACCATTTCCAAAAAAAGACAAAAAATAATTCGATATCGCCTCATGTCCACGCTCATTAGGATGAAAATCATCATCACTAATATGAAAATCTTTTCTATTTTCATAATTTATGAGCTCTAAAACTCTAGGCATCTTACCAGTCCAATATCGATTATTTACACAAAACTTTTCAAAATTTTGTAAGTTAAAAATATCATAGGGGGCATTAAATCCATCTGACTTAAATTGTTCAATTTTTTGAAATTGTAAAGGAGCAACACCTTGACCAGAGATATAATTAATTCCTTTATCTTCACATATTTTTCTAGCCATATAAAACATTCTTAAATTTAAATTTATTACATTTTTTAATGAAAAATGTTTATACGCAAAACCATGGGGCAATCCTCTTTCGTATTCATGAATCATTCTCATAATCAAAGAACTTGTCATGTCTTTTGAATCTGTTTCAAAAAAGCTTTGTCTATCCCATCCAGTCCAAAGAATGCAAACATCAGTAACATCAGAGTGATCAAACAAGTAATCATACAATAGATAAAATATTTTTTCATTTCCCACGGCAATTTGTCCTAAATTCACAACTTCAATATTTAACTTATCGGACATAATAGAAGGCCATCTCAAAAATTTTAAATCAGATCTATACAAATCGTCAGTATAACTACATCCAAGGCATATCATTTTTCTGGTTTTCACTTCTTATCCTTTTTTATGATAAAATTTTTTAACTCTCTTGCAAGTATGAGCAATTTCCCATATTTCTGGATTTACATCTGAAAATTTTTTTCTCTGATATTGATCCAATATAGTCATAGATTTTACAAATTCTAATAATCTATTTTCGGATTGATTTTCATCTAAAACTATAGTATTAAAATCATTTACATCATTATAGTTTTTAAGTTCATATCCCATAAAAAAAATTGAATTAATTTTTTCAGGTAAATTTATTTTCCATTTTTGACGAATGCTTAAAGGCAGAATATCATATCTCAAATGGGACGGCCAATACAAAGAATAACAAGTTTGCGGCAAATCATATTTTCTTGCAAACACAATCAATTCTTCTAATCTATTAATGTTCATAATGCTAACTGTAGTAACCAACTTAATTACAAATTTTGTTTGAATAAATTTTTCTAAATTTTCAACGATTTTATCCCACACCGTACCATATCTAATGACTTCTGCCAATTCACCAACACCATCGATGCTAATATCAAGATATACATTTTTAGCTCTATTTAATAATTCAAGTAACTCGTTATCAGGAAATACACTACCATTGGTTGTAATTTTAATTTTTATATTTTCAAGATTCAATTTACTAAGTAAAGAATTGAGATTATAACTTAAAAAAGGCTCTCCGCCAACAATTGCTATTCTCTTCAGATGACTGAAATCGGAATTATCAATTATTTTATTCATTTTATCGGAATAATTATCAATTGATAATGGATTATAATGATCTTTTTCAAATTTGTTCAATTCTTCAATTGGTTTCTTTGCTTGATTCCATTTTGAACTGATTCCGGGCCTACATGTTCTACACATAAAATTACAATTGAAATCTAATGCGATTTCCAAATCTTCTAAAACAGCAGTTTTATACTCGTCTTTACAAACAAAATCATAATATTGGCGTTTGCTTAAATATCCTATTCTCTCTGCATTCCAACAATTTTTACATCCATCATATTTAATACCTTCTCTAAATATATCACGCAATTCAAACCATCTATAAGATTTTAATAAATTATTCAAAGTATTTTGACTGTTTAAATTGACTAAATCCCAATGATCAAAAGATGAAGTATCAAAATGACAGCAAGGTGTGATTTTTCCTTCGGGTTGCGTTATTGCTAAATGATTATGTTGATATTTGCAAACTAGTTTTTCCATGTTTTATTTTTTATTTCTCTTTCTAATATTTCATTATTTTTCATAATATCTTGTGTATTAGAATTATTCACTATAATTTTTTCGTTCAAAATACTTACGTCATAAACAGATTCTGTATCATAAAAAAATTGATTTTTTGACATTAGGACAGGAGGTATACACTCTGAGGATCCATATATGTTCCAAATATTTTGTGCTTTAGTTTTTTTCATGTCAAATATATCTTTTTCGTAAATTCTAGATGATCCAGTAGAGAAATTTCTAACATATGTCAATTGTGGAATTTTTAATTTAAATAATGTTCGAATTGTACCTATTGCCATAGTTAAAATAGTAGGTCTAATTTCATTCACCAAATCCCAAAATGTAAATGGTTTAAAATTTATGTTTACTAGCTCACAGGAAGAAATTTTTGCTGGATAGTAACAAAATGCCCAATTTGCAACAGTCCAAGAAGGAAAAGGATTTAATATGATGTCACTAGAAGTTAAATTCCATTTCTGACATAAAAATTCTGCAGGTTTATAAAAGTTTTTTTCTTCATGTTCAACAAATTTCATTTGACCAGTTGTTCCACTAGTATTTATTGTTATTTTCATATTTTCCAAACTTCTTGTTTGACAGAATTAATCTCAATTATTTTAACAAACTCACTACCAGGCCATCCACGACCGGATTTTACAATACTCCTTAGTCTATTACTTTTAACACCTTTATGATCATTACAATTTAGTGTGAAATAAAATTTATTGAATTTTCCTATATGATCAATTTGAGATAATGCCTGTTCTTTATTCAATAATTTATTTGTGGTGCCAGGTAAAGTTGCTCCTCTAAACATAATCCTATATCCGTCCATAAATTTTTGAACTCCACTTAGAGAAATTATTTTTTGCTCATAAAAATGTGCAAACCATTCTGCCTCATCCCATTTCATAGCTTTGAGAGACTTATTATTTTCATAACCTAATAACTTACATTCATGACAGAAATCATAAACTTCTAACAAATTTTCATTACTAAGTAATATTGGCCCTGTAATATTTAAAATCATCCAAATATGTTCCTAACTCCGCCCAAATACCAGAAGGAAATAAATTATTATATTTATTTGTTTTAGTTGAATATTTTTCCCATAATTTTTTACTCCAATATTCCCGATCAATCGTAACATCAGTCCAAAATTTTGTATCTCTTCTATGACTCAATGCATATTGAGCTGATTGAAAATCTAAAGATTCTTTCCAAATCTTATTCATTAATCTATTATAAACTTTAGATCCAGATCCTTTATTTAAACATTTTACAAGAGTTGTAATACCAATTTGTGTTAATGAAAGAGCGACTGATTCCAATGCGTCTACAAAACCTGCCGAAGATCCTATAGCAACAACATTATTTTGCCATGGATTAGATAATACACTTGGATTCCATTTTATAATTCTAGGTTTTACTAACTGTTTTCTACCGTCAATCATTTGTAAAAATTCTAACATTGCATCATCATCTTTAACATGTGTACTACTGAATATATAACCTGTACCCACTCTTGAAGTCAAAGGTATGTAAAATTGCCAACCAAAATTTCTCGCAATAGATTTAGTAAACATCAATTCATCATCAGATTGTATTTTTTCGATAGGACAAACAATCGCACTATCAACATAATGATTTTTATTTAATCTTATCGAAGTTTTATCTACGATAAATTTTCTTGAAAAACCAGTACAATCAATATAAAAATCATAGCCTTTCGGTAATTCTTTTAAATCTGCTATTACATGATTGACTTTTTTACAATAATTTTTCACTATGCTTGCTGCATAATTTGCATCTAAATGATAAGCATAATCTCTCCATCCTTGAGGTTTAGAAAATTCTTTTTGTAAATCATTCTTATCTATTCCACTTCTAATCAATATATCAAAAATATTATCATTATTTTGCCAAAAATAATATGTAAATTCATCATAACCGTCTTTTTTAATCCAATTTTCTTTAGTATTACCATATTTAATAGTTGCGTGTGATTTTTTCATCCACTCTTTTTCGGCAATGCCTAATTCATCAAACCAAATTTTAACTTGAGGTAATGTTGACTCCCCCACTCCTAAAATCGGAATACTATCACTCTCAATTAATGTTATATTCATTTCTGGAAAATTTTTTTCAAAATAACCTGCCGTCCACCACCCAGCATGTCCACCGCCCATTATGCATAATTTTTGAATATTCATACTTTCCATATTTCTTGTTTAACCCCATATATTACATCTGTTTTAACATAAACACATCCTGGCCAACCCTTACCTGCATTTATAATTCTTCTCAATCTATTACTCTTTGATCCATAAGCATCGTCACAATTTAATGTAAAATAAAAATTTGATTTTCCAATATATTTCATCTGCTCTTCTCCCTGAGGAATACTTAAAATTTTATTAGAAAAACCGGGCAAAGTCGCTCCTCTAAACATTATTCTATGACCATCCATAAATTCTTGTACTCCACTCAAAGAAACTATTCTGTCATTTAAAAAGTGACCAAACCAAATAGCATCATCCCATTTCATTTTCTCAAAAGAAGAATTGTTAATATACCCTAATTTTTTACACTTAATGCAAAATTCGTGAACCTGAATTAAATTATCTTTATCTAAAATCTTAGGCTTTTCAAATTTAGGCATATATTTAATAAGGTACGACACCTACAAGATGAAGTCTATCTTTTGTTGAAGCATTAACAATTGTATGTTTTTTTGTTGATGGTAGCAAATATATTACATTTTTTTCATTCATTCTAAAAACTTTATCTTCTATAACATAAAAAACATCATCATTTGTAATAAGAGGAAAATGAACTCTATCACTTGGGTCTTTGTGATAACTTAAACAACTTTTTTTCTCTACATTCATAACTCTAGATCTTACTAATTGAAATTCCTCCAATAAAAAATTTGTATAAGGAATTTCAAATAAAAATTTTTTAAAATCATTTTCATCGTGATTCATTTCAGTAATTTTTCTCGCACCATATAAAGGATCTGAATTTTTTTCTACACCTTGTAAACAAAATTGATTATGTTGCTTATACGATACATTCAAAGAATTTATTTCTTTTAAAATTTTTTCGGAATCAAATGTGCCAATTTTTCTAATCATCGAATCTCTTTTCTATAAAATTTTAATATTTTTAAATTGTTTAACATCATCTTCATCATTAATTAAAGGCATACCTTTGATATTTAAAGAAGTATTGATAATCATAGGACAATTTGTTATGCTTTTCCACTTCATCAATAGTTCTCTTAAATTATGCTCATTATCTATTATTTGCAATCTTGTTGAATTATCATTATGAACTAATGATGAAAATGCTTCAACAGTCTTATCTTTCGCATAAAAAATACTATTCATGTATGGACTGTTTACGCCATGATCTATATACCATTCATCAACATCTTCTTTCAATATCATCGCACCAAAAGGTCTAAAAAATTCTCTGCCTTTAATTTCGTTTAATAAATCTTTTATATTCTTTACTCTAGGATCAGCAAAAATTGATCTATTTCCCAATGCTCTCGGGCCAAACTCAGCCTTGCCTTTAGCGACACCTATTATTGAATCATTCAACAAATTTTGAATAATCTGATCTATAGGATAATCTCCAGAAATATCATATCCAAGATATGGCGTAGGATTGATTTTATTTTTCATATGATATAAAACACATCCAATGGAAGAACCTCCATCCCCAGGATTACACGGTATATAAACATTATCTATTTTACTCAAAAATCTATTCGCCTTAACATTCAATGCACATCCACCACAAAATATCAAATTACCATTATACAAATCATGTCTTATAACTTCTTCAATGATTTCTGAAAAAATTTTTTCATATAAAAATTGGACTGAAGCAGGAATTGATATTTTATCAATAAAATCTAAATCAATTCCTTGATGAAAATTAAAGTTTTCATTCCAAAGATTTTCAAGATAGTCGACCAAATTATTATCTTTTTCATATATTGAAGATGCGCCCATCATTATATATTCTTCTTCATTGGGTTTCCAACCAGCCGATTGAGTACATGCTGAGTACAATAACCCCAATGATTTAGGATATTTCCAATTCTTCAATTTTTTAAAATTTAATTCACTATTTACATACCATAAAGTAAGTGTATCCCATTCCCCAATTGCGTCTATAACAAGAATCAAACACTCATCAAAATAACTAGTATAGTACCCATATGAGGCATGTGACAAGTGATGTTCGACATAAATAGGTTCTTTTATTTTTGAGATTAAAGGTTTTTTAATTTGTATCGATTTTTCTTGCCCAGAAAAAAATCTTCTTTCTGCCTTTAATTCTGGATTTTCATAAAAATATATTTTATCAGGTTTTCCCCATTTTTTGGTAACAAAATTAATCAATTTATCAGATATTTCTTTATCATTTTTTACTCTAGAAAATCTTTCAGCATCAGTGGCAAAAATCAGATTATTATTTTCAAATACCGCTATTGCTCCGTCATGAGATCCTGAAGTTATGCCCCAACTAATCATATATGCGTAACTCTTTTATAATTTTCCCAAGATGCTGTAGCAGAATTATTATCATTGATTTTTTTCAAGTTTTCTAATCCCAAAATAGCGGTTTCAGGTGTCATATAATAATGATATCCACACAAAATTGGATCATCGTCTTTCATCATTAAATTTCTATCTCTTCCATCATGTACCATTTTTTTAGCCCATTGAGTAAATTCATAATCATCATTCAATATCATTCCGCCTCTTACAGTAGACAGTGTTTTTCTGTGATGAAATGAGACACACCATTTGGTTTTACTCTCATACATGTTAGATGTGAAAAGACATGCAGAATCAACAACACTTGAATTATACAATTTATAAAAACCTATCCACTTCTCATCTAAATACGTTATATCCAGTCCTAAATGTCTTATAGTCTGCGGAATACTGACATATGTTTGTGAAGGACAACATACCGCATGTATTTTTTCATTTTGAATTTCCCATAACAATGAAATAAAGATAGCATGTGTGCAACAATCGGTCGCAACTGCATATTTAGATCCAGTATATTTGGCCACTTCATTCTCAAATTGATCCACATACTCAAACATAAATTTGCCTTTTCATATAAAAATCTATCAATCCAATTGCATATTTATCATCCAATGTATCTAATTCTAGACTTTTACATCGTGTAATTTTTCTCAAATTTCGATTATCTACTAATTTAGATTTCAATAATTCATTATTGTACTCAATTTTTTCTAAAATATTTTTTTCACTTAAAATTTCATCAAATTCTTTCACATCTAATTTTAAAAATTGATGAATCTGATTAATAAAAGTTTCAATTCTTTTATCAGTTTGCATATCATCGAAAGAATAATCAAAAACATCATCATACAATTCAAAACCTATTTTTTTTAAGAAATAATTTTGCCGTTTAGCACCTAACATTATAAATGGTCTTTTTTGACTAATTTCCTTCCATGTCTTTTCGGTAAAGAAAACTGAATCACCTGTAGAATAACTTTCCACAACAATATCACAGCAAGATTGATAACATTCCAATGGATATAAAACTCGATCAATTTTAAAAGGATCTTTAATCAAATCGTCATATTCTGACTTAATTTCAGTCAATTTTTTAGAATTTTGATTCAATAGTAGTCCATTCGGATAAAATATATTTTTACATTCAAATTCATCATTTAAATATACATATTCATAATTTAATTGATTATTATTCTTTATTGTTACACATTTAATACTTTCATTTTTTTCATCCCATTGAAAAGGAATTATGGGTGTTTTTGGATTTTCTACATTCATATCATCCATAAAAGGCGCCAAAGAATATATAAACTTTTCATTTTTAAAAAAACAATCTATTAACATTGTTCTGATGATTTTAGACTTAAGGCATAAAAAACAAAAATTGTATTTTTTATCAATCTCTTGGTGAATTTTATTTTTAACAGGAAAACCGCAACTAAAAATAGAAGTTATCATATTAAATTTTTTAGAAGGTTTAACAATATCACACCATTTCTTATATCTTTCATGTATGTTTAAATCTGAACATAAATAGAATATTTGTCCTTTATGCTCTTCTAAGGATTCGTGTAGTTTTAAAAAAGTTTTATATCTATCAGAATAGTCGCTATCCAAAGGATATAATTGCTCAGTTTCTAATACCTCTACCACTATTAAATCATCATACTTATGTAAATTTTTTAAAATTTCATTAAGATTTATACGTTTTTCTCTGCCAACATCTGTGATTAAATTTAAAACTTTCATATGTAGATAAACTCTTTAATTTGTTTAGGTTTTGAAATTGTCTTTTTAATGATTTTTTCATAAAATTTATCATAATATTTGGTTTTTAAAAAATGATTAGTTATTATATTAGAAATAATAACATGATTTTTTTCCGAAAAATGATTTATCATACCCTCATCTATTTCAGATAATTTCAACCATTCATTACAAGAATGAACATATAAAGGAGTATCATATAAGTGAAATAATTCATTATTAATATTTTTTAAATTATAAACATGCTCATTATATTTTTTTTGATAAGGATTCATGTTAATGGGATATACTGTAAAAACCATCATTTTCCAATTATTATTTGATGATATATTTTTTAATAAAAAAATATTTTTAACAGTAGATCTTGCCAAATCATCATGCATTGTTTCATAAAAAAATTTTAATGCATATTTTTGATTTTCAGTAAAATTTATACCTTTAAAATTTTCATCTTCATTGAAAAATGATTTATAAATTGCCGCATCATCTCCTATTTTTTTACTCCATTTCCAAGGAATTCTATATGGAGATGATAGAACAATAACAAACTTATCATTGGGTTTAAATTTAAAATTCTCATAAAAATCTAAAAACTTATTCATTGTATAAATTTGGCCGGTTCCACATTTGCCATAATTCATAACTTCTTCATTGCAGTTTTCTTTCAAAAATTCATACCATCTTTTATGATTGCGGACATTTAAAAATTCAGCAGGTTCATTATCAACAAAACTATCACCAAATAAATAAATTGTCATATTATCTTATAGTAAAATTTTTCAGAATACCAATCAGATTGTTTAAAATATTTACCCCTTTTTTTGATAATTTTATTTGTTAATATATTAATATCATATTGACTTAGAGGAACAACTTTAAAATCCATCGTCATTCTTGTATTTATTGACCTATTATGTACAAATGCACCGTGATATACACTATCAAACATTAATAATTGTCCGTTGTCCATCAGTAAAGGTTTAATTATATTATCATTCTCAATGTATAATGAATTGTCTTTATCAGTTTTTACTAAACTCATCCACATATTTTTTTCAAACAACGGATGCCAAAAAGGTTCGTCATTATCTATGTGCCAATTATTTTCACGATCAAATATTTTAGATGTTTTTGTAACGTATTTTAATTTTGATTCAGAAGGAAAAATTCTAATAGATGGAGTTTTTTGAATATAAATTTTCTCTCCATTGAAAATCGAATGTTTAATATAATTTGAAAATTTGTTCCAGGTCCTGATGAAAAGAGAATTAGTTAAAATCTGAGGATATAATTTTTCTGTAAAATAAAATACATTTATTTTATCATCATTTCTTTTTATAACGTTATTAATATTTCCTCCGGTAAAATCACATAATTCATTATCAAATTTATATTTTTTATGTAATTTTTCCACTTCACATTGCAAAATATTTTCAATAATTTTTTTAAAAGAAAATAAATTTACATCATAGTCAAATATTCTATACATTACTGTTGGTCTTCATTTTCTTGTTTGGATTATACCAATAAAGAGATTGGTGTGCATTAGAACAAATATTTTCACTCTTATAATAAAATTGTCTAATTGAAAAACGATTTCCTGATTTTACTGGCTTGACTCCATGAGAATTATTCTCACTGTGTTTAAATATAACTGCAGAGTTATGTTTTGGTTCTTTTTCAAAAATTACGTTTTTCTTTTCTTCATCCCAAATTTGAAATTCACCTCCTTGACTATTTCCCAAATATACTAGTAGGTTAACCGCACGATACATTTTTATTCTATCGTTCCAATTAAAATCAATATGAGGATCCAATAAATCTCCAGATTCCATTAATGAAACACCTTCTCCAACTCCATGTGAATCTACCACTAAACCTTCAATTTGAATTTCCTTCTCTAACCAATTAATAAATTTTTTAGAGTGCAGTTTAATTCTTATAGTATTCAATAGTTCAAAATCTCCATAAAACTCTTTCATGTGACTGTTGTTTCTATGGAAATTATTCCAATCTTTTATTTGATCCAATTCTTTTAAAATATCATAAGATACTTGTTCATCTAAGAAATTGTTATAATAAAACATAAAACTTACTACTATTTTTTATTAACAAATTTTTATCTATATTTATAACATAAATTAATTTATGAATTCTCCAACAAAAAATCTTTCCGCTCTTCTACCCCACCAAATACACTCTCTGGCCCATTTTTCCAAATCACCATTATAAACTTTATAAGGATCTTTCATTTTATTGTATTGTAAATTTATGATTTTTTTTTCGTTTAAAAAAAATTCATCTCGCAGAAATTTTTCAATCTCAGAATAGAATCTATTCTTTTCCATTGCAATTCTAATTGAAGTTGCTTCCTCATATTCCCAGTATATATTAGAAACATCTTTCATTTGCCGTCCCCAAGGTATTTTTCTATCAAAAACTTTTTTTAATAGATCTAAAGTTAAATGATATTCCTCATATAATAATGTATTCTTATTTTTCTGAAACCAATCGAATAACTTGGTGTAAAAAATTTTATGCAAAATACCATGCTTCGACTTTAATTTAATAGATAAAATTCTCAACCAGCCTAAAAAATGAAGAGATATCATAAACCATTTCCAACCAGTTGCTTTGATATAATCATCAAAAGACATAACGTTTGAACCAACAACAACGTTATTAACGTCCTTCAATAATTTTTCAGGAGGATGTTCATGATGAAAAAATGCAGGTGAAGTTTGCTTTATTTCAACGCCATACTTTTTTAAGTATTCAGGATCTCCAAATGGAGTATTAGGCAATGCGACCATTACATAAATTCCTATATAATTATGATAATCAATATCATCAATTAAACGAAATAAACCATTCTTGAAACTTTGAAGAGTTTCTCCAGGCAGGCCTAATATCGTTTCAATATATGCTGGCATACCTCTTTCTTTCAAATGTTCCACAACTTCTTTTAAATTTGTATTCTCATTCGCTCTTCTTACAGATTTTAAAGTTTCATTGTTCATGGATTGTAAGGCAATTGTTACACTTTTATTCAAACCTACTTTCCATAAATCCTCGGCAATATCAAAAAGATAAGGTTTTTTATGCTTTGCCCAAGTTATATTCAATGCATTAGGATATCCAGTAGTTTTCAATTTATCAATTAGAAAATCAGATAACACCTTGTGTTCTTTATACATTCCAAAATTGTTATCTATCAAATGTAAATAATCAATTTTCTTATCCGAAACCCAATTAATTTCATTTATATTTTTATCGTAATTCTGTTTTATAACTCTTGTCCAAAACCTATCACCAACTTCACAAAATGCACACGTATATGGACAACCTCTTTCTGGTTCAATTAATGCCTCAAATTTATAAGGCATATCTGTTATTTCAACCAATTCATCAAATAAACCATCCAAATAAGGAGATGGCATTGATGCAATATCTGTTATTCTGTTTTCTAATCCTGTATGAAAATCTTTTGTAGTAATTCCCCTAACATTTTTTAGATCATCATCATTGATTAATGCTTTTAACAAATTTTTAAATACTACTTCTCCCTCATAATGAACTATTACATCTATGAAAGGTCTTTTTTGTATGAATTCTTCACAAAAACCAACTCTCGGAGTTCCTAGGCCCCCATAAATTATAAATGCATTCGGGTTTAAGTCTTTGACTTTTCTACAAATTTCATCACTAACTTCTGTATTCCAAACAAAATATGAAACTCCTATCACATCATGATTCTTAATTTTTTCAACTGTATCATCAATATCAAAATTTTCATCTAATATAAAATACCAATCTTTAACATCAAAGGAATAATTATTTTTTATTATTTCATCTTTCCTGCAATAACTCCAGACACAACCCGTGGAATATGGTAATTTCACCTGATTTGTAAAAACATGAGAAAGTTCTAAAAACGCAATTTTTTTCATTTTTTTCGTTTTAAGTCCAAAGTAACACAATGAAATCCTCCACCCAAAGTTCTCGAATGTCTTAATCTCATAGGAATACTCTCTATCTTGTATTTTTTCAGTTTGTTGATTAATGGCTTTTGCTTTTCATCTAAAATGACTAAATTCTCATTGATACTCAATAAATTTAAAGCGATAGCATTAGAAGATATGCCATTTTCATAAAAATCTGCATCAATTATTTCTTCAAAAAATATTTTTTCCCAATCTTTAAAGATTTTAGGATATCTGTCTTCAGTTACTCTATTTCCATTGAGTAAAACTAAACCTTCTCTTAATGGTATTATAGTACTGTCCATATGTGCGCCAGAATATGCCTTTTCTTCCAAAATAATATTTTTTTCCTCAAACATTGAACACAACCAGTTATAACCAGTTATATTTCCACTATTACTTTTTTGATATAATAACGTATTACCTAATCTAACAATATTGGCAGCATCAAATAATATTTCTCCATCATTTAATGTAGGTTTATTCAAATCATCAAATTGAAATTCCTTATCCAAAATTCTTGGTCTAGGAGCAGAAAACCATTTTGCCCCATTTTCAAATGCTTTATATAAAATTTTATGATAGGAATGAGTTTCAAAAATTCTACTTCTCATCGGTGAAGGAACTTCTACTATTTTATCATCAACAATTAATAATACATCTCTTGGGCAATAATTTGCCCATCCTGTGGTAACCCAATCAGTTGTTTTAATTTGATCATGATGATTATGAATTTCTGGTCTATGAACTTTAATTTTCAATTCAAGTAATTTTTCACATAATGCTTCCAAATCCTCATTAGTTTCATTAATAATTTTTTCATCATATGGACCTACAAATTTTTGTATATCCTGCAATTCCATTCTGGCATACATAAAATTTCTGACAGAATTGTCAGCATAAGGTATCAAAGCATTAGTTGCTCTACCAACAATAATTTCTTCAAGTTGAGACCATTCATTATTAGAAAATACTATCATATTTTTTCAAAAATTCCAATTTTTCAGTTTTTATTGAATCGTTGTCTATTAAATTTTGTAAAATATTTTTTTCTGATATTTTTGTTTTTAAAAATTTTCTATTATATTCTAACTTTTCTTGAACACTATCTAATTTTTTTTGCAATTCATCATGACGCAAATTTAATAATCGTTTTATTTCTAGTACAAACAAATCAAATCTACTTTTTACATTTTCCACTAAATCAAAATTATAATCAAAAAATTCTTCGTACAGTTCAAATCCAAGTTTTTTCAAAGATCTGCTAAAAAAAGCAGGACCAAATGTTATAAATGGTCTTTTAAATGCTAAACATTTAAAAGTTTTTTCAGTAATAAAAATAGTATTTTCTATATAAGATTCTAAATTTACATCAAAAAAAGTTTCAAATGTTTCTTTGGGAACAAAAAATGTAAGGCCATATCTATCTTTTTCCGTCTGTTCAGATTCTATTTTCTGCATCTCTTCTAAACTTAAATCATTATAACTAGTAATAGGTAAAAAGTCAAATTCTGTAAGAGTTTTAATTTCCTTTAAAGGAGAAAAACCATTATCATACATTAAATCGTAACTTAATTTTGAGGTAGAACCTATATTAAAATAACAACTGCTATGCTTATTATATAAAAATTTCAATTCGCTATTTCTCCACTCATAAGGTAATTTTGGAGTGATTACATCATTAAAATTGGAATTATTTAAAGTATAATGGGGTAAAAAAGTATATTGAAAATTCTGATTCTTATAAAATTCAGATAAAAACATTAATCTATAAATTCTAGGTTCCGCAACTAAACAATTACAAGTCTTTGTTTTTTTTATATTTTGACAATCATTTATCAACTCATTGAAAAAATAATCAAACCAAAAATTCTCAACCAAATAAAAAGGAAAAACAAAAACTTCAAAATTATTCTTTATACCCAATAATTCATTAAATTTTAAAATCCTATTTTTCGCATTTAATTCAGCAAATATAAAAATAATTTTTATTTTATTATTTCTATTTCTATCAAAAAAATCATAAAAAAATTTTTTCTCTTTTGATGATACTGGCCACAGATTACAACTCTCTCTCAATGAAATTAATACTAAATTATCATTTATTTTATTGATATTAATTTTATTATTTAAATCATAATTGTGTTCATCTACTATCATTCGTAAATAAATTTTCTATGTTCGGTTTTGTGATTAAATTGATCAATACTAAAAATATTTTTTTCAAAATTACTTAAATTATTGTAATCATTACTTAATATTTTTAATAAATTTTCATAAAAAATTATATGATTTTGTTTTGATAAATGATTGTGTCTAAAATCATTAAAAATAGATTCACCGTCATAATCAAATATTTCTTCACCAGATATGTTTGAGAGAGATTTATCATAAATGTAAAATTTTTCATCGTTTAATGAATTAAAATTATACAATAAATTTTCACTGGTATAAAAAACTATAGTTTTTATTTTCAAAAGTTTAGATAATAAAAATAAAAGTCCTATATTTTTATACACTGACATTTCAATTTCCTTTTCATTAGTCATAAAATAAAAACTAATTTCACTATACAGCAAATTGAAATAATCTTTCACAGAATCTTGTGCATTAGAATCAACATAAGGTATTTTTTTATTTTGATTCCAACCAATACATGTTATATGCTGAGGATTTTCAAATTTAAAATCAATTCTATCATTTCCAGATATTATGAAAATTATCAAATCATCTGAATCAAACATTTTTTTGGACATCATTTCATAAAATTTTTTAAATGAATAATGAGGTCCTGTACCAGATAAGGCAAAATTTATTACTTTAAATTTTTTCTCTAATTTTTTGGTCCACATATATTCATCATTTTTATTCATAATGTAATTTGGACAAGCATAACTATCTCCAAAAACATATATCATTTATATTTATTCCTCAAATCAATAAATTTATCAATCCAATTATCTCTTTTTTCCATAAAAATTTGAGGTTCTTCTTGATGAACTGCAATTATAATCGCTATATTAGATATTGGCATTTTGGTCATCTCCTCCCACATCACAGAATATCCAGCGCCTTGCATAAAATAACTATCAATCCATTCTTTCTTTTTTATTTTAGCAGATGTTTTAAAATCTATGATACATTTTTTACCTCTAAAAACACCGACACAATCAACTCTCCCTGCCGTTTTTAAATAATGAGAAAACAAAGTTTTTTCTTGAGCAAAAACTAATTCAACTTCATCCAATATAGGCCTTATAGAATTAAACATTTCAACATTATCTGGAGTATGTCCTGTAAAAATATTCTCCTCATTGTTTAAATAATCTTCACACAATTTATGAACTTTTGTACCACGGCGAGAAGATTTTGTTGATATTTTATTTGCCTCTTTCTCACCAACTTTTTTTCTCCATTCTATTATAGATTGTTTATTGTAATTAGAAAGTATGGTCGTTATCGAAGGATATTTTTGTCCATCAGGAGTTAAATAAAATCTTTTTCCATCTATATTAATAGTTTCTAATTCTATATTTTCAAGCACGCTTTCATGTATAAATTTTTTCATTCTTTCCTGCAACTATTAAGACAACAAGGCGGACAAGTTTTTTCACTTTTCCATTTTTCAGGTGTTATATAATTTCTATAAATTTCTAAGATATTTTTCATACTATTATGCTCTAAAGAATTCCAATTTTCAGGTAAATTGTCTAAATAATTATCATAAAATGTTTTATCCATAAAATGAAAGTAATGCAGTACACAACAAGGATATACTTTCATATCTACCGATATTTCAGTTTCTTTCCACTCATTTTCAACATAAAAAATACATTTTACACAATAATTATTCATTATAATTCCAAAAATGATTTATCAAATTTATATTTTTTATAATATTTTTTAACTATTTCTATTTTATTATTTTGTATTAAAAATCTAGGTCTTTTATTGATTTTTAATAAAACAGTTATATTATGTTCTTTTGCTAATAGTAAAACTTCTGGAATTTCAAAGTAATTGTGTTCAAAAATAATATATTGCCAATAAGTATTTCTTGAGCCATATTTTGTTTTTGAAAAACAAATCATATTTGATAATGCTTTTTGGGTATCAACTTGTCTCCTATAAATTCCATTAGTATCTGATTCTAGTCCATCAATCGAAAACTTTATTTCAATATTTTTGTATTGATTTCCTATTTTATTGTAGAATAAATGATTTCTTGTACCTCCATTAGTTACAATATGTAAATTTTTAAAAACTTTAGAACCAAAATCTATAAATTTTAATAATTCAGGATTCATCATAGGATCACCAAGTTCACCCTCAAACATAACTTCTCTGTTCACAAAATAATCATAATTATCTAAAACCGACTTTTCAAAAACATCATATTTCATATGTTTTTGAACCAAGGAAGGATGAAGATGTTTGGGATCTACATAATTGGTTTCACAAAAATCCTCATATCTTTTACAAGAAGGACATGCGGCATTGCAGTATGAAGAAAGACTAAAATCATATGAAAAAAATCTAGACATTTTTCACTCATAAATTTTTACATTACTCCCATAATGCGCTTTTTTTATTTCTTTCAATTTATCATTAAAAGATCTATCAGGTTTTTTTAGTCCTTGATAATGTGAATCACCGATGAAAGGAGTAGACACTTTCATCTTAATAGCACATTTTTTTTCCAAATCTTCGCAATACGATTTAGAACAAGGTTCTTCTCTGCGAGAAATTGGTAAAAATTCTTCAAATTCCAATCCACAAATTTCACATATATAATCGTATGCTGGCATTTTTTCCTTATTGAAATATTTTATATGTACCAAAATTTTTCTTATCATCTAGATTGAAATAGGTTTTTTCTTTTTCATCAAAGAATACTTTAATGTATCTAGTTTTCTCGGTAGGCAAAACTTCAAACCATTGATGCGGACCCAGAGGACAAAAATCGTCAGTAATCTTCTCATTATCACAATCATATTGAACAACTAAAACACCGACTGATTCTTCATTATTGTTTGAAAGATTAATTCTAGTTTTTCCCTCATACTCATAAGGTATAATAATAACACCATCAATATTAGCATTCAAAGGAATGACTGTATCAAATTTATCTCTGAAATCAAATCTTAATCTTCCGACATTATATTCGTCAGGCCTAAAATAACCTAGATTTTTTACCTTTTTACCATCAAACATCATTCTATAAGTTGTTTCCAATGACTTTGCATTAAATTTTTCATAGTCTTCTAAAGAAATCACAGGACAAATACAATCAACAGCTGCTGAAGTTTTGGCAGAAAAAAATTCAGTTCCCATACCATCTTCGAAATATTGATAAGTCACTAAATCAAAATCTCCGATTTTCATTAAACTGTAATGTTCTTCCAATGTATGCACAATATCTAATCTTACATCATAATTCACATAATGTAAATACTCTATTCTTTGATTATTAGCAATTGCTGTCGCATCATTCAAAAGCATATGATGAGCATAACCATGATATAGCATATTTTTCATGATTCTTAAATTTTTATCCCCCTTATACGCCCATGTATTCCACCAATATATATCTCTTGAAAAACGTGTGAAAACATCTTTATTAAAGATAGGATTATTTTTATTATAAACTATGTAATCAACATAATCATATATTTCTTTATCTCTAATCGGTAAATGTGTTGCATAAAATATCAAAATGTCTTTAAAGTATTCACGCAATTGTTCGAATAATTCAATTAACATGATTTTTTTATGAAATTCATTACAATGTCCGTTTACGATTACAGCACGCTCAGGAAAAATTTTTTCTCTTTTTTCATTTTTTTCTATGATTTGTCTCATTTTGTTTTTAAATCCTAATAATAAACAAATTCACAAGAAGACCATGAATTAGATTTTTTAATAAAATCATTAGAGTTATCAAACACTTCAATATTTGAATCTACAATAACACCTAAATCATTGACATGTTCTGGAAATACTTGATCAAAAATATTATGTGAAGTATCTTTAATTTTATTAAAAATCGTAGGATTTGCTATGAAAGAACCTGAGATCATTAGCACCTCAAAATCAGCATTGTATCCTGGTTTAACTATTATTTTTTCAACTTCTGATGTCTTATCATTTAATTTGACCAAATTTCTAAATTTAGTATTTCCTTTACCTCTGTAACAAATTAAAGAAATCATTTTATTAGATTTCATATGATCTCTGTACAAATTATCCAAATCAAAATCATATAATGTTCCCCCATCCAAAAAAACGAATGGTTCATTATCAAATTTATAATTTAAATTTTTTAAAGTTTGTGCAGTTCCTAATATTTTTTGAGGTTTGTGAAAGTGTATGGGTAGTTCTGTTTTATAAGAATCTAAGGATAATTTTAGTTGATTCGCTCTATATGATGAACTAATCACAACTCCTTCTACATTATATTTCTGTAACCAGTCAAGGTTACGGTATAGAATCGATCTTTTCCTGATCGGTAATAAGCACTTTGGCATCATATCGGTAAAGGGACGTAATTCGATATTTATGCCATCGCAATACATCAGTACTCTCATGCTTGTTCCTTTTTCTTTTTTGAAGAAAAACGTCCTTTAGTATCTCTTTTAAGGTTTTCTTTGGGTTGACTAACAAACTCCGGGAATGTTTTGTGACACACTAAATGTGTTACTTTTTTATATTTTTCGTGTAATTTTTTATCTTTACACAATGAAATATCTTCTGCCTCATCAGCACCTAATGAATTCAATAATTGAATCCATAAAGTTTCTCTTTTTAATTGTGTTAAATTATTTGGCGAAAGACCTTCAACAAATAAATACATTTTTCTTATTTCATAATTTAATGTGGCCCCATCATCACCTGATGAATTGTTAGGAAAATAATTATTTCTCGGTTTAAATTCCTCATCACTGCCAAAATTTAAATCCGGTGAACCTTCTGGTAATAAAAATTTAACATTCTCGTTAAAATTCATATTAATCATTTCCTTAACCGCAGGTGTTGCTGTTTTTCTTAGATATTCAATCCTAGATTCATCATCAACAAAACTATTCGCAGTTTTCAAAATATCACTTGTTATTCTGGATGGCATTTTTACTCCCTAAAATTCATTTAAATTTTCCATAAGATTTTTTAATCGATGTTTAACAAAATAATTGAAAAGTTTTCCTCTTCCGACTTGTTTTTTATTTTTAAAAACATTAATGATTTGATCATATAGTTCGGTAGGAAGTTTCGTCAAATCAATTAACATTTCATTTCTACGATAATTTCTTAACATCTCACCTTCACAAAATTCTTCAGGATTAAGTTCAAGCCATACATTCAATTTTTGTGAAGATAGTGGTTTTTGTCGTTTAAAATCATTTACAAAAACATCATCTTCAGAAAGAAAATTAGGTATTCCGTCACTAGTATCTCCTCTCATAATGTGTTCTTTTAAGAAATTAATAGGACTAGAAACTTTAATATACTTCTTTTTCATTGGTGAGAATTGTTTCACATTTTCGAACTTTTGCAATTGCTGGAAATCTTTATCACTGGACAAAATTAAAATAGGTTCAGCTTCTTCGAACAATCCATTCATAATTTTATTATTACTAGCATATATAGTCAATGCCGCAATTATATCATCTGCTTCTGCACCATCAAAGTGTAAGACTTTATATGGAAAATATTCCTCAAGTTCTTCTCTAATTTGATGCAAAATTCTAAATAATTCACTCCAATCAAAATCTGATTTTTCACGATTAATTTTTCTACTCGCTTTATAATGCTCAAACACACCACGGCGCCAATTATTAGAACCATCACAGCATATAATCATCTCTCCATATTCATCTTTAAATTTTTGATTATACATTCTTATAGTATTTAAAACTAAATGCCTAATGAAATCTTCGTTCATTTCCTTTGAATTCATCATAACATTAGCAATGACAATCTGAGAATAATCAAGTAATATCATAACATCACCTATAAGTTAAGCGTTCAGTAGAACCTATTCCTGAAAGATCTACATTAAAAGAAAAAGAGATTCTTTTTCGATCATTTCCATTAAGATAAAATTTATCAACACCGTGTTCAAAATAAGATCTAAAAATTAACAATTCACCGTCTTTCACTGGAACATTTTGTTTTTTAGAATAATAGGCCGTAAAATCAGTTTTAAGGATATCATATATCATTTTGTTTTTTTGATCATTTTCATAAAAAACAATACTATCATTTTCAACTGTTTCATAATAATAAACTCCTGAATATATACTGTTAGGATGAACATGATTTCCATGAATATTTTCACTATACTCATGCAAATTCATCCAATTTAGTATAATCTTAAAATTTTTGTATTTAATTTTTTCTTTGAGTAAAGAAAATTTTATACAATCAGTTAAAAAAATATTGAAATCGGTAGGATATTCATCACAATCAAAAATTATAGTTTTTGGTCTTGCATTATTAGCTCTAAAATTGTTTTTTTCCTTTTCAATTATTTTAACTTTTAAATCATCAACTAAAGTTTTTAATGATTTATTATCATCATATTCAAATTTATATATTTTAGAAGGTAGGATATCCAAAGTAATCATGTAACATTTTTTAAAAGAATAGTGTCAGAGTTAATTCTTCCCGTCATCTTTTGTTCTTTTGTTCGTATATTTTCGAATTCTTTTTTTATTGTAGTTATAGAATTTTTTTGAAATTTAGATAAAATTTGTTCAGGCTTTCTCACAACTTTTTGCACTGATTTATCCCCATCAAAACCTTGCAAAGTTGATCCTTTGATCGTTAATCCCGTAGGTTTTGAGGCATTATATACACCTATTTTTCTATACTTGGTATTGAAAACCCATATTTGTGTTGATCCGATAATTTTTACAGGATCGATAGAATTTATTTTAAAATCTAAATCTTCTTTTTTATAATTTAACTTAGAAATCAATTTTTCAACTGTTATTGGTTTTTTCTTTCTGGGTTTTCTCTCCTTGTTTCTACTGGAAGAGTATCTATCACAATCATCGATAATAGTCTGCAAAAATGATCGATATTTTTTAATATCATTTCTTTTAAAATGACGATACGCTTCTTTCAAATCTTCATCATATTTAATATCTTCTATTTCTTTCAATAAAGGCCTAAAATTATCGCCAATTTTTTTGGCAATCAAACCTTTAACTTCTTTTACACTCAACCAATCATACATGTTCAAATTTGTCTTGAATCCATTATCGTAAAAGTCATCGACTTCGCCTTCTATTTCGGCACAAAGAGAACTGACTTGCACATTAATGTGATCATGAACTGATATCTTATTTTGATTTGGTTCTGCATCATCTATATTTTTTTTAACTATATTTTTATCAAAGTATTTTAAGCAATAAGTTATTGCCGTGTCTAATCTTTTTTTATAAATTTCAGGTATGTCCGTTAATCCTCTCAAATACATTCTCGCTACAAAACCTGCAAATTTTAAACTAACTATATCTCCATTTTGAATTTCTAATCCTGATCTATTCCAAGAAAAAGATTTTACTTTAAAAATATCATTTTTATGATATCCAATAATTTTCATGTATTCTAACAACCACAACTTGGATTTGACAACATCTGCATATTTATTGTACCATTTTATTCCATTTAATAAATCATCAGTTGTTATGATCTTATCAAAACTAGGTTCCAAATTTTTTTCATTTAAAACTTTGTTTGAATGATCTATATTATTTTTTCTAACACTTCTTTTTTTAATCGCCATTTTCCATCTCGTAAATCAGATTATCAAGAAAATCAATCCATTGATGGATTCTTTTGTCCCAACTGTAATTATTATGACAGTATTTTATCTGCATGTCAAGATTTTTCTTAACTTCTTCTGAATTATATTCTTCCATAAGATTTTCTAATGTATCTGCAAATTTTTCAGCATGTTCAACTCTGTTTTCACTGAATTGATACATATATGCAAATTCTCCGCAAGTTTCAGGTAAAGCTCCCCAATTGGATGTCACTATTGCACATCCTGCAGACATTGCTTCCATTGCTACACGGCAAGATGTTTCTTGCCAAGTAGAAGGATAAGTTAGTATATGTGCTTTTTTGTATGCTTGTCGAACTGTATCATAAGATTGTGTTCCATGATATGTTATATTAGGATGATTTCGACATTCGTCAAATAATTTTTCAAAGTGTTTATCATTTTCTGGCCATCCATATAATTTAAAACTAGAATATACATCTAAATGCCAATCATCACGATCTAACATCTTCAGTCCGTACAACAACACATCTAAACCTCTCTGAGGTGTTGATGCATATATAAAATTAAACTTTCCGTCAAAACTTTTCTCATGTTTTTCAATCGGATCAATAGCATTTTTTATAACAATACTACTGGAATATGGTATCTTTAAAAAACTATTAAATTGTTGCATCTGCCAATGACTTACAAAAATCAATTTCTTAAATAATTTAATTGAATTTGGTTCAGTCAAAAAAGTGTGTGATGGATCCAGTGCTAAATCATGAATCCAATATAATTTAGGTTTATTTTCGTCAAATTTATTCAACCTAGATACTATAAATTGAAATTTTTCCTTATAGGAATCCGGTAATCTACGAAAAAGTTCCATAGTAACCAATTCAGTTCCACCTAAAGAATTTTCGGCAACATTGCCTTCCTCATGTTGAGGTATTTTCACATCCAAATTTTCTAACATAAATTAATAATTCCTATAAAAAATGTGATTATCAATAGACACCGTTCTTGCATAGTGTCTCGACCAATATGGATATTTTATATAATTCCCGTGATAATGAGTTGAACCATCTGTTATGTCTGGTATTCTTTCTCTATTGAGAAAATACCATGCTGCTAATTTTTTTGCCGTATGCCATTTTTCACCTTCCCAAGGTATATCTGTTTTACCATCGCAATACCAACTAAATTGACATTTATTAGCAATAGGATTATTATTATTGTCTCTTTTTGACTCATATACAACATCACAAAATGTATTGGGAAAATCTTTTGATTTAACTCTATTATAAGTAACATTCGCAACAGCCAATTGACCGGCAGTTGATTGATTTGCTGCCTCAAAATAAATATTCAATGCCAAACATTGAATTTGTTTTTGAGCATCTAAAAATATATAATTTTTAGATACCTTATCTACTTTTTTTTTCTTATCGACAATCTCATATTGTGCAATACCGACAGATTCGGTCAATATCAGCAAAACACCAATTATCATAAGAATAATTTTTTTCATACAGATCCTTATTGATTATCATAATCATCTTTTTAAGAGTTTCAATTCTATACCTTTATTCTTTGTCCATTCATGGAATGAGGAAATGCTCTTTACATTGATTTTTTTACAATATTCATTAAGGGGGGTAGAAGTCCAGGTAATCATTATTGCCCTAGAGGAAAAAATACGAACATCCCCATTTATTTTATTTACTGTTCGAAAACTAAATCCACAATAATTAGCGCCATGTTTTGTTTTTGCTTTATAAAAACCTGCTCCTACTGTATCATTTAATCCATAAGAATACATTAAATCAAATAAATGGTCTCTTTTCATTGATGATGTAAAAGAGAAACCTTCTAAATCACCACACGCATGAAATTTATTTTCCATATATCAATAACTCATAATAATTAAAAAAATTTAATAAGAAAAATAATTTTTGTTATTTATCATTCTTTTCACTTTCAAGAACTTGAAATCGTGTTAATGACCATTCTATATCCTCTAAACATACATCAAGATTAATTAACGATTTTTTCACCGATAATAAATTTTTTATCAATTCATCTCTGACTTTACTATTTGGTAAATGCGCTATCATATGTTTTGCTAAACGTATAAGCGCAGGTCCTTTTTCCAACATATCAACCACATCTGATATTTCTTTTTTAGTCATATTGTTTCCTGTCATTATTTTCTATATCAGATTGAATCTTAATTAAAGTGTCCTCTGATAAACTGTTGAAAAAATTATTTTCTCTAATTTTACTAAAATAACAATGTAACATAAATCCAATTAAAAATGATAAGATTTGTGCCGCTACAGCAAATTCTAAAATCATGGTTACCTTTTAGATTAAAGTAAATACGAACTAACGTTCAAAGAATATTTATTCTGAGGAAATGGTGGACCTCCTCGGACTTGAACCGAGAACCTGCCGATTATGAGTCGGATGCTCTAACCTATTGAGCTAGAGGTCCAAAATGGCGTTCCGACCAGGAATCGAACCTGGAATAGAGGATTAGAAGTCCACTGTTATATCCGTTTAACTATCGGAACTTTATGATATGATTTTATTATATCAAAAAAATATAAAATGTCAATATTTTTTTAATCGGAATAATTCAACCGTCAACTTTTGATAAGGAATGCCACAATTCAATCTTATATTTTCCTTTTCTTCTTCAATCATAGGAGTATCCATTTCAAATAGTGTGAATTCTTTTGTTCTTCCTATTTCTTCAGTTTCAAATTTTATAATCCAACAATATTTGGTAATATTATTAATCCACATTAATTTCCTCCCATGTACCATCCCCCAATTGTCTAACCGACATAACAAATTCTCCAAAAGGGCAATTTATCCATTCATCTGGCGATATTAGAGATAGTACAATTCTATTTGTTTTTTTGTATAAAAAATATGGTTTTAAGAGAACTGGTTGAAATGAATATTGTGCGGAATAAATTAATCGGGCCAATTCTTCTCGTCTGATCAATTCATCTAATTGTTTTTTTAAAAGCAAGGCTTGTTCTGATAGTCTATTCCTTTGATCTGAAAGATGATGTTCCATAGCACCTAAGGATGCTTCTTTACTTTTTTCAGAATTCGTCAATAAAAGATCTGAAAAATCCTGCGATGCCGGAAGACTAGACATCATCTTTCTTAAAGAAACTTCTTCCCATAACTAAATAATCTGCCCCATCATCAATAGCCTTTTGAGGTGTTGATACCCTAACCTGATCATCATTCAATTGATTTTCTTTTCTGATACCAGGACATATTTTTTTAAGTTTTTTTGTTTTGGTGTTAACATATAATAAATCTTTCGGTGAACAAATCATTCCCCAAAAACCATATTTTTCCATCATCCATATACTCCTATCATATACACTACCAATTGATTGTTTAAAAACAAATTCAGAATCATTGTGATCCCAACTAGTTAATAGTGTAACACCCAATAATTTTATTTTATCTGAATACTTGGATAATGATTCGATGGCCTTTATATTATTATTCATATGTACAGTTACCATATCCGCACCAGTATCTATCAGATGTTCAACAACTTTACACATTGTGTTGGGAATATCAAAAAGTTTATAATCACAAAAAATTTTTCTATGATTTTTTTTAACATAAGGATATAAAATATGATTGAGTTTAAATGCATAAACATCATATTTCCATTTTTGAATTATTGCTTCAGATTCTTCGACTGTGAAATCGTCTAAAGCAATGATGGTTTTTGATAGATAATCAGTTTTATCAGACATGTCCTATTTTTTCATTTTTTTCAAAGTATTTTCAATTGTTTGATTTGCTTTTTTTAATTTAGATGTCAAGATTTTAAAAGTCTCATCATCCTTATCAATCTTTTTGATTTTTTCTTGATATTCTAAAATATTTTGCTCAATTCTTTCAACTGCCATTTTTTGACGAAAATATTTATTCTTTTTCATATCAACTCCTAAATAAATAAATTAGAAACACTTTCATTATTATGAACTCTTCGTATCGCCTCCGCAAAAACTTCTGAAACTGTCACTGTTCTGATTTTTTGAGTATTGATCTTACTAGTTCTGTCATAATAAATTGTGTCTGTGACGACCAATTCCTGAATCTGAGAGTCTAATATTCTCTCAGCAGCAGGACCACTTAAAACTCCATGTGTAATGTAAGCACGAACTGATTTTGCTCCACTCTTTTTCAATGCACTGGCAGCATTTGTCAATGTTCCGCAAGTGTCAGCAATATCATCTACAATAATACAATCTTTATCAGTAACATCACCGATTACATGCATAACTTCTGAATGATTAGCCTTCTCTCTTCTTTTATCGATAATTGCTAATGATGCATTAAAAGGTTTTGCAATACTTCTTGCTCTTGGAGCCCCTCCTGCATCAGGAGAAACAATGCATATATCTTCTAAATCTTGTTTTTTAATATCTTCAATAAATGTTTTCCTAGCAAAAAGATCATCAACAGGAAGATTAAAAAATCCTTGAATTTGTCCTGCATGTAAGTCCATAGTAATTACACGATTATAACCAGATGCAGTTATCAGATCCGCCAATAATTTTGCAGTTATTGGCGTTCTGCTTTTAGATTTTCTATCCTGTCTAGCATACCCATAATATGGAACAACTGCAGTTATACGACCACAACTTGCTCGTTTTAAAGCATCACCAATAATAAACAATGACATTATCGAATCACTAGAATCGAAAGTTTGAATCACATAACAATCATTTCCTCTCACGTTTTCTAATATTTCACAAGATATTTCACCATCAGAAAATTTAGATAATTTCATGTCAACTAATTTGACATCCAAATATTCTGAAATTTTTTTAGATAATTCTTCGTTACTTTTACCGCAAATTAATTTCATTTTTTACCAAGATGATGAGTAATAAATTAAATCACCCGAATCTATTGCAGCCAGCATTTTTTCTATGCATTCCATATCATGGTTATCTCTCCATTCTTTTTCTTCATCGTCCATGTAAGATTCACCAAAAAAGAAACCCTTAGTATCAGGTAATGTATGCTTTTCAATTTGCTCTTTAAGTTTTAATACATCTTCTCTTGTTAAAAAAACAATGTCTCCATTAAAACCAGAATCACTATTACCACCTTTTTCATAAAACAAGTCTTTCATCCATCCATGTAAATTAGGATGTTTACGCCAATAACATAGTTCTGAACCTACACCAAATGGAATCATAACAGTCGGATTTTTATGAACAAATTCATGCAAATCAAAATTGACATCTTCATTACTATTTACATTTATATTCATAGAATTAATTATTGTTTTACCAAATTTCTCTAAATCAACTATGTCCCATTTTTTAACAGCTCTGACATACATATCTAAACCCATAATACCTCATATTTTTTTAGGGTGAATTTCAATAAGAAAACCTTCATCATCTGATATTAAATCATATATATTAAATCTATTGTCTATTTTTATTCCATATTTTTGAAAATAAAATATAGTTACATACTGATCATTATACAAATCAACAGCATCCAAAGTTTGAGTGGCATAATCTATACCGACATTATAGAGTTTTTTGAATCTCCGATGATCTATCGACCAGGGATATTCCAGTTGTTTTCGTCTTATTTGAATTTCCATAAAATTCCTTTATAGAATTTCTCATATTATATGATATGTTTTTTAAAATGTCAAGATAATTTCCACAATTTTCACATTTTATCGCTTTATCATCATTTTCCCAATGACAATAAATGCACAAATTCGTCATATCTCTAACCAAACAGGATTGTTTAAAGACCAATTGACAACTTCTGCCACACGATCTGTAAATTTTATACTAGGTTCCCACCCCATATTTTTCATTAAACTGCCATCCAATGCATATCTAAGATCATGACCTGGCCTCTGTGAATGAAAATCAACCATTTCATATTTCAATCTTTTATCTTGAACTTCCGCAATAGTTTTTGCTAAAGTCAAATTATCAATCTCTTCAGGACCGACCAAATTGAATTTGAAATTTTTAGCAACACCCATAGGATCATTACTTTTGTCATCAATATTTACATTATTATTCATTAGAAAATGAACACCATCAGCAACATCTTTTGCATGAATATAATGGCGTGATCCCGCCTTAGTCTTATCAGGATTAGAATGTACCGTAATATGCTCCTGATCTCTAATTTTACGTATGCACATTGGTATGTATTTTTCGGGATGTTGTCTCTCACCAAAAACATTCATAGTATGGGTAATATATACTGGTATTTTATAAGTGTTTTCATATGCGACTACCATCTCTTCCGCACCTGCCTTTGATGCGCTGTATGGATTACCAGAATTATACCTATCCCACTCTTTAAATTTAATCCCGTCTGGAGCTGGCCCAAATACTTCATCTGTGCTAAAATAAATAAACCTCTCCAAATTATCAATATTACGTGCATAATCCAATAAATTTACAGTTCCTATCACATTATCCATAACAAATTCCATTGGATATTCAATACTTCGGTCAACATGTGATCCTGCAGCCATATGTATTATGTAATCGACTTTACCAATATGAGATGATATTTGAGAATTTATTGGAGATTTTAAATCATGCCAAACCGTTCTAACACGTTTTCTTTCTGGATTGTCTTTTAAAATATCATACATTCGATTTAAATTGCCACCAAAGTCAATTCTATCTAAAGTTATGATATTATAATCAGTTTTATTTAATGTCTCTTCAATAAAATGATGCGCTATAAAACCTGCTCCACCTGTTAGTAAAATAGTTTTACTCATAATGTTTCACTCCTCTTTTAAAATTTTTTCCAAATTCCATTTTCTTAAATTATTTTTAAATTCTTGAAAATTATACTTTTTTATATTTTGAATAAAATCAAAAAATTCATCTGCATACGTTATACCTGAAGGTTGATCTTCAGAAAAACTTACCATTTTCTTTTCATAAAATTGATTATAATAATTATTAAACTCGTCTTCAATCACAAATTCTTCAACAAAATTTGATATTTCTTTTGCATAATAAGGAATATCTTTTATGAAATCTGAAAAATTCAAATAATATAAGTTATCATTTTCCGAAATATTGCTTAGAATATTATAATTGTGCAAAAACCAAACCTTTGATCCTTTTCTCAAATCAATATCTAAATCACTATATGCTTTTTTCGTAGATTTAACATACAAATAAGGAGATCTGTATAGCAACATATAATAGTTTTTTGAATTTAATTCGGAAAAAATATTCTTATATAAATGGAATAATTTTGATATTCTAGGTTCTTTTATTAAGAAATTTTTCTTGACTGCTAAATTATCAGTTAAATACTTTACAATTTCAGGTTTAAAATTAGATGTAAAATACTGATTTTCAATGTCAGATAATTTGTCGGTGGACCAAATAGTTTTACCTATTTGCTTTAAAAAATATTCATTTCTATCCATTATGATCAAATCTTCAAAATGACCTTTAACATTCGATGGATGCTTACCCACCAAATAATCAGATAAATTAAAATTAATAGAACTGGCAATATTGGATAATAAACTAGTGCCAGATCTACCCGTAGATAAAATACAAAATAATTTATACATGTTCTAAACTCATAACAATTCTAGGTTTATTATCAATTATTGTCATTCTATAATCAATATTTTTTCTCAAATCTTTTATCCAATGTTTTCCATATAAAAACTCACAACATTTTACTGGATTTGAAGGCATGTTTATTTCATAATCATAAAATTTCTTCTTTTGAATAGGAAAAACAATTTCATTGGGAACATGAATGCTAAAATGTTTCTCCCCAACTCTACCAGAAAAACTCCATCTGTCAACAATATGATTTTCAACTAAAGAATCATCATATAAATAAAAATCAACACAAGATAATCTATGTCCTTCGATTATTCTTCTGCCTTGAAGAAAATAAGGAGATTGATTTGGCCAATTTCCCATATTAAATTTCACTTCACAATCTTTCATAACCTCTAATAATTGTTCTCTGTGTTTAATATTGACTAGAAGGTCAACATCATCATCTTTTTCAATGATATCATTTTCCCTAGTGATGCCCAATAGTGTACCATAAAAAACAAAATATTCCAAGTTTTTTATTCTATCAATCACCATTTTCAAACTTTCTAGGTGATACTTTTTAGGAATTATAGATTCTCTTAACATAATTACCTCTGTGCAATTATTCGAGCGACATATGCATCATCATTTTTATATTTTGCAAAACCCCATCCCTCGTAATAGTAATTAATTTTAAAATTTATATTATTAAATTTTTTTATCAGAAATAAAGGATTGACAAATCTTCTAAAATGTGATTCAGTTTCTTTGACCAAATTTTCATCTCTATTTGTTCTAAACTCTAAGGCAATAGAGCCGCCATTTTTTATCATTTTATCACACATATTCAAAAAATTATCTTCTGATTTTTCATCTATGCCATGAATAAAAAATCTTCCATATACTAAAACATTATCCAAATTAGAATATTTTTTTTGAAAATTTGTGATGCTTTCTTCTGAAGAAACGTCAAGTAGTTCAAATTTTAAATTATCATTATTATTAATTTTTATATTATTTTCAATAATGGTTTCAGAGTAATCTAACGCTAAAACTTTTTTACCATAATTCGAAAAGAAAAAACTATCCCTACCAGTTCCACAACCAAATTCAACAATCTGTTCAACATTACAAAATTCATTTAAAATAAATGCGGCAAATTGAGAAGGTAATCGTTCAGAGTTTATTTTATTTTTATAATATTCGTTCCAGTATTTTTTAGTGTATTCCATTCTTAATCCATTTTATAGTATTCACGATACCAATTTACAAATTTTTCAACTCCTTCATGTATAGAGGTTTTAGGTACATAACCTATTGCTTTAATTTTACTTATGTCTGCCCATGTCTCTTTGAGGTCTGCTGGATGTAGATACCCATATTTTATTTTTGCCTTTTTACCCACATGCTTTTCAATTGATGAAACAAAATCCATCAAATGTACCTGTTCACCTCTACCAATATTATATATCTCATCATAATTATGGTTATCATTCAATACTTTATTCAATACAACTGATATACCTTGCACAATATCTTCAACATATGTAAAATCTCTTTTCATTTCTCCATTATTAAACAGTGTTATTTCTTTATCATTAAAAATATTATGTGTAAATTCAAATAATGCCATATCAGGTCTTCCATAAGGACCATACACTGTGAAGAATCTTAGACCAACTGTTTTATCAATATTTGATGATAGAAATTGACATTCGTTAACTCTTTTAGTGTAACCATACGAGCATATTTGATGTGAAGGATTGTCTGATTCTTTAAAAGGTAAGGGCTGTCCGTGTTGAACACAAGAAGTAGATGCATAGATTACATTATTAATATCATATTGTTGACAGGCATCTATTAATTTTTGTGTCGCAACAATATTATTTTCAATATACTCATATGGATTTTCCAATGAATGTCTTATCCCAACACTCGCAGATAAATGAATCACACAATCAACATCTTTTAAATATGAAGACCATTTATTTGTTCTCAATACATCATCATTTAAAACATCTACATAATTATTCATTAAAATTTTTGATCTATCATGTTTCAATTCAGGATCATAATAACTATTAAAATTGTCTATACCCTTCACTTGATGACCCATATTTTTCAATAGCAATGAAAGATGAAAACCTATCATTCCTGAGATTCCAGTAATAAAAATTTTACTCATTCAAATCCTCTAAAAAATTAAATGCTGAAATAATAACTTTATCCATGTCGTAATACTTATATTCACCTAATCGGCCCCCAATGAAAACATTTTTTTCTTTTTGTACCATTTTTTTATATTTTTCATAAATTAAATTATTATGCAAATCATTGACTGGATAAAATGGTTCCGTTTTTTCTGGTACATATTCAATAGGATATTCATATGATATCCAAGTTTTCTCCGAAATGGTATTTTCAAAATGTTTATGTTCTATTATTCTAGTGTATGGAACATTAACATCTGTAAAATTCATAGCGGCCACACCTTGATAATTTTCATCTTCAATTAAATGGTGATTTAATTTAACTGTTTTATATTCTAGTTGTCCATATTTAAAATCAAAAAATTTATCAATAGGTCCAGTGTAAATTATTTTATTGTGCGTAGGTAATTTATCTGTGAAATAGTCTGTGTTCAATAAAACATCAATATTTTTTAATAGTTTATCAAAAATTTGAGTATAACCACCGACAGGTATTCCTTGATAAGGATCATTAAAATAATTATTGTCGTAGTTAAATCTGACAGGTAACCTCTTTATTATTTCTTTAGGTAATAAATGACATTTTTTTCTCCACTGTTTTTCAGTATATCCTTTTATTAATTTTTCATAAACATCAATGCCTACTAATTTGATTGCCTGTTCTTCTAAATTTTTAGGTTCTTGTATGTGCTTACTTTGTTCTTCTATTATTTTTTTTGCGTCTGAAGGTAAACAAATTTTCCACAATTTAGAAAATGTCCACATATTAAAAGGAAGAGAGTAAACTTCTCCCTTAAAATTTGCAACAGGTCTATATGAAAAACTATTAAAAGAGCAAAATTGATTTATCCATTTCCAAACAGAAAAATTTGAGGTGTGAAAAATATGAGGTCCATAAATGTGTAAATTTATATTGTCTTTTTTTTCAGTATAACAATTTCCTCCAATGTGATTTCTACTATCAATCACCAATACTTTTTTTCCGGAATTGCTCAAATGATTTGCACAAATAGATCCGAAAAAACCTGCACCCACTACAAGATAATCATAATTTTTCATTATTAAATTCCTAAAGAAATCATTCTTTCCTTATGCTCAATGGGTATGGTCTGCATTTTAGGTATGAATCTTTTGAAATAATCGATCTGCTGATTAACACTGGCGGTTTTATTATGATGACCTTCACCATCTCCGCCTTTTGTATCTCTGTTTTCCAATCGATGTTTTCCACGTTCAATATTTAAGTTAAAATCAACTGTATGTAAATGGGCTAAAAAAAGATCTTCACACTTTGAACCATTTATACCTTTTGTTTTTTTTCTAAATCCATGAAATCCATGAGTATAAAACAATGGTACTTTTGTTACCAATGCCTTATCATGATTAGGCTTTCGAGTCCAATAATTTCTATATTTAATAGAACAATCAAACTGTTCTAATGTCAAATCAGTATCTTTCTCAGTATTTAAGTAATCGTGTACAATATTGTAACCGGTATTAATAGCATAATCATTCTCCTTTAGATGATCACTTAAAACTTGTATGAAATCTCCATTTAATGTATACAAAAAATCATCGGCTTCAACGAATATTACATTTTTATATCTTGATAACATCGTCTGTTGAAAATTTTCAACTACCTGAACTAACCATGCATGGTCAAACGATCTTTTATTAAAAATTTTAACAATGTTAACATTTAAATTATCAGTAGATCCATCATTACTATCATGATCTAAAATATAAAAATGTTTTTCATCAACATATTGTGTATAATACTTTATTAATTTTGGTAAAAAATATTTTTCATTTTGCACAATAGTAAATATTCCAAAATCACTTTTCATCTATTACCTTTTCTTTTTCTCCAATTCAGATTGAATCCATTTTTTACCAACAGGATTTTTAACTGGTTTTTTGATCAAACCAACAACTTGTCTATAAACTTTATTGAATATTTCTTCACCAGCAT
>Ga0099849_1000001_pt1 | contig 183184 bp, 187 predicted proteins | sample CB_VirMetaG_4_FD_78177 | JGI IMG/M metagenome (GOLD analysis project Ga0099849, IMG submission 78177) | Freshwater to marine saline gradient viral communities from Chesapeake Bay - CB_1508_1M Viral MetaG | ecosystem: Environmental > Aquatic > Marine > Coastal | place: USA: Chesapeake Bay... | reverse complement strand
TGTGGAACTTGAACGTCTCGATGTGGGCTGAGGAGTAGCACACCCAAGTCTGAGCTTTCGGGTGGTAGCAGCCGCAGTTGATGGGGAACTCTTCGGTCTCTGTCAGTGCAGCAGTTAGTTCCTCGTCAAAGTCCAACACCTCCATCGGGCCGTCGTCTGGACGCAAATAGAACGCGCGGTGGATCGGGGTCATCCCCTGCGTCCCTTTGCGCTTCGCAGGCGGCGGCACCTGCAGGATGCGCACTGGCTGCTTCTTGTCTGCCTGCTCTTTGATCGCAGGTGCTACCGGCGGGAGCTTCTCCGGCTCCTCCTCTTCGTCGACCTCGTCTGTCAAGTCATCGAACAGGTCGTCGTCGTCTTTCGGGGGCTCGGGGTTGAAGGTGTCGAACACGCTGATACCGAGCACCTTCTCTACTGCGTCCGTGAACTGGTTGCGTAGCACGACACGCAGCGCTCTCTCGTGGTCAGTTCCCTCATCGATGTGCAGGTCCCGCGTCAGCAGGTTCCAGTTGACGTAGTCGATCGGGTCGCGAAGTCTTCTTTTGGGCATCTAAAGTGATAGCTGTAGGTAGTAGGAGGCGCCCATGTTACTGGACGCCTCCTTGGTTGGGCAGAGCTACTAGAACCGACGCAGGACAGGTTGACGTGGGTTTGTCAAACCGGCAGATGTCGGCTGGAGGCCGGAGGCCGGGTGTTACCTCGAGGTGAGTTCTCCTTCGGGCGTTGCTAACGCGTTTGGCAGCGGGTACAGCTGTCGCCGATCGAGGTCTTTGGCTACCTGAGGTAGTTGAGTATCGTACACCCGTACCTGATCGTGATGGTCTTTAGGGTGTTGCGTAACCAATACCTGTGGTCGCCAAGTGACCCCGTCGGCGACTTCTGTGCACGTGCACGAATGCGGAAGTGATGTCCGGATGGAGAGTTTACCTCGTGGTGGCACCTGGTCTTCGGTACGGAAGTCGGCATCCGGTTTTGTCAAACCCACGGTCAACCGTGTCCGGCGTAGGGGATCTGGTGTCCCTGCCGCTGGCAATGCCTATCGACGGCGCTACCGCCGCCAACTCCAAGGGAGTTGTTAACTAGCTCTGTGAAGGGGGCAAACGCAGGTACGAGGAGTCGAATCCCAGTGCGAGCATGCCGGATGCACCTAAGGACACGCCGACAGATGATGACGTAAGCGTGAACTATTGGATGTGTCACAGCGCGCTCTGCGTCATCCGTCGGGTGACGAAGTCCGGCGGAGGGGGTTATTGACGAGGTTGTGTGCGTCGTGTGCGATGGTGAGCTCGAGTTGATATCCGAGTTGCGGCTATGCCGATCTCCGTGTTCTGTTTCGAGGCATTAGCCACGACTTTGGATATTGTCTCGAGCTCACTTCGCGCGCGTCGCGCTACAGCCTTGTCAACGCCTCCGACGGAGGGAGTGCCCGCCGGATGACGCAGGCGCGCTGTGAGCATCCAATAGTTCGCAGCGTCGTCATCATCCGGCGTTGCCTTAGGTGCAGTAGGCATCTCGCACTGGGTGGAGCTGGTGTGGGCCAGCTGGTGTTGGTCTCAACAACGGCGCTACCGCCGCTGCTCAGTGTTTTTGGATCACAGCATAAGACCGCATATACGGTCCAACATTCACCAACAGGGACTGATAAGAACTACTTGCGTTTGGTTTGGTAGGTGTACTGCTCGTGCTGCTCTCATGTCTGCACGGTCTTGGTAATTATGGCGGGGGTGAGTCGTCTCGGGTGGGAAGTAGAAACTGGGCCAGTTTCTACTTGCCGCCAGACGAACCCTTGCCTAATTGCGAAGACCTGCATGACGTGGGAGGGGAAGTCATGGACTAGCGTTACGCCAGCGATGTCGCTACCGACACCTGCGACTTTCGGGCCTTGGCCTTCGGTCTTCCAGTCGACCACGGGCGAGTATGAGATTGAAGTGCTTGGAGAGTTGCTGCTTGTGCTGGAGAGGAGCTTCTCGTGCACAGTTTTCAGTACTGGTGTATTAAGCCGAAGTTCCGAGCAGCCTCTGCAGAGGCGCCCGTGAGGAACGACCGGATTAATTCACCGGTACTGAAACTGTGCACGAGGAAGCCCTAGACTTGGGGTGGTGGGGCTGGTACGCACACCTCGAACGGCGCTACCGCCGATCTTGAGTCAGGTGTCCAAGCTGACCTAAACCACAAGCTAATCAACGGACATGTCGAGTCGCTATGCGACTACGGTGTACTGAGTTTCCTCAGTTGGACTGCGACTTGTGCACGGGCTGGATCAGCAGCACGTCACCGGCCTGCAGGGCGTAGTTCGGGTCGACGTACACGCCGGTGTCCAGCGCGCCGTGAACCGTCTTCTCCAGCTGCGTACCGGTCTCGCGGTACTGACGGATGGCATCGTTCACCGTGGTACCGGCGGCCACCTGGATGGTGGGGTGCTGGTCCCAGCGAGCGGTGCCCGCCTTGGTCACGGATGCCGTGTCACCGGCCGGAGCAGCCGGAACCGCAGCAGCAGCGGGCGCTGCCGCCGGAAACGGAGCCGGAGCCGCCGCAACCGGCGCGGGAAGGTCGTTCCCGGTCAGCTGCGTGAAGTGCACGTCGTAGCCAGCCGCCGGCTGTCCCGTGTTGTTCGGGGTCCAGTCGATGCGGCGGCCGTCGTTGGTGAAAGCGGGGTTGTTGCCTTGGGGCATATCTATTCCTCAGTCGTGTTGTTGGTTAGTTGGTACGTACCAGTCCGGGGTTCGGAGTCGCTGCGACTGTGCAAGCCAGCGTCTCCATTTCCAAGTGATTCAGGATGTCCCGGCCATCCAAACCACCGTTCTTTTCCGGCTCATCGATCTGCGACAGCCAGAGCCACGTCATCATCGAAGCCAGGTGGTCGTTGACCAACCCGACCTGCGGGATGCGCTCTCTCCGTGCTCCACAGTTCTCTTCGCCGGGGAAGAAGTCTTCTTCGTCCTCGTGGGCGATGTACGGGTAGATGTGATGGATCGGTGGTGTCAGGTCTACACCGTTTCTCCGTACGTACATCAGGACGTTTGCATCGTACGGGGCGCCGTTGCCGCCGTCCACGTACGTCACGTTGTTGAGCTCGCTTGCCTTGTCCTGAAGGAACTTGCGAGTCTTTCGGTTATCCACCGCCGCGAACAGCGTCAGACCGTCTTGGTACCACGAGTCTTGGTGGTGGGTTCGCCACAGCTTGCCCGGCTTCACGAAGTGCGGCACAGATAGCACGTTCATGCCTGTCTGCGCGAACCTGTGTTGCAGAACATCTGCTTTCTTCTGGTTCACGTGCTCTTCGGTGAAAGCACGTTCGACGTTGGACTTCTCCACGTCGTCACCGTCGATCAAGTACAGGTTGCATCCAGGGTGCCGGATGGCCAAGTACTTTGCGAGGGGCTCGATCAGGTAGTAGCCGGTGCCCCCGCAACCGACGATTGCGAAGTTCTGCATTGAATCCCTTCTGAGTACATGCGCTCAACGATGTATGCAATATCGAAAAGCACGTTGCTGGCGAGTGTGTTAAGCAGAGGCAGCGTGTTACTTATGACGCTTTTTTCTACAGCAGTTGCATAGTCCGCAGACCCAGGCTTGGGCCCTTCTCCGTTGTCGATCGGCTCGCACAGGTGTGCCAACGCTTCGGAGAGTAGAATTAGCAGACCCAGAAGCCGACCTTCAGCGTAATCAGCCTCCATGCAGTCGAGCGTGGCGAACACCAGCTCTTCGACACCATCTGCGATCTCGTACGTGTTCACGCCATACGCTTGTGCGATAGGATCGATGATCGAGTCACAATCCATCATTGCGTCTGCCATGTCGTTGCCGTCTCCGTCTTCATCAGTCATCTCGACGATGGACCACGTACAGAAAGCGGCGACGTTAAGCAGTACTTCTACCAGTTCTTGTGCTGTGTGGTAGTTCGTATCGCGGTCGTCTTGAAGCACTAGATCCAGCAGTGACGTATCAGCGTTGAACCCGTGTGACGTGTCCGCGTAGACAGGCCACGATTCGATTACGCCAACAAGGATCCTGTTACGATTGACGTCGTCGGAAGGCATCGATGGCCTCCCGGATTGATTTGAACGCTTGAGCGCCCCAGTCTTGTTGCTTTTTCCTGTGAACGGGTTGTATGCTTCGTTGGGTTGATCCCAGACGAACTCGCTTGATGTCGTCGGCTTCTTTGGCGGGGTAGAGGGGACGCTTGCCTTTGAGTTGGGTCCAGGCTTTGAAGGTACCGAAGTCGAGGCGACCAACTTGTTCGATCCAGAAGTCCACCTGTGGTTCGACTGCTTCGCGGCCTCCGCTTTCCGCTTCGTAAGTGCATCTACCCACTGGGTAGACGACATGATCAGCTTCGGATCCACCTTGGTCAGCTCGCAGTATCGGGCCGCTTTCTCCGGCTCTGGGGACATGAACTGGATCGCGTCCATCCCGCCCCCGAACGTCGGGTGATCCACCACTGTCATGTGACGCATCACTCGTGCCTTCTCCGGGGCTGCAACGTTCAGCAGCCAGTGCCGAACTTGGAGCTGCAGCCCCTCGGGAAAACCCATGTCCACCAGTTCGTCGAGACGAGTCAGGAAGCGCTTACCTCTGCGCTCCTTGTTGACGAACCCGTCGACTGCGATCACGAACGAGGGGTAGATCTCGGCGGCCAGCTTGTCGACCTTGCCGACAGTGAACTTGAAGCCGCTGATCACTTCCTCGTTGGCGTCATCGTCGCCCGATGTGAAGGCACCCCCAGAGCCGTGCGAGTGCGACTGCCCCATGTACTGGAACTTTCGCATGTCAGTTCCTCCACACACAGGGCACGTATCCACTTGCTGTGTCTGCAGGATCTGGCAGCTGGGGCAGAAGCAGTGAAACATGCCGGCGTACTCGACATGTCCGCCGTTGGCTGCGTACCACGGAGGAGAGAGTGTGTAGTACTTCTCTTCGCTGTCCTCGTAGTGGTAGAGCAGCGCTGCCTCGGTCTTGTACAGGTCGTAGACTCGGGCGTAGTACTGGATCGTGAGGTCGAGGTCGTACCTGCTCAGGCGGGGGAAGTCATCCGTCAGTTGGAACTGCGGCTCCGTCAGCTCCAGCTCCGGCACCGACTTCCGGTCGATCACCGGCATCCACGCCTTCGCCATCGTCCCCAGCTCCACCTTCTTCAGTAGCTTGCCTTGCGAGTCGAGCCGCAAGTTCATCTCGGAGGGCTGTTGCTCGTTGTTCGATGTCATTGGTATCAGGGGTCAGTTCGATCAGTTGTTGTAGAAGAGTTCGTTTCTCGTGGTCAGCATCAGGAGCCGACTGCACTGCTTGTAGCGTTCTGGCGTACGAGTTTCGGCGCTCGACCATGCGGTTCGCCAGTCCGTAGTGGAGGACCTCGCTCCTGATGCCGCGCACTGCTGCTGCGTCGATTTGATCCGGAGTAACAGAGTTATCCAAGATCGTGTCGAATACGTGCGATTGATGCCTTTCCAAGGCTGAGCGGCTGCGGACCGCCGGCGCTGCGTTCAGTGCGGTTTGCCACACAGAGAAGCTAGGATCTGTCATTACCAGCCTCGACCATCTCGGTTCCCGTTAAGTGCGTCCTGTAGAGTTCGCAGAGGTTTCGTTGTTTGCGGTGTCATTTGCTGCCACGACAGTTGCTGAATCTCGCTCATCCAGCTGGTCGGTCGCGCGTGCGTCCACAGGTGCCACTTCACCAGCCGCCGAACGTCGCGGTTCATCTCGTCATACTCTTGTTCAGGGATCGGCGGCTGAACGTTGCGGCTCCTCAGACGTGGCAGACCGTCAGGGAGCAGCGCTGCTTCTGTCGGCACCTCCACATCCTGAAGTTCCTGCGGGAAGTGATTGCGCCAGTAATCCATGTGGTCGGTGTAATCGACACGCTGCATGTCGTCGACCACTCGTTCCACACGAGCCAGCTGATCGAGACTGGCATCTTGATTGATCAGTGACAGCAGTTGGCTACCCAGGCAGCCGTTGCCGTTGTTGTACCGGTTAGGCACGGTCGGGTGGTACAGCGTTGACGACGGTTGCGGTTTCTCCTTCGTGATCCACGTATGCGCGTCCACTATGTTGCCGCGAGCGTTGACGCCGATAGCCATTACGCGCCACGGCATTGCGATGCGGAACTGAATGCGGTGGAACGGGTCCCCCCGCTCAGTGGTGTATGTAGCCTTCTCGTGTGTGACGTGGTCGATTGTCGGAGGGATCGCCATGAAGTACACAGTTGATCCCTGGTAGGATGTGCGGTAGATGCAACCGTAAGGCAGCACCCCAGTAGCGACATCACCGGTATGCAGCGCACCGGTAACAGCGCCCAGGTCGCTTGTCTTGACGACGGACACTTTGATGAGCGAAGCAGTGCCGTCTGTGTTGATGACGATCTGCTCGCCTTCAGAGAGTCCAGTAATCAGGTCAGTGTTGGGCATGTTGACTCACGTATTGATTTGTTGCAGGTGACCACAGCTCTTGCGGAAGAGTGTGAACGTCATGCATGACATGAAAAAGGCCCAGGAGTTCGTCCCGGTGCCGGTCGTTAGCGCTTAGGCAGAACGAGATCTCGCCTCGTAACTGCATGAAGTCGATAGCCCTAATGTGTCCGTCCCGAGTAGTGACGAACCCAGGCTCCGTGCGTCCTTTGGCTCGATCGCAGATAGCACGGTGCATCAGACCGCGCAGTCCTCGTCGGCGTTTACGTGGCGCGTTGAGTACCTCATTTACAACGAGCCCGCAGACTTTGATCTGAGATCCCTTCTTGTGCTCGGTGATCTTGCGAGGATTCACCTTGTATCCCAGTCCTTCGAGGATGCGAGTGATTGCGAACTTAAGTTGCCACACCTTTTTGTACGGCGCAGAGAACGCAAGATCGTCGGCGTACCGGGTGTAGATGAGACCGTAAGGTCGCTGCTGTACCTGAGAGGTCCTGTTGCCTCTGTGGTCTTCCCGGATTAGACCCACGCGCCACTTCTGCACAAACGATGCGACCGCGTAGTCGATCTTGTTGCCGGCAACATTTGACAGGAATGGAGATGTAGGGGCGCCTTGCGGTAGACCGCCTCGGTAAAAGCAGAGTCTGCGAACACGGCTGATTAGTGCCGCATTCACCTCCGCCTCCTCCAGCTCAGCGATCACCGTTTCTGGTGTCACAGAAGGGAAGTAGTCTTTGATGTCGATGGTCAGCGCGTAGTTGTTGCCTACGTGTGGTTTGGCCATCGTCATGATTGACCGGTTTCGGTGGAACGCGTGGGAGTACGGACTGGCGCCGATCGACGAGCCATAGAGCTCATCGAGGATCACGTTCTGCGCAGCTTTCAGGTCGTCGTTAGGTATGATCAGCTTGCGCTTACCTACAACGCGACCCGCGCTATCGACCTTGGGGATCGTGTGCGTCCGGTACATGCCCTCGTCCGCTTGCCCTTGGTTCAGGAGTTCCAGTACCCGGGAGGCTCGCCCTTCCTCCGTGGGTACTGTCACCGCCTGACTCGCCCGTGTGCGTGCGGTGGTCATGATGTCAGTTGATCAGGCTTGCTAAGAAATCGAGAAAGATCATTGCAACTTCAGAAGCATGGAGGCCAGGTTGTTGATGGCCGTTCGGTCCAGGGTGGGTTCGTACAGTCGCTTGAGTAGCCCGATCAGACGTGACTCGGCTCGCCGACGCTTGGCCTCGAGGCTCCCCTCAGGAAGAGCCCGGCCACTCCGGTCGATGATCCCGAGCACAGCGTCTAGCTGGCTCTCGGTTGCGTCCTGTACTTGCATCAAGCAATCACACCACTGGACTTTCAGCCCGGTGCGTGAGATGCTTTCACTGAGGTCCTCGGTTTTCAGAAACTCCTTTACCAGGAAGGCAACAGCCAGCCCTACGGCTGGGATCCACGGATACTGGTTCAGCAATGCAGTCGCTTTGCTCATAGGCATGGGGTCACGGTGTGAGGTAAGAGCACCGCGACATTAGACTTATGACACAACTGCCACCTATTTGTGGCGGTCGGTACACACGATGACTACACGACGATCAATGGTTCCGGCGGAGGCTGTACAGCAGGCCGCTTCGGAAGCACGGCAGCAGCAAGCTGCCCAGACACAACTCGAGGGGCTGGCCGAGGAAGCCAAAGACGCTGCCCAGGCGGAGGCTGAGCAAGACCTGAAAGAGAAGGTCCAGGCCATGCTGCCCAAACAGGTGGTCTGCGTGGTTGGCACTGTCAGCTACGACGCATTCAAGAAGCGCTACGCTTCTGTCTACGAGCAGGTCTCCAGCAAGGAGTACCTGCTGTCAGGTCGAGTCACTTACCGCCTGCAGCTCGGATCCTTTGAGTACGTGCTCCGTTCGCTGAAAAGCCGGGAGCGCAACGAACTGGCGGCTCTCCAGACCGATGCCAACATCGTCAACCCGGAGTACACCCGGGCGGTACTGGCAGCAGGGATCGAGTCCATCGCTGGGCAGAAGTTCCCGGCAGTGAAGCTCCAGATCGGGGGGTACGACGACTGGATCAAGTCGGCGCACGTCAAGAAGGTCATTGACTGGTTGGACGAGGCCGACGAGACCCTGGTTGAGCTCTTGATGGGGGTCCACCTCGACATGCAGACGGCCAAGATGCTGGCCCTGCGGGAGGACCTAAAAAACCTCTGAGCACCTCTCTTGCCTTCTACCGGGTGCGCCTGCTGCTCCGGGGAGGGGTGGATCTCGAGGAGTACGACCCGTGGGAGCAGCAGGCATTCCTGGTAGCTGAGCAGCGAGAGCACCGGCTGCGCCTGATTGAGCAGGCGACAACTGTGCTGGCAACGGCCACTAACCAGGAGCGCGCGAAGAAGATGCTCGACATGCTCGAGCAGGAGTTCTTCGTGGAGTACGAAGGGAATACCAAGGATCGCGAAGCTCGCATGACTGCCGAGCTGATGGCCTCACTCAAGGCGTCGTACAATGTGACGACGGTCGGTGGGCGAGCCAGCCTGGAGATCGTCAAACCCGACGAGACTCCAGATGGCGACGACTAAATTCTTCTCAGCGCAGGCCCTCGAGGACGCGATTGTCATTGCACAGAACGGCCTCAGGGACCTGCGCGGTACAACGCTGGCAGGCTTTTATGGCCCTGCTGATCAGATCCCGGCTGAGGAGCTGGTAGAGCGAACGTCTCGGGTGACGTCATTCCGGGCCGTCACAGGGATCGACCAACTGTCCTCCACGGAGGCTGCGGCTCAGATCGCTACTCCCAAGAGCGCCCAGACGTTCCGGCGGATGGCCACGAACGCTGGACTCGAGGTTGAGTTCAAAGAGGACCTGGTGACCTTGGACGGCACCGAACCGATCCCCCGACTGGGTTACCGCACTCAGTTCGTAGCTGACAAGGTTGCGGCCGGTGCGGATGTCACCATCAACGAGGTGCGCGCCAGGCTCAATGACATTGCAGCACTACGGCAGCAACTTCCTTCCGTAGAGGACACGCTGCATGTTGTTGAGGACGCTCCGGTAGCAGTGCCGGACGAGGACTCGCGCGTTCTGCAGGCTCAACGTCAGATGCAAGGCTACATCCGACAGTACCTGCGCACTAGCTAATGGCCAGCGAGTTCAACAACGACGCCACTAACCAGCGGCGTCAGCTGGACCTGATCCAGCAGCAGATCCGCGAGCAGCAGCTTCAGCAGTTACAGCAGCAGCAGATGATGCGCATGCAGGCTTCGATGGCTCGCATGACTCAAATGCAGCAGCAGCTGGCTGCGCAGGTTGCTAGTAGCCAAGCGCAGATGGCTGTTGGCGGTGGTATTCCAGGTTACGGGAGTTCTGCTGCGGCTGTCGCTGCCGGTGTGCAAGGCATGTCGTTTGGCGGGCTGGTTTCTCAAGGGTTTATCGGCCCTATGGTCAACCAGCTCAGTGGCGGGGCGTTGTTCCCTGACATCAACTACAGTCCGGCATTTGGCCGAGCTCGAATGGAGCAAGAGCTTCGTGGCGAGCTGAGCCGTAGATTCTCGTATGCCGGCTCGTCGATAGGTGCGGCGATTGTTCCGTACATGATCCGCCGACGCATCGGGATGGCGTTTGCTGGCGGCGAGTTCATGCGGGACACTGAGCGTGGGCTACAGGCGTCGTTCGAGTACTTGCGTGGCGCTGACGCGTTGGCCACGGGAGGTGCGCGCGCTGACCTGATGGGTGTCCGTATCGACTCTGCTTTCATCAGGCAGCAGCAGACTAGTTTGCGCGCCAGCATGGAAAGGTTGAACAAGTACAGCAGATACGGCATCAGCGAAGAAGACTCGCTCAATCTTGCGCAGATCGTGACTCGAGACGCGGCGCGTATTTCACAGCTGTCAGGTATGCCCGGCCAAGATATGACGCTCAACAATGCTATGTCAGCATTGGCCCGTCATCTGCAGATGAATACTGATCAGCTCAAAGAGATGACCGGGGAGCTGCAGCGTAGCGGAGTAGGCGCTAGGGATCTGGCGCGCATCGGCAGCATGATCGGGGGCCCCGGCAACAACATCGGCATCTCGTACGCCGACCAAGCTCGATACTTCGCCAATGTAGGTCAGCAAAGCCGCGCCGCAGGGTTCACGTTCCAGGGGACAGTAGGCGCGGCTTACGGTCTGGCGTCCGGCTTGGTGGAGGATGTTCGGTCAGGCACGTATCGCCAGGATGCCTTGTTCCGTTTTGGCGGCGACACCCCTGACGAGGCAGCACTTCGGGTAGCTCAGTACCAGCTCGGCCAATCCCAAGCATACGCGCGTCGTACGGCAGGCTCGATGGGTGTGCTCAACGCATTAGGTGCCCCGATCTCAGGGTCTCCTGTGGCTTTTGGTAGCCGCGTTGGTGCGGCTTACCTGAGCAATCCGTTTGCTGGGCTAGAGGCTGCGCAGAGCCGTACCGGACTTACCCGGTCGTCCGCCACCGCTTTCTCTGATGCCTTTATACGTGCCAGCGAAACGGTAAACGCTTTAGGATTCGGCGGGGACGCCTTAGGGGCCCAATTGTTCGGCAACGCCGTAGGCGAGCCTGATTCTGTCATTGCGCGTGAGGAGTTTGATCGGCTTTCTGCACGTCTAGATCAGTACGGTGGCAACACAGACCTGCTCCGGCTTGAGGGGTACTTGCGGTCCCTGGGACTTGACGCTGATCCGGACCAGGTGCGCCAGATCTTTGGGAAGGTAGGAGAGAACGCTAGTCCTCTGGAACTCAGAGCTGCCTACGAAGAAGTAACCGGAGCGCTCAGAGCCGGACTTACTTCTCGCATCAAGAGCGGGGACATAGAGATGGCGGAGCTGCTGACTATTGCGCAAGTTTCTGGCATCTTCAACGAGTCTGACAGCTTCGGCACGAGATTCAACGAGTCGAGGGCTACGTACGCGCTAGACCGCAAAAACTCTTCACCAGGTGATATTGCTGACTTGCTGCTGAACGGTCCTTACTCAGGCTCAGGCTCAGTGAGTGCCAAAACCCTTCAGGATGTGTTTGGCTCAGCTCCGTCAGATGAAATGCTGCGTGATTTAGCTAACATCAGCGCTATGGGCGGGTCGTCGTACAGCATTCGCGAGCTTCGGTCTCTGTTGAACCAGGGAAGCACTAAGATGCTTACCGGGTTTAACACAGGCTCAGAGATGGAGCGGTTGCAGCGGGCGATGGTTATGCAGATGGTTGCCCCCCTCAACCTGGGCAACGCTCCGGCACCTACTGGCTCCGAAAGTGATCCTCTGTTCGTCCGCATTAAATCCTGGGGAGACTGATGAGCGCACTTGGTGATATTCAGGCAGGAGTGAACTTCGGCACCACCAACCTGATTCAGTCTGCTGCGAAGCTGCAAGCTAACCCGAACCTCGTAGCGTTTGCTGTCAGAAACAACCCTGCTATCGGAGCGGCGTACGACGTGTACGACGACGCGGTGGCTACGCTTGTTGTTGAGCAGCAGCAGCAAGGGCCGAGTCCAAGCGGTGGACTCACCATTAACTCTGGCGTCGTTTACGCCACAGACAAGTTCTTGGTCACAAGCACGGTGGAGGCTCCCAAGTCACGATTTGTGCCTACCTTCTCGTTTGGTGCGCCGAGCGTGTATACCGCTGGCTCGGACACAACAATGCTGCAGATATCAGGGCACACGCTGATCAACAGAGAAGACGGCGACGGGCACAACGCGCTCTACGAGGCGTGGCAGCAGTACTTGCGTGCTGGTGCGCAGCTGATTGGATCAAAGCGTCGTGCTGATCCGTGGTTAGTGCAGTTTGAGTACCGAGACATGATTCGTCGCGGCTACTTGATTGCGATGAACCAGGCCGTCAATGCTGCCGTGCCTGCTCAAGGAGAGCTGGCACTCTCGATGTTCGTTATCGAGTCGATCGACAAGAAGTAATGGTTGACGTTTTCGGCCCGCCGGCTCCGCTGAACCTGCCGACCAACCAGCGTCGGCACGGGCAGACCATGACCACGCTCTTCGAGGACGGAGAGCGGGCCAACCTTAACGTGCTTCAGCGCGACGCCGATGGAGAGCTGGTGGTTGTGGGCGCCATCGCTAGCTTTAGCGATTTGATTCTTGCTCGCGTAGATGAACGAGATTTTGAGCGCGTCCAAACGATCCTGTCGGACAACCCGAAGCTGTATGCGTTTGGCCGAGACCATCGGATTTACGGGGCCTCAGCTGTGCTGCTAGACACGGACCTCACAGACACAATCGAGATCGGCAACAAGAAGTGGACTGGTCGATCTGCGGCCGAGTGGCGTGAGTTCTACAAGAAGTACGCCTCGCTACATGTCTGTGCTCAGAGCCGGTACATGATCCAGTTCTCGTACGCACGCAGGGTCCTGTACGGAGCGATCGTGGACATGCAGCTCTCGAGCCTGAGCATGAAACCGAACGAGGTTGAGCTGCTGTTCAACTTCTACGTCAGTTTTGGAGGCACGGTTGACTACCTCGAATAGACCTCAGCGTCTCGGCAACACAACAGCAGTTGGCTCCCTCAGTAGAGAGTCGTTTATTCGTGTGTTTGCCGGCCGAACAATCACATCGCAGGAGTCGACCTCCAATTTGTTCGGCAACTTGAGCGCTGATGCCCCGTTCACAGCGCCGCGCAACATCCGGTCAGCCTTTCGGGTGAACCCGGAAGTGTTGGTGATCACGGACATCCTCGGTGTCGTGCCGACCGTGGTTGTCGGCACACCCCCAGAGCCAACAGACCCTGAGCCCCCTGATTCCCCAGAGGTCCCGGGCGATACCTACGTACTGCTCTTGCTGGATGAAGATGGTAACGAAATCCAGCTTCCGGTCGCTGACGGCACAGGTAACCTGACAGTACTTGACCCTAACGGCACACCACTAACGATTGAGCCGACAGCTCCTCCCCCGGACGGTGTGTTCTTGGTGACTGACGCCGACGGCTCCCAGATCATCATCACCTTTAGCCTCGCTGACTAATGTCGGACATCACCTACACATCGACGTTCAACGACATCGACTACACCTCAAGTTTCGTCACAGGTGAGCCGACCGAGATCTGCAGCGTTTTCTACCCGACGACGCAGAACGGAGCGGCAGCCTACGGGTGGGCTAGCGGTCGCTGGCCGGTAGTCATTTGGGTTATCAACTCAGGGTTCAACAGCGGGCAGCCTTCGACGGAGATTCCTCCCCTCAGCTGGTTACATCCGTTGATAGACAGCGGGTTTGCTGTCGTCACTGCCACTACTGCGCAGGCTCGTGATGAGGTGCAAGGCGGTCCCAACGGCGCCGGAACGTATAGACCGCCGGAGCTTGCAGGTGTAGGCAACGACTACGACCAGTGGGACGATCCGCTGTTTCCGAACACCTGCAAGAGCGCGGTTCACTTGGTTCAGTGGGCGCGGGAGAACGCCGCTACCTACCAGTTCGATCCCAATGCTGTCGTCATGGGCGGTCGATCCGGTGGATCACTAGGTCCACTGTTTGTGGGCCACGGGCTTGACTGGGCTACATATACAGGAGCCACAGGCCAGTTCCGGTCCGGGATTAGTTCGCGACCTAACGCCATCATCCCGATGCAGATCGCAGCGTCGTACGACGCTTTCGTCGACTCACAGGTGCTCAGGATTCTTCCTGACCGCGCAGCTCCCCTGACTACGACAGCGGCTACGAAAGCAGACGCCCTTGACCAGATCCTGCTTCGAGCTGAGCCGCTGTACTTCGCATTCAACGAGACGGCGTTCCCGAACGTACTCGACTTCTCTGGAACGATGCCGACGTACCAGGTAGCTACTAATACAGTGTCGTTCACTGACCTCACCGTAGATGCCAACGGCAACGCTACGTTAGCTGATAGCATCACTGCGTCCCATGACGGCTGGCAGCACGCCATCTACTGGCGGCGGATGATCGATACAGCTCCGAGCTTCCACCCGCAGAACTCACGCATTGGTTGGCCTGTGGACACTGCGCCTAGCGATGCGCTAGTGCCTGGCGTCCTTACGTTCCCCACACTCACAGACATCTTCGTTGATGTGGCGGAGTGGTTGCCGGGTGCGCTAGGATTGCAAGCACCGAATCTAATCACAACAGCCAAGCCTATTCGAGCTGCCGGCACCAAGCTGCAGGTGTTTCAGCCTAACGAAACGCTGCCTATCGAGTCAGGCGGGACTGGACAGACCACAGCCTTTGACGCTCTGACTGCATTAGGCGGACTGCCCGCCACGTTCGTGCAGCACCCGTACGAACTCTTGGCGGCTGACACCGTGCAGGCGGACAAGAACCGGACGTACATCAAGACGCTGACCGAGCCTCTCGAGCTCAAGGTCGACAACGCGCTTAACGGTGTAGAGCTAACCCTGCTCTTCACGCGTCCGTGGCTTCTCACTTTGCCGGAAGGCACGGAGATCTTCGGGCAGTACGACGAGAAGAACATAGGCGTCAAGAGCGTCATCACGTTCAAGGTGCTCGAAGCAACTGAGCCGTTCTACCAGGCGTGGATCCGCAACTACAAAGTTCAGTCCACTGGCCTGGTGTTCCGTCAGACGCTGGGCAACTACTTCGCCGACGAGGCCGCAGCTCGGGATACAGCTGCTGCCACCCCAGAAGAAGCCGATCTGTATTCGATCCTGGGTGATATGGAGGACTACCGCGACCGTAGCACCGGCAGGTTCCACTTCCGCTATGTGGTGAACTCTGGCGGCCAGACTCGAGAGTGGTGGTTCTACCAGGACTCCAACCCGCTTGATACCTACCAAGTGGTCGAAGGGTACGAACTCGACCAAGTGGTCAACGGGTTTGTGACTACGAACTTAGGGGGGCTATGCCGAAGTGGCTACCTAGGTTTACTGCTTGACGGTCAACCCGGATTCAGCCCGGACTTCTCTGTCAATCCGATCCAAGGTGTATCAGCGTCGGTGGGGGCCACCACTCTTGCGTCTGTCTCTGGTATTCTTCCAGGAGATCCAGGTGTCAACTCTGCCGACTACATCGAACTGTACGTGCTCTGATGGCTACAAGCGACAAGACTAACTTACTGGGGATCGGATCGGTATCGCGCAGCGTTGCATCCTCATTTGTTGAGTTTGCTCAGCCAGACTCGACGCTGGTGCTGCTGGGTGTCGGCCAGTCGAACATGTCCGGTAGCTTAGGCGGTCCGACTATGGACGCGTTAGAGACCGGAGCAGGCGAGCCTGAGGCGCTAGTCGACGGCATCTACATGCAGACGTCCGAGGGCAACATCGTTCCTGCTAGAGTCCCTACCAGTGAGGCTGATCAAGGGCTTGTGGTAGATCCGCTGTTCCACGTAGCCAGACAACTGAAGAAGCATTTAGGGCGCAACCAGCGGCTGTTGGTAGTGAACACAGCTGTTAGCTCTACTGGTTTGGTAGCTGGTGACTGGCAGCCTGGTGGTACTGAGTATGATGCCGCGCTGTCACGCATCAATGATGTCCTGAACAACGTAGCTGGATCTACGTTGTTAGGTATCTTCTGGCATCAGGGCGAGAACGACGCAGCTGATGCTACCACTGCTTACCAGCACTTTGGCCTACTCAAGACACTGATCTCAAATCTTCGGGCTAACATCGTTGACGACTACCTAGGAACACAAGAACGTGTTCCGTTCGTGCTAGGCACGGTAGGGGAGTCCAGTGATACGTTCTCGGATCACTTGGTTGAAATCAACGCCAACAACATGACGGTACCTCATCAGGTGCCGTACACCGCCTGCGCTGATCTACGTGACTTGGACTTCTTAGCTGATGGTGTGCACTACACCGTGGCCGCCAAGCGTGAGATTGGGCGAAGATACGCTCATGCGTTTTTCGAAGCCCTGGCTAACACAGATGCCACAAGCGCCTCCGTACTGGTGCCTACCCCTTCTTGGGTGATTCGATCTATTGCAGCAACGTTCAATATCTCAGACCTGACAGTTGTATCTCCGAAAGACACAGCTCCGGCGCTGTCCGCGTCCGGCGCTAGTCCTGTCGTCGGTGCGTTGAACACTGAGAAGGTACGTAACTTCGGGTATGGGGCGATAGCTGGCGCTCTCGACATAGATGAGCCGATCAAGGCTCGAGGGTACACTATTGCTGGTTGGGCACGTATCGTCCCAATTCCCGGTGCGGTTGATCACCCTATGCTAGGCGCTCAAACCGGCACTGCTGTCGCTCCAGGTCATCAGCTCTCCATTAGGTACGAGAGTAACGACGCGGCAGGAGATCCCATGTTCCGCATCGGCGCTATCGCGGACAATCTTTCTGGGTCTAACGGTGCTAACGAGTGTATCAGCCAGACACTTATCAGTGTTGATCGGTGGTTTCACTTCGCTGTGGTGTCTCTGTACGGCTCAGCCACTGACTCAGCTAAGCACACCTACGTTTTGTACGTGAATGGTCGGTACGAGGACGAGCGTAACCAAGAGTTGGTTACCGCTACTACGGTGCGGATCGCATACTCAGGCACTCCGATCGGAACCCCGTTTCCTGGTACCTTTGATGAGCTGTCCTACTGGCCGGCTCCGTTAACGCATAAGCAGATCTTGGAGCACATGCGAACCACGATGGTCAGCGGCTCCGTAGAGCTTCGGTAATGGCTGACTCACAGGCTGCATTTCTCTACACAGAGTGGAAGGTGTTCCTAGATGGGGTCGAAGTGCCGCATCAAGGCTTCACTGTTACCTTCGGCGTAGATCAGACACCGCAAGCATCGATCGTGCTTGAGCCGGATCCGCTGCTGTACCAGTTCCGGCCGGAGACGATGGTGCACATCTTCTGCCGTGACCGGTTTCCGCAGGAGCTAGGAGACGTTAAAGACGAGGACGCGTTCACGCTGTACTTCGAGGGGTACACCGTTGGCATCCAGCATGTGAAGTCTCCGACTCAGCGCATGGTGCAACTGAGCGCTGTAGGCATCTTGATGACGCTCGACACAGTACGAGCGTTCATGTCGGGCTTAGGCCCTATCTCGTACAGCCCGTTCTTCTCTGGATCCGTACTGCCGCCTATCACTGCTGGTGGGCTAGAGCAGCAAAACGGACTTGGCGTTAGTCCTCTGCTGTTGTCCGCGTTGGTCGAGGGCTTGGTTGATGAAGAGGCCAAGGGCTCAGGTATCGCGTTCCGGGATCCAGAGAAGCTGGAGTTCTCTGATCGCGTCATTCGACTCATTGGCTACTTGTCTAACACCAACGGACTTTTGCGTCAGCGCGTGCTGAGGCAGGGGTTGCTGAACAAGATTGTGTCCTTACCGAACACAGTTATTGGCGACTTGGTGCCGCTGACGATAGCCAAGGAGTTGCTTGGTAACGTACAGAACCGGGTCACGCCTGAGAACTCGGTAATGGATCTGGTGCGGCACCTTATCTCGTACGGGTTCTACCACCTGACGCCCATCCCGCACCCGCACCGACCCAGCAAGCAGCCGCCTCCGCAAGGGGAGTACGCTCCCTTCATCGGTTCAGACAGAGACGAAGCTCGCCTTGTCAAGTTCGGCATCCCTCGGATGTACTACCGGAATGACATGGTGTTGCACCCGGACACGTTCTACGCGCTGCCTCCGCCGTGCAACATCATCTTCCCGGACCAAATAGATCAGTTGCAGATAGGCCGGATGTACCTGGAGGAGCCCACCAGGCACCTGATTCAGGATCCGTTCTTGGAGTCGCAGTTCAACACCTACAGCTTCTTCGCCGCACCTGCAGGTCTCATAAGCAGCTACCTCGACGACGATCGGGAAGGTGCAACACCTGCGTCTGTGTTTAGCACAGGCTCTGTGTTCCTTCGAGGTGCTGACGTTGAGCTTGCTGGCAACTCTGCCTACGCGTACCCAGCTAACGGTGCCGTAGACGCAGAGTCTGCGGTGAACTTGCTCGGCATGATCAGCCAAGCAGAGCTCGAGAAGGGCCTGATCGTGTCGACAGCAGAGAGCCCGTATCAGGCGTTTGCTGCGCTGGCGTACACCAGTCGTGAAGCTGACGCTCCGGACCGTCGGGGTTCTCAGGCTCGTTCGGTTCAGAACATCGGGGACTCGCTGTACCGCGAGACCATGACGCAACTGGCAGAGTACCAGTTAGCTCTGCTTCGCTACCAGCGCTCAGGCTCTGTGACGTTGCTTGGTCATCGCTGGCTGGTGCCGGGGTTCTCTACTGTCATCTTCGACAGCGACGTTTCGTACTTTGCAGTACCCACGTCACTGACCTTCAACGTCACAGCTCAGGGCGCTGAGTCCACCACCCTGCAGCTGGACAAGACGCGCCCCATCCCCACGAACGACATCGACGAGCTGCGACGTTCGCTAGGGGCGGCTGTGCAGCGGGTGACTGAGCTCGTTGAGGCGGCTGAGGAGTCTGTAGAGTCTGTAGCGCAATCAGGTACCGATCCTATTGAGCAGCTGGCTGCAGACGCGGCGTCTGTGCTACCGTCTTTTGAGCAGCAACTGACGAGCATCGCAACGCTGCGCGACTGGCTGTCATCTGTCGAGTTCGGGTTGACTGATATTTCCGTCACACCGCCGATCGCAGGGTCCAAGCCGATCAGCACCAGCTACCTATCTACGCAGGTGTTGACCACTGGTTCGGTACCGTTCAAGGTCGTCAGTGATCCTATACAGCCAGTGATCGCGCAGGCAAACTCAGCAACGCGGACGATGCTCAATATCGCGCGTACGCTGCTGACCCAATACCAATCGTTCATCGCAGCCGGAGGAGGCACTGCGTTGAACCCCGGCTTGGAGGAGTGGCTCAGCTTCCTTGCTCAGTTATCTGGTGCTGGTGTACCTACTTCTGACCCTACGAACAGCGGCCTACTGAACTTGACTATCGGGATTGTCCCGGTAGTGCCGCTGGCTGTTGCTATCGAAGGGTCAGCGAACGGCGCCCTGGTGTCGCCCTTACAAGCGCTCACCCTAGAGAACGCCTTCGAAGGTGCCGTGTACTTAGAGCGCTGGGCCCACTCGGTGCTCCGGTCGGCTCAACTGGTAGCTGAAACGATCGTAGCTAGCAACGCCGGAGACACTGGTGCTGCGCAGACCGCCGTACGACGTCAAGTAGACGACGAACTCACAAAGCTCGTTGAAGACATCGACAACGAGTTCAACTGGCCTGCGCCTCCGGTCTTCTTCAATCGAAAGCTGATCAACCTTCCAGATCTCGATGAGACCTACGCAGGGATCCTAGGCACTCGCGCCCTGTACTCTGTGGGTGAGTACGCAGACGCGGCTGGCAAAGGAGAGATCGGTGCCCTGATCACACAGGTATCAGAGCTCAACGAGCGCCTGGTTGCAGCAACAGGTAGATCAGAGGGTCTGTCTGCCCTCGAGCGGCTCAACTACTACCTGACGTACTTGCAGGGGATCGGTGTGCTCAACGCCATCTACCCCTTCAGCCGGTCCGCTACAACACAAGGCACAGCTGCACCGAGCGCTGCCAAGAGCTGGGAGGACGTGACGTCGCAATCAGGTACGGCAGTGGGTGCGATCGAGTGGGCTCACCGCACGTTCTTCAAGCGTCAGGTCTGCACGCTCGGCCAGTTCCTGGAGGATCACAAGTTGACGCTCAACCGCGTCAACTCCGGCTTCCCGGTACCTCAGCAGTTCCTGCAGATGGTTGCAGGCACCCGAAAGACCGCCGAGACTGGTGGCTTTGAGTGGGACGACTCGATCTTCAGCAAGTTGGTAGACGGCCGCGCCCTCAAAGCTCAACCTACAGTGCAGGGTGTTGCAGCTACGTTGGGCGCGGTGTCAGCCGCCAGCGTAGCAGCCCAGCTGGTAGGCGGTGTCGGGCTTCCTGTCCCCACATTCAACGACGATGTACAACAGACGTTGGATCAAGGGTTCGCTGACGAGCTTGTCAGCGCTGCGCGCAAGAACGCCAGCAACCGCTTCCTGACTACTACCGCCAGGCAGCAGCTGGTGTTGGACTACTCTGCCCGACACTTCGGACCGAGAGGCTTTGACGGGAGCTGATGATGGATCGTGCAGAGCAGGCAGTAGCCGACGCCAAGCTGGTTGAGGCGTACAAGTCAGGGGACAAGGGCGCGCTTAACCAGCTGATCAAGAACAACATGGACCTGCTGCAGATGCGGGCTGGCCGTTATCGCAGCGCGCCGGTGCCCTTCGCGGCCATCCTTGGGCAGGCCATGCAGCTGACAGCCGTCACGGCCAAGAAGTTTGATCCCAAGAGCGACACACGCTTCCGGACCTTCCTCGATTACCACCTTCGAGGGCTGTACCGGTACGTCCAGCAGAACAAGCGGGTTGACCGCGTGCCTGAGCACCGGCTTCTCCAGGTCCACCGCTACGAGTCCCAGAAGAGCCTTTTGCAGGCTCGGCAGGACCGTGAGCCCTCTAATCAGGAGATGGCAGAAGCATTGGGCTGGTCGTCGTCAGAGGTCCAGCAGATGGAGAAAGTCCTTGGCCAGCGGTCCTTGGCTGCGTCTGGTCTGGAGAATGTCGAGGCCCAAGATTCGGCCCAAGCACGATTCGCTGAGACCGTAGATCTCTCTTATGTGGGTTGGACGCCCCAAGAGCAGTTGGTTTATGACTACTCTGTGGGTGCACACGGCAAACCTAAGCTCGCTTCCGTGCCCGAAATCGCTAAGCGCACAGGACTTAGCACCGATGCCGTGTACCGCATCAAACGGAAGCTGGCCAGTGAACTAGACGCAGCGAACTGACAATGGCTGACAAGGACGAGCTACGCACCGAGCCCGTCCTCTTGGAGTTCGAGAAGGTGCGCATCATTAGCGCACCCGATTGGCCGAAGAACTGGCTCGGAACAGGTACGAAGCCCGGCGACATCCTTCTTCTGGATGGCGCTTGGGGTACGGCTGGCGGGATTCTCCGCCTCACTAGTCGGGGGGCGTTCATCAATCTGACCCCGGACCAAGTGTTCCGTTCAGAGATGATTCGCTGGCCCAATAACGTCATCGAAGGCATCACCATCCACGGCGAACAAGTCGAGATGGTTGCTAAAAGAAAAGCCCCGCTGTCCTTAGAGACAGCGGAGCAGTGATCAGAGGTCAGCGAACAGCTCGTCCTCAACCTTGCGGGTCGTCCTGCGCGTATTCTTGAGGCGCAGTGCGGCCCGCAGTGCGTTGCTGCTCAACTCGCTTTCGTAGTACGCCAACTGCCAGGGCTCGAGCTTGATCGCGCTCGACGGGATGCTCCTCCATTTCGCCGGGCAGTTCGTCGAGGAGATGGTGTCTGAGCTCGGTCCGTTCCATCCGGCTAGGGCTGCCGCTATCGACGGCCGGCCCTGCAGCACTGCGTAGTACTGACTGAAGTCCCAGTCGCCGATCAGCAGGTCCCCCTTCAGTAGCAGCTGCCTTAGGCTTGAACGTGCGCTCGTACTCATAGCGGTAACCAAGCTCTGCGAGAGCTCGCGCTGTTCGCCGCTCCCTATCGTCGGCGTCAGTTGCCTCATCACGCAGACTCGACAAGCGGGGTCCTGCACTTTGCCGTTCAAGATGACTGAGCGGAAGACCTTTTGAGGAAGGTCTCGGCGACACAGTCGACAAGTGCGCGAGCCACTGGTCTCGGATTTCATGGGAGTTTTCTTCTTCTTGCGCAGCGCTGTCGAGGACATCGTTGGGAGGAAAGGTGCCAAAATAGACTTGTACTTGGCCAGGCGGCAGAACGCCCATGTCTAACTCCTAGCTAGAGCAGGTAAGTGAAACGGTCATACTACTTATGACGTAACTCGTTACTGATATGGAACAACTTACCCACTGGCTGTTCGACAACTCTGGCTTCAGCCGACGTGATATGTATGGTCCTGACTGGACCCCGGAGCTCAGAGGTTGGATGTTCTGGTCTGAGCTAGGCTCAGGGTTAGGATTTCTCGCTATCACCGCCGCAATGACCGCAGGTGCTTGGGCGTATAACCGAAAGCACCGCCAAGTAGAGTCCGTGTTTGTCGGGAAGGCGCTGTATCTGCTGTACGTGGCGTTCATCGCTGTCTGTGGAGCTGGGCACGTACTTGCCGCGCTCACCTTGCGTGACAACGCGTACTACAACCTGATCACAGCGCAGCGCGCACTGCTTGCTGTTCTAGTTGTGGTTGCTGCGGCTTACGTGCCGCTAGTAATCAGACGAGTTCTCGCGTCCCACACGGAGCAGGACCTAGTCGATGCGGAGGCTGCTGCGCGCGGGGCTGAGCTTCGGTTTGACCTAGTGTTTGAGCAGTCTTCTATTGGAATGGCGCTTGTAGATCTTGATGGCCGCTTTGTGCGCGTCAACCGCGCTCTTGAGCAAATGATGGGCTACACATCGGATGAGCTCATGCGCATGGCGCTCGATGCGATAACGCACCCGCAGGACCTGGACCGTGACCTGCAGCTGATGCATCAGCTGCAGTCAGGCCAGATCAGGTCGTACACAATGGAGAAGCGGTACCAGCGCAAAGATCACGTCTACTTTTGGGCGCGTCTTTCTGTGTCACTAGTACGTGACGAGGCTGGACAAGCGCTAGTTCACATCTCTCAGATTGAGGACATCAGCGAGCGGGTGCTGCATCAACTGAAGATGGCAGAGGTCAACTCTCAGCTGGAAGTCGCAAACAAAAAGCTAGAGGACCAGAACTCAGCCCTTCGGTCGGCGTACCAGAGCTTGCTGCGCGCTGACTTGTCTGAGCAAGCTAAGCAGCTTGCTGAGCAATTAGAGTCTCTACGCCGCGAGGACGTTTCTGATGACTAACCAACCTGATGCATCAGGAACAGACGGGCACAGCAAAGCACTGGTTGCGATCTCTGAGGTGCTCGACAGACTTCGTCGGCAAAATGAGGCGCTGTCTGTGGAGGACGGCAACAGGCGCACTGAAGTGGCCCTAATTACGCAGCAGCTTGATGTGCTGACGTCTACAGTAGGCACACTCAAGCGGGTGGTTCAGGACGGGAACGGCCACCTACCGCTGTCTACGCGCATGTACCTTGTGGAAGAGGAGCTCAGGAAAGCGTTTGCAGGACTCGAAGCTATCAAGAAAGATGTAGAGTCCGACCGCAGAGCACGTAAGGAATCCGACACTAAAACACGCATCGCGCTCATTACCGGGCTGGTGGCCATCGCGACCGCTATCATCGGGGCAGTGGGCAAGGTGCTTTCCTCTGGCTAGACCATCATGGCTGACAACTCTTCTCAGATCGATGTAGGTGAGCTCCTCAAGGAGCAGATCCTCGACTCAGTGCGCGACTTCGCCGCTGGCCTGGAGGGCGACCTTCAGGAGTTCGCCGCTACCATCTCGAAAGACGCGGCCAAGGCTGCGCTTACGGATGACAAGCACGCTCTCGCGCACATCCATGCGCAGCTGCGCCTGCTCGCAGCAGAGAAGCGCATCCAGCTTTCCAAGACTGGTTGGCGTGTTCTTGAGACGACCATTGATGTGGGCGTCGCGCTGCTCTCGAAAGTCCTTCTGAAGATCTGATCTATGCGTACACGACTGCTTACTCTGGGCATCGCTGCCCTGCTAGCTGGCTGCGGCATCGTCGGTACCTCGCCCGTGCCTCCGGCTCAACTGCCGGCTGACGACGTTCGTCCCGGTGTTGTAGTGCTTGTGCAGGACCACGACGCGTACTTGTCTGGCGCCTACGGCGTCGGCAGCTGGTCTGACCTGTCAGAGAATGAGCGCACTGACTTCCTTGCGGAGTCTGCTGCGTGGCTGGCCTTGATGGACACTAACGGCGAGTTTGTCCCCGCCCTGCAGTTCAAGGAACTGGGCTACCCGGTGCTGGATCGGGTCGAGGCGTGGACCGTCGAGAACTACCCGTGGGATCCCGAGAGCTCTGTGGAAGAGCCTTTCGCTCGCGAGTACACGCTACGCACCACCACGCTCGTACGGCGCGTAGTGCAGCAGGCGCTGGCTCCCTAGACCCTGAGGGATCCTGCCGCCTCGAAAGGAGGTGTAGGGGTCATGTAGGCGGTTCCACTGTCGTGAGACAGCGGGGCCGCCTTGCATACTGAGGCAGACCCTCTTTTTGGAGTTGACCTATGGCACCGACACCCGGTGGATGCAGTAGTGAGTTCGCTCTGTCAAAGACAGCAGGTGTAGCCGGAGGCGGCGGCATCTTCGTTACGATTCTCGTGATGCTACAAGGGCCGGACGGGCTCTTGTCCGACGTCACATGGCCGCAGGCGGCGCTGCTGATTGCACTACTTCTCTGCGTGACAGCTGTCGTTGTCTCCTACAACGTCAGCCGTGGTCTGGCGAAGTCTGAAGCGCGGCCCCACGACGAGAAGACGATCACTATCAACCACACCGTCGATTGACGTTTGTGATGGACGTCACCAAGCAGGCAGGAACACCGTTCCTGGACCAAGAGCGCCCGGAGAAGGTCCGAGAGATCTACCGGGCGCTCAAGCGTGCCCACCCCAATATGCCGGCTGAGGTCAAAGCGCGTATCGCAGCTAAGCAAGGCAAGCCTGGCAAGCAGAAGCAAGGCCCTCCTTACAAAGGCAAGCTCGATTACGAGTACGAGGACGGCAAGTGGACGAAGACGGCCGAGCGGCTGAAGGGCGGCAAGGCAGACCATATGCCTGACGCCGCCTTCAACCACGAGCAGCTACGTCGAGGCACTAAGGTCGAGCGTGAGCACACCAGGAGCCGCGCAGTTGCCAAAGAGGTAGCCAAGGATCATCTGACTGAGAGCCCCAATTACTACAAGGCTCTGGCGAAGATGGAATCCAGGCTGCAGAAGCATGCAGTCTTTGGCGGCGCCGGTCCTGGCAATCCGGATCCGGCAGGCAGAGAGCGGGATCAGGCTAGAGCCAAGAAGAACAGGGCTACTCGTAGCCCGCACATGCGGCGGCTGTACGACAAGATGGACGCCGCGTACAACCGCCCTGACGAGGATGATCGCGACGATCCGACCGCTGATTCTGTAGGGATCGAGAAGAACTCTTCGTCGATGCCTCGGGAGGCGCTGCTTCTTTTGATGGAAGCCATGTTGGATGCCCCTAGAGCGGACAAGCCAAAGCGCAGCAAGAAGAAGGCCAAGAAGTCTGAAAGCACGCTGCTGGAACAGACGATAGCTCGCGCTACCAAACGGCTACTGCCTGGTGCTAAGCTCGTACGCTCTGGCCGTCCGATGACTGATATCCTCAAGAAGTTCAAGAAGTCGCAGAGGCGGCAGCTGAACAGCGAGTACTTCAAGTATCGGGGCCAGGTTGTGAAGGCTCCTCAGAAGTCGTTAGTTACAGGCAACCGTTCTCAAGCCGCTAAGGCTTACAAGCACAAATGACAATTCAGAGTGTTAGTGCGGCTAAGAAAGAGCTGCGCCAGAAGCGTGATGGGATGGCGGAGTTCTTCAGCGACCCGCACGTGGATCTGAAGGGCAAGCATGTTGTTGTGCTAGGTAATAGCCCGGCGCTCAACGAAGTTGATCTCGAGCTGTTGGACCATCCCAGCATTGTCACCATCGGGATCAACAGGATCTGCCGGGTGTATCAGCCAACAGCTGTACTGTTCACCGACCCGCCTATCGTGACTGTTGAGGAGCCGCTGTACCGTGCGTACGACGGCAAGTTCTTCACTTGGCACGGGTTTGGTCAGCAGTCGCCTAACAGCTGGATCCTGCAGGAGCGTGTGCAGGACTTACGCTACTTCTTGCTGACAGCAAACACCGGAGCTCCGGACAAGTGGCGATGGCCTAAGACCGCCGAGGACCCTCTCATTCGCCAAGGAACAACACCTCCGTACGCGCTCCAACTGGCAGTGCTGTCCAAGGCGAAGTCAGTGAGCATCCTGGGTATCGACCTGAGTGCTGCTGATCAGGCGAAGAACAAGAAGGACACCCACTTCTACGGCTCTGCGCATACTAACAAGTCGTGGACCTGCCTCGAGTGTCGGGCAGTCGGGGATATGTCGATGATCATCCGGCGCGGTGGTACTGCCATCTGTCGTGAGTGCGGCGCACACAACCGAATGCACAAGTTCCAATCTACCGGCGGCGGTGGTTGGAATCCGAGACACGACAAGTTCTTCACCCCGTTCCCAGCCTGGGCGCGGTCTTTTGGCGCCAGCGCGTACAACTTGTCTCCGTATACGGATACTCCGATTCACCGAGCCAACTGGGCCAAACTGTCTGTAGCGCAACTGCGCGAACAGGCAAATGGCTAGCGTACCGTTACCTCCGCTTCCGGGAACACTCCCGAGTAGTATCATCCAGGCTGGTGCTCGCATCACGCGGCCAGCTGGGTATCGCGTTCGTCGTCTACGTCTGCAGCGCATCCGCACCAGCAAGCCTGGTGTGCTTCGTCCTAAGCGACAAGAGGTGCTTGAGACGGAGCAGCCCGGCGTTCTCTACGGGCATCCGAAAGGGGAGGCGCACCTGTGGGTCTGGCTTTGATCGACGGAGGTCAGTTCTCGCGCAGCGAGCGCTGGTTGGTAGACGGTACGACGTACGCTTACGAGGCAGTAGCGGAAGCGGTCAACGCTTTTGGCACTCCGGTGTACAACGTTCCGGCAACCAAGGGTCGCGCGTACGTAGAGTTTGAGTTGGAGACTGGTCAGTTGACCATCGCCCTTGAGCCTGTTGACGACCTGCTGGCAGACACAGCAATCACAGTGATCTTCTCGGATGACGTACCAGAGTCAGTAGCCACCAGCTGGTTAGCTAAGACCTACGTATCGGTCGAGGCTAGGGCAGGCTTAGTAGTCAGAGAAGATGCGGCTGCCTGATCGGACGTATGTGCACAAGCCGTTCAAACCCGGCGCGCACATAACGCGCCGATGTCCGTTGGACATGTCGCAGGTGTACCGCGTGATGGCGGTGGTTGCGGAATCTAGCGGAGACATTGACTTGGTAGATGTCATCATGCCGGCGTCAACTGGTGGGCGTAATAAGGTGCGCGTGTTCGATGCCTTGCGTGTCTTCTACGTAGGGGCCGAGGAGGATCTTGATCGGTACCTGGCCTGGCTGAGCTCTGGAGCCCTCAAAGCTCAGTACCAGCTGACTCCGCAGCTGTTCGTTATGCGGCAGCCGATCGTCGAGGTCTACCACGACTGGTACGACACTTACATCACCAACAACATTGACCTTGACACAGAGATCGACCCCCCGACAATCCTGCCTGTCTTTCCGGGCCAAGTGGCACACACGGTGATGATGCTTTCCTGGCCTGACCCGACTTCGGTTCTTTCGCGGAAGAAGTCCGCTAAGATCTTCTAAGTAAAAGAGGAGAAGGGCGGCCCCGCCCCGCCCCCGAAGGGACGAGACAGGGCCGCGAAGGGAGGAGAGTTCCTCTTCCTCAGACGCCGAGGGCCTTCTTGATGTCCTTGGCTCCGATGCCGCCGCCGCCGGCCGCCGCCTCGATCTCCTCGAGGACCTTGGCGTTCTCCTCCGCCTCGGTTTCTCGCTGGCCGCTTGAGACGGCCAGGTAGTCGGTGGCGCTCTCCATGAGCTTTCCGGAACTCCGGAACATGCTCCAGAGCCACCAGAGTCCGAGGACTCCGGAAGCCATCCCGAGCACGAGGCCAACTATGTTGGCCACGCTCTGTACCTTGCGCTCGGTCTCGCCGGGCATGTGCCCGTTCGCATCGACCGTGACGAGCAGGTCACGATTTCCGAACAGGTCGTCGGTGGCCGACGAGATGTCGGCCGAGAAAAGGTCTTGGGTGTTGTCGGTGGTTTCCATGATACCTGTTGTGGTGTGGTGTTGCTGTTGCGGTACCATGTGATTGATGTCCACCTACGGGACTACTCACTGGGACCGCACGGATCCGTACGCTGTAGACTTGCCTGCGCTCACGACGAAGAGGGATGCTCGGAGCCATGAAGCAGGAGGTGGACGGGGTACGGGAACCGTCCGACTGCCGGCTACCCACTCGAAAGGTCCAGCCAAGAGGCGGCTGAGCTACCGAGAGCGGCGCAGACAAGGAGTGCCGTTGTCTGCCGCCTGGTTTGAAGACGAGCAAGGCAACGACATGACCAAACAAGCTAAGGTGCTGACGCGAAGACGACGCACCAAGGGTGGGCCCAACCCTGCAGGATTACAGGACAAGCAACATCTCAGTCCTGGTTCCCCTGGGAGGAACGAGCGGAATGTGCTTACGAAGAGGGCGTCCCTAGTGACGAAGCTGGCAGCAGCCACCACAGCTCACCTGGACAACCAAATGCCTAAGCCGAAGCTCAAGCACAAGGTGACAGATGCCGCACAGCGTGGTTACGCGTACGGCCGCATCCTGACGGATCAGGACGTTGCCCGAGCGAGAGCACTGAAACAGTGATGCGTCGCAAGGACCTGCTGGAGAAGATCCCCGGAGGGATTGACGTCCCTGGATTCTTCACATCCAAAGACCTAGTTCGTCTCCACGAGCTCAGGGGGCAGGATGCCTACCGGTCATGGGACGATGCGATCAAGCAGGTTGTTCAGGAGCGGCTGGTCCGCCGAACGCAGAGACTGCGTCGGACCGGAATCATCGCGCCTTCACCGGCCTGATCCTCTCGGCGAACACCTCTTCCCGCATGTCGACCTCAATGTTCAGCGCAATGGCTTCACGGTCGAGGAGCACGGTGAGGGTGCTGTCGAGCAGCCGCAGATGCAGCTGGATGTTGCCGTCGCTTGCCGTGAGGCTTTTGACGGCGTGCGGAGAGATGTCCACCACCTGACCTCTGCGTTGGCCGGCCGCAACTTCGACGGAGTACATTCGGCCGTTGTGGCTGTACTCGTCGCAGTTGACGACTTGTCCGGTCCGGGTCAAGCAGGTGAACTCGGTGTCCTCGCCCGGGAAGGCGAGGAGGGGGTAATCCACTCGAGAGGCGGTGGAAGTGGGCACGGTACTCTCCTCTGTTCTCGTTGTCACAGTGCCTACTGAGGAACACAACGACCCCCTTGGCCGCTGATCGTACCCCGCAAACTAGTAGCAGCGAGGTCAATAGACTCATGTCAGATATAGCCGCATATTTGTACCCTGAATCGTGGTAGACACAGCAGCCTGCAACACCTCTCTGGGGAGGTTCGTGACCCTAGCTCGGACTCAGGTTGACCTGATCTTCGAGCAGCTCGGGTACGACGCTGAAGCGGTGTTGCAGGAGATCATCAACCTGCGCAGTGACGGTCTGTGGCAGCTGACCAAAGAAGGTCCACTGCAAGCCGCAAACGATGCGATTGCTGGAGCGTTTGGGTTCGACATCAGCGCGATCAGCAGCGGACAGACGACATTTAGGGACACCATTGACGGGTTCTTCAACCCAGATGCACTTGGCGCTGCGCTGACTGCGCCCGGTACTGAAGTACTAGATCAGCTGGCTGGTATCCCCGAAGGGACAGGTGCTCCAGTCCCCTCAGTTGCGGCGATCAACCGACGCATCACTCCCCAGCTTCGCAAGTCTCCCCGTAACGCCGGTGGTGACTGCGAGACAAACCTCATCTACGCAACAGCTGGTACCGTCAGCAAAGTAGCGGCTGGTGCAGTGACCGAGAGCCTGAAGAAGGTTTCGGCTGCCCACTCACTGTTTGTTGGTCTAGCCAACCAAACAGGCGGCGGATTCATCGAGGGCCTGTTCTTTGTCGCGCTGAGCGAGCTCGACACTGCGTACAGCCTCGAGGCGAAGATCCTCCGCAACATGCGTTCTCAGATTGACCGCGTGAACGAGGCGGTGGAGAATCTTGAAGACATAGTCTTCGACATCAACCACGACGAGTTCCTCCGTCAAGTAGATCGCGTGTTGCGTAGCGCTGACTTGCGCTTTGCCGGTGTGCAGTCAAGGATTCTTAGCGGTCAACGTTTCAGCGAGGGCGACTACGACGCAGCCAAGGCGTTGCTGCAGCAGGCAGAGGACCTGCTGTGTAATGAAGCTCCCGACCCTCTGCTGACGTTCTCTGTCACACCGTATGTACTGCTGGCGCAGATTGAGGTGCTGCAGGTAGAGCGTGACGCGTGGATGTCGTCACAAGGTACTCGTGAGGAGTACGGCCGGTTCTTGGCTGAGTGGCGTACGAAGCTCAACCAGACTCTACGCACAGACAACTTTCTGGCGCCAGTACTAGACCTCATCCGGTGCCGCATCCGACTGGTTCTCCAGGAGATTCAGGCGACCATCGGACAGGGCGATTTCCTCGTGTACTTCGCGAAGGAGAAGAAGTGGTGCCTTGAGCTCAAGGTACTGATCGAGCTCGTCCGGTCGTCAGAGGAGATCTTCAAGTTCGGTGACTTCATTCCTGATCTCAACGATGACCTCAGGGAGTTCACTGATAACTTCCAGCTGCGGCCTGCGCTGGTGGTGCCGGCCCAGACACTCGCTGTCCAGATAGATAGGTACCTCAAGTTTGCACGCCAGCGACTCACGGACCCGGCGCTGCGCAAAGAAGTAGTCATTGGTATTGGTATTGCTCTGCAATCATTGATCACCCAGCGCATCAGCGCACTCGAGGCCCAGAAGGGCCCGCTGCTGGAGGCTCTGGGTCTTGCGGACTCGGAGTCAACGGCAAAGATCGCTCAAGCTAAGCAGTACATCGAGTTCTTGTCAGGTACAGGACTCACAGAGCTCGCTACAGCTGCAATTCACGGAGATTGGGAGACGTTCTACTCGGCTAGCCCCGTCAACGGCCTGATCAAGGACAAGCTCGGTCTGGATTTGGAACAGCTCAAAGAGTGTTTCTTAGGTAGCGAGAACAACGAAGCAGTAGCAGACCAGCTCGATCAGTTCAACGAGCAGACCCGGCAGCAAGCACGTAGCGGCGCACTAGCTGCGCAGTATGGGCCTGACTCGAAAGAGCAGTACATAGATCAGGTGCTTGGTGGTGAAGTCTCAGCTTCGACGATCAACATCGACTCGATCGCAAGCCAGGGCGAAGATCTGTTTGGCCCGACTAAGAGCAACCCGCTGTTGAAGGACGCGCTAGCCGCAGCTGGTCTGCCTTCCGATACCAGTAACTACGACGATCTGATCCCAGTTGACTCCGCAGGTAGCTACGGTGTTGTGGAGGAAGACCCGAATCCGTTCGGGTTCAACCTGACCACGCCGCCTACTGTCACTACTGGAGATCTGTACAACGCCAGCGTATCGACTCCGCCTTGGTGGTCAGCTGGGCTGAAGTACCCGCTGCAGCCGTCAGACTCCGAGATCTTCACTGGGACCATTCCCGAGCTTCGCCGCTCGTACACCGAGTTCTACACCAACCTGTTGACCAACGAAGCGCTATCGCAGCTGCAAGGTCGGACAGAGTTGACCGCTAGCGAGCAGGCAACCATTGCAAACCTCGCTTCCTCAGGGATCCAGTTCTAATGGGCGACATCACTCAGTTCACGTTCGAGACGGACGTAGGCACCGCGTTTAGCGGCACCAACAACTGGACGCTGCGTACGGAGGACTACGACAACAACGTATACACGCTGGACATCGGTCCTGACCTTACGGATCCGACTTCGTATGTCGAGGAGAAGGCCGGTCCTGTCGCGGTAACGCTACGGACGCACGGCAGGCTCGAGCCCACTACAACCGGCGGCACAGAAGTACCGTTCATGTTCGCTGTCCACGCGTTCTGGACGTTCCGCGCTGGTAGCTCTGCGGTGCAGTTGACTCTCAATATGCATACGCTAACGTCCGACCCCTCAGGGATCTTCTCGGACGATCCGGTGAACTACTCCGGTGTAGACATTCCGGGTGCGCAGGTTCGGTGGAGCAATAACACGACACCAGGAACGTGCTACTTCCGCGACCTAGACCTCCTCACTCCTTCGTTCACTACTTGGCAGGCTGGTGCCCGCAACTGGCCTGACCCGCTAGATGGTGGATGGGCAAACGACAGTGGCCGAGGTCGTTGGCGTTTGGCTGAGCAAGAGTCTGAGAGCGTGTTCATCGACATTACGGATCCGTACGTTCAGTCCAGACTGCAGAGTCAGTCTTTGACCGGAACAGGGCCGTACACGCTGACGCTCAACGGCATCGCCATTGCTTATGACCAGAGTCTCGGCAATGGTGAGCCTGAGGCCAACTTCTATGGACCGGTGGTTCCTGGGTTGCAGTTTGAGGCGTCTACTGCATCTGGGTCGTTTATCGGCACTATCACAGCTGCGTCTGTCACCAAGAACAGCAATGGCAACTTCCAATGGGGCTTTACAGGTTCGCCGTTTGGGTTCCTGGCTACACCGACGCAAACACAGATCACGTTCACTGTTGCGTCTGGAACAGCGCCGACCGCCGGCCAAGAGCTGCTAACGTTCAAAGCGCGCTCTACGGATCCGCTGTTCGAGTTGGCTCAGCAACACCAACACGAGTACCGCTTAGTTGTGTACTCTGATGCCTCCTCGTCAGCTGAAGCGGAGAGCATCGCTGCGCAAGAGGGTTGGGGCACCGCCGTTGATGGCACCATTCCGGGCGGGCTTCGACCGTACTGCTGGCAGAACCCTGCGACAGCCAACTATTTGGCTCAACAGTACCTAGCGCCCACCCGCGAGTCGATGCAGCCGTACTGGGGTCCGCGACTGATCGGTGCACATGATGCCACAGCCGCTGCGTTCACGACTGGCGCGTCGCTAGATGTACCTAGCATCAACAACCCTGTTCAGCTAGACGCAGCTCGGCCTCGTACAGGCATCATCCACTCAGCGCTCAACAACCAAGGTGGCGCAACTGGTGGGGGCGAGGTCTACGAAGCTCCTGGCCTCGAGATCTTGGCGCACAGATCACCAAAGTCGATTCAGTTCTTCTACATGCGCAATCGCAGCGTACAGGAGCGGCATGCTGCAGGTATCTTCAAACTGAACGGCGACCTAGTCACTACTGATGACATCTTCACCGGTTGGGCCAATGCGGGTGGGCCTGCAGAGAACAGCGCTCAGATCTGGAACTTGAACTATCAGAATGGACCGGGGCTGACCACCCGAGTGTCCTACGACTCAGATGTAAGTAGCAGCGCTCACCAGCCTTTAGGGTTTGATTATGGCTACTTCTACAACCGTCAGCCCATCGGGGTTGAGCGACTCCCGTTCTACTATCAGCAGCGGTTTCACGGTGGGTTTTGGCCGCACGAAGTCGTCAACGATTCACAGGCTCCGGTCAGCTCATCAGTAACTAAGTACAACAACTTCACGTACGCGACGTCGGTCTTTTGGTCGCACCAAGGCCGCGCTATGTGGGGCCTGTACCCGTTGGTGTGGTTAGATAACGATCCGCTCGCAAAGCTGCAGTCTCGCGGAATCGCGCTTCAGGCTGAGCTGCAGTATATGTACCGAGGCGGTAGCGGTTCGCAGAGCGCTCTGAGCTCTATCGATAACCAGTTGGGTGATCCGCCGAACCCAAACCTGCTCAATGTAGGAGCAGACGGTATTGGCCGGATCTGGGGGTGGCTCACTTGCGCTGCAGCTACTGGAAACGCCCTGTCTCCAGCTGGAGACCCGGTGCGTGAGCAATGCTCTCGCTGGCTAGATAACACTATCCCCAAGCTCACGTACATTCAGGTGCCGCTGCCCGGCTCCGGCTCGCTTCAGGCGAATTACAGCAACAAAGTGGGCAACTACACGCAAAGCCTGTACGGCACTCGGGCTGCTCAGGCATTGGAGGTCGGTCTACTGATCAACGGCTTGTGGGCAGCGCAGCGTGCGTACTTCGGCTCAGCCACTAACACAATCCCCGGCCTGTTCGGCGATACGCTGGATGTCCGAACTAGCGCAACGAACGTGCTGCGACGACTTACGTTAGGGCTGTGGCGTTACTTTTGGAAGTTCCGCGACCCGTCAGGTAACACGCGGCCTAACTTGCAGGGGCTGGAGAACGCTGACTACATCGCAACTGGTGAGCCGCACGACAACATGCCGATATCTCCGTACTACCTCGACAGCAACGTGCCTTCGAGTGTCACGGATTCAGTTCCTCGCTACTTCGAGATCAGTGGTCTTGACTACACCAACAACGGCCTAGACGAGCGGCCTGACGGTACTAAGTACGCAGCTGCTAACACGCCTCCGGATGTTGACGTGTGGCAGGAGTACTACCCGATCTCAGGCGATAGTGTGTTGGCAAGCGATCCGACCGTTCTGGCCCCGCTGCCTGTGCCTGGGAACCCAGCAGACCCGGCCAACGCGGACTACTGGTTGGACAACGGGTACATCAGCAACGGCGGTGGTGCCCCTTCAGCTAGCTCTATCAACACCACCGATGCGTGGCCTTGGCCTATGTCTTTGTGGGTAGACCCGTACCCGACCTCAGCTAAGCCGTCAGGCTATCAGCCTCCGATCGTAGGTGCGGCTGCGGGGTACAAGCGTGTAGGTTTCTCTGGTAACAAGTATCCCACCTTTGCCTCGAACTATATCGCCATCATGTCGGAAACAGCTCGCTCAAACTTCTTCGCAGGTTCAGAGCGTCAAGAGATGCTCCGAGCTGTGCGCGCGTACTTCCGCAACAAAGCGAACAACTTCTCGGCTCCGTTGTCAGACGTGATCGCAGCAGAGATCTCCAACAACAACGAGTTCCTGATGAACCCCACGAGCGTGGTGATCGCGTGGGCCCAAGAAGAGCCTACTGCTTTCAACGAAAACAACGGCGATCCGCTCCAGCCGGCCTGGCCGCCGACCACTTTCTGATCAAGCGCACATGTCACATGTAGCAAAGTTCTCATTCTCGCCCGCCCCCGGACCTTTCGGTCAGATAGCTCGCGGCGTGCTGCCGCTGCCCAAAGACTTCACGGACGTAGACCGGCTCGCGTTCCGGCGTCCTGACGGCACCCTCCTTCCTACGCAGCGAGAGGTGACGCTGCGTCGTGCGGACGAGACTCCGCAGTCAGTTGAGCTCATCACCTTCGGCAAAGGGCTGCCCGCTGAGCTCGATGTTGTTGTAGCCGACGCGCCGCGGGTTGCCCCGGTCTTGCCGCTGCACCCTGCGATCAACTGGATGCTCCAACAGGACTTTTGGGTCCAGCTCACTGATGCCTTCGGTAATCGATACCGCTCAGACCTGATGATGGACCTTGCCGACACCGGCGAGGAGAACCAGTTCGAGAAGCTGGGGTGTGCCGAGGTCGTTCTCGAGACCAGCGGGACGCTGGTTCCGGCTCCTGATCAGCCGGAGCCTAGCCGGTCGCTCGAAAACGCTGGAGGATTCGTTGCGATGGTGCACGCCTGGCCGAACCAGCCGGGCATTGTCGTTGACATGTACTGGCACACCGGCTTCGGTCCGGAGAGCACCAAGTGCCCGAGCCCGCTCGACTTCGAGGATCTCCGCCTCTACCTGCCGATTGGAGTTGGTGCCGCCACTACGCGCCCGACCCACCACGCAGGGGGTATCGAGACCGACGAGTACGGCAACCGGTACTTCAACCTGATTCGTGCGCTGCAGGGCCCGAATGAGGTGCACCGGATCTACAACAGCAAGCTCAAGCTCTTCCGGTTCGTGATCGTGCCGGAAGGCTTCGAGTCTTTCGCAGCTGCGCTGTCAGTGCTGAACGGAGAGGGTGTCTTCGTTGACGGCACCAACGAGGGTGGTGACCGCTTCTGGAGTGCTCACAACCCTGAGACCCCCATCACGACCGAGGGCTTTGCGCTCCCGACCCTGGATCACGTACCGACACTGGCTAGCCAGGTTGCTGAGCGCGTAGTCGATCACAACCAGCGGCGCGTCACCGGGCAGCCCTGGGATTGGCATTTGGGCATAAACGGCCAATCCATCGGGGCTTTCGGCTACTTGCACCCGAAAGGTGCAGGGTACGGCGGCGCCACCGGCGGCACGGACATCGATCACCAGGAGTTCCCGGCTGAGCTGATTGCGGCGGTACCCGGCGCTGGCGAGTACATCCGGTCTCGCATGGAGTGCATCATGGACCGCCACGCCGGCTTCCTCATTGGGGAGACCGGTAAGCCGTGGGACATCAATGCTTACATGGAGACTGACGGCCGGCTGTTCAACTTTGCGGTAACCCCGTCTCCGGTGTACGACGGGATCATGTATCGCCACTGGGTCAGCTACTCACAAGACCCGTTTGGTATGCGTGCTGAGTTCCAGCACGTCAACCCTGACAAGACCTGCCCGTACGCGCACATCATCAAGGCGTACGGCGCTATCGACATCCAGCACTGGGCGCGCATCAAGCAAGAAGCCAAGGCTCTGACTCAGTTCTGGAACGACCCGATGGCCAAGCGTCTGCTGCAGGACTTGGCCACTCAGGTGCGTGCAGACATCTTCGACGTAGGAACCGGGACGTATACAGCCGCCCTGGGTCACCTTCTCAAGAATAGCCAAGACAACCCTGAGATGGGTACGTACATGGGTCGTGAGCATGGATGGGGCGCTGAGTGCATTGGTGTGGCTTACGCCTCTGGTACAGCGAAGGTCCGGGATTCGTTCCGCAACTGGCTGACTTCGTACCTCGAAACCTGTAAGAACGGCCAGGTGCGCAGCGGAATCCTGTGCGTCTTCAAGTACAGCAAGGAGCTGTCCACCAACGGCTTCAACAACGACTACGCTCCGTGCCTCTCGTATCAGGAGGCGATCTTGGAGTGGGGCATCCTGACCGCAGCCCGCGCCGTGTACGGAGAGGGGTCGTCTGAGTACGAAACGTATCTCCGCGTTGCGTACGATAGCGCTCGTGCACTGTATGATCTGGGCCGAGTTCCTGGCGCAAATGGTCCGTACTACAAGTTTGCGGTTGGACCTCTTGACGCCACCTCTCCCGAGGAGTATTTCACTACACAAGAGCAGGTGCAGGCTGCACCGAAGACCGGGGTGAGTACGTTCCAGTACCCCATCTCGATCGCTACAGCTCTTTTCGCCGGGCGTCAGCTCGGTATCGAAGATCCGGCAAGTGACATGGTGTCGCAGTACTGCTGGGGTCAGGACCCGATGGAAACCCTGGAAGGGATGCAGCTCTCCAACATCGAGAACATCGCTCCGTTACTCGCTGAGCTGCAGCTCCGACAGACAACCGCTTGATACACACAACTAGATGACTACAACAATGAAGCGCACTGCGTCTCGATTCACCACTGACCTCAACGACGCCCGTAAGGCGGGCGAGCTTGGGTTCAACAAGGTACGCATCGCGCTGGATGAGAACCTGAGGCGTGATTACGTGGCTATGGAGTTCCGAGCGAACTCCACGCCGCCGAACCACCCGGCTCTTCGCCACCGCTGGCCCGGCTTCGGCCTCAAGTCTGTGGCTGTCCACCCCGAGCTCGTCGGATCGATCCGCGACACGCTCGAGAAGGCCAAGATCACAGTCACCGGGGCCAAGGCTCCGAAGCGCACCAAAGCGCGCGCCTCGCGCCGCCGAGCCTGAGGTAGCCTCTTCTCCATCTCTCGACGGCTCTGTCTCTCTCACCAGGGGCAGAGCCGTTTTTCGTTGATAGATACGAAACGTCCGCGCACACTTTCCTGACATGCCTACTTCATCACTTCCCACTATTCACCAAGTACGCCCCGCTGGTCGCCGCATCCTCGTTCGCCGGCTGCCGGAAGAAGTAACCACCGAGGCCGGGCTGTTCCTGCCGGCTGACCGTGAGAAGGACGGCGCGTACATGGCTGAGGTTCTCGGCTTTGGTGAGCTCGTCCAGCAGACAGAAGACGGCCAGAAGGTCATCAAGCAGGAAGACGGCACGCTGCACCCGTTGACAGTAGCGGTCGGGGATACCGTGCTGGTGAGCCGCGCGCTCGGCTATCACTTCGAGGGTCCGCTCGAGGAGAAGTACGCCAAGGGCCTGTCGCTGATCTTCGACATGGACATCCTTGCTGTGATCGACAAGGAGCGCACCTACTTCACGCTGACCGCCGAGCAGGTGTACGAGGTCCTGCGTCGGTGTGCGATGGCCAAGGACGTGTCGCTGGCTGGTGTAGTCGATCAGCTGACCCTCATGGCCAATGACCAATGATTGAGCGCGTTGGCGATAGGCCGTTACCTACGTTCGTTGCGTTCTACACAGCAGGCTCTGCGTACAAGGACGAGGCTGCAGGCTTAGAGGAGACGCTTAAGCAGTTCGATCTCAACTATCGAATCTGCGAGTTACCGTGCACCGGAAACTGGTTCTCCAACACCCAGCTCAAGGCCGAGTTCCTGCAGGAGCAGATCTGGAGGCATAAAGAGCCGATCGTGTATGTAGACACAGATGCGCGGATCAAAGCGCGGCCTTCGCTGTTCGCCACGCTAGGCGAACACAACTGTGACTTTGCGGCTCACTACCGACCAGACAAGCGTTTCAACAAGAACAGAGAGCTGCTGTCCGGCACCATGTTCCTCACCCCAACACAGGCTACTCGGGTCCTGCTGCACAAGTGGGTGACGCTGAACAAGGAGAAGCCGGGTGAGATGGATCAGCGCACTCTGCAGCATGTCATCGACGAGGGCGTGCCTGGTCTTCGCGTCAGAGAGCTGCCAGCTACTTACACCAAGATCTTTGACATCATGAGGAACGCTGGGCCTGCGGTGATCGAGCACTACCAGGCCAGCCGTCGTCTGCGTAACACCATCAAATGAAGCGACTCATCTACCAGGTGTATGTCGGTAAAGAGGTTCCGCTCTACGACAAGTGCACCGCTACTGTGGCTGAGTATTGCCGGCGCCACAGCATTGACTACAAAGTTCAGCGTGAGCCCATCCTGCGCATCAGGCCCAACCCCGAGACCAACGGGCGTAGCCGCAACGCAGTCGAACGCCTAGGGTACCTCCCTATCTTCGAGAAGGAGAACGCGCTAGCACTGCTTGGCGAAGAGTACGACCAGGTGGCTATCGTGGATTCCGATATCTGGATCCGCGACAACGCGCCCAACGTGTTTGAGCATCTTCCTATCGACGCGGATTTCGGCGGTGTAGTCGAGCGGCACCTGCCCATCACTCGCCAGTACGCCAGGAAGCTCGACGGGTACTCGCAAGCTCAGTACGGCGATCCGCAGTTCCCGTTCATGAACATGGGACTGATGGTGATGAACGCTAGTCTCAGACAGTACTGCCCCGAGTCACCAGCAGAGTTCCTAGCGCGTCCGGAGTTCCAGAAGTTCGTAGACGGACGTGGCGCGTACAAGTGGAGCACCGATCAGACACTGCTGAATACCTGGATCCGTAGCTGCGGAGCTAACGTGTTCGAGATGAACTGGCACTGGAACGCGCTGTATGGAGCTCTCGAGGACGGAGCTATCGACAAGGCTCACTTCGTTCACTTCTTCCTCAAGGACCACCTGCGCAGCCAGGATCCTGAGGAGCTTCTCACCATCAAAGGCCGACCGCGCGTGTGACGCGCAGCACCATGGAACTCTACAAGTACGGATCGTACGACGAATACGTCAAGGCGCAGGAGCACGGCAATCGCAAGAAGCTCCGTAGTCATTCGGGTGTTGGCATGGAGGTGATGCAGGCCATCAAAGACCGCATCCCCGAAGCTGCCAGTGTTTTGTGCCACGGTACACGCGCTGGCTACGAGCAGCAGTACTTCAAGAAGGCGTATCCCGACGCCAAGGTGCTAGGAACAGAGATTAGCTCCACAGCTACCAGCTTCCCGGACACCGTGCAGTGGGACTTTTCTAAGCCGAAGGACGAGTGGAAGAAGGCGTTTGACATTGTCTACTCCAACTCGTTTGACCACAGCATCTGCCCGAAAGAGACGCTCGAGGTCTGGTTGGGGCAGGTATCCGACGGCGGTAGCTTGATCTTTGAGATGCACCCGGCAGGTCCTGGGTGGAAGCCGACGCCCATGGACCCGCTGTCATACCACCGAGAAGACGTGCTTGCGTTAATCGAGGAGCTTGGGTGGCGCGTCACGGACGAGTGGCTCAGTCCTCGGTTCACGGACCACCGAGGCCGTGCAGGTAAATACACGTACGGACGACCCACTCTGCGTGTTCAGCTGTGACTAACCTGATCTACCAATACTGGCTAGGTTCTCCAGGCATCGGGGTCAGTGCGGGGCGGGAGAACATGCGATCCTACGCCGACCGTGTAGGCGCGGAGTACCGGTTCGCAACCAACCCTACCTGGGCATCTACGCTGTGCTCCGCACCTGAGTACTACAACGCGTTTGAGCCGGTATACAACGACGATGACTTTGGCGAGTACGACAAGATCATGTTCGTTGACACGGACGTGTTCGCAGTCGACGGGCTAGAAGACAGCATCTTTGACGTAGACATCTCGCACATAGGGTTCTGCAGCGAGCCTCACAAGGAGCTGTCGCATCTGACGGCCTCTAGTGCCATCAACACTAAAGCAGACGAGCGCCATGCTTCTGCCGTCAAAGCGCACTACGGCGTAGACGTGCATAGAAATGCGGCAGGTAACCCGCATGTCTTCAACAGTGGTGTGGTGGTGTACACCAAGGAGGGCCGCGAGTTTGCTCGACAGCATTGGCCTGCCTTTCAGCGCTACATCGACGTGATGCGGAAATCCGGCCTTCCCAAGTTCTATTCGCTCGATCAGCCGTACATGCACGCGGCGGTTGCTGTATCGAAGATGCCCTACACACTGCTACCTAGTGGGTGGAACAGCTATGTCCACTACGACGGTGAGTCCAAGACCTCACCCAGAGCAGTAATCGATACGCGCACATCCGACACCAAGTTTGTGCACGTGCAGTTGCGAGGTGCTGATGACCACGACGCTGCCTGGCACCGCACGGTCGTCAACCAACCTGTCTCTGAGTGGGCGTTGCCCTGATGTTCAACGCCTACATCATCACCACCGTCAATGCCTTCGACAGTCCTAAAGTCCAGGCGCTGACGCAACGCTGCGTTGATTCATGTCTGGCGCACGGCATCACTCCTGCGTTGTTTGACGCGGTGGTCCCGGCCACGCTCGAGCAGTTCTACCCGGGTTGGCCAGTTCGAGCTGACTATCGTGAGCGGCTACTGAACAACTACCGACGCAAAGCAGGTAAGGAGCCTACGCCGGAGATCGAGAACCGTATGATCGTGATTCAGCAGTGCATGACTATGTCGCACTACCAGGTACGTAAGTCGATCATTGCCAACTCTTCTCCGGCCATAGTACTGGAGCATGACGCGATTGTTCGTCGCCAGCTAGACGCAAACCAACCGTACAGCAACCGTGTAGTCAACTTGTGCGGGCGTGAGCAGGCCACTCACGGCTACGTCGTCGGACCGGACGCTGCAGCCAGGTACAACGACATCTACGAGACCCTTGGGTTCGCCGGCCATGACAACATGAACCGGTACATCAACAGTCAGGGCGAGCTGAAGGTTACGCCCTACTCTGCAAAAACTGCGGTCGTTGTAGGTAACGCGCGTGATGAGACTCAGTGGGATACTCATCGAGGCGCGCTCAAGACCCACCTAGACTACGTTCCTACTTCCACATCCGGCGTGTATGCCGAGGACTCGAGATGATCAACGCAGATCTAGCAGGGGTGACATCCGTTGCCGAGTTTCACGATTCGATCGTGAAGCAGCAGGAAGCTGCGCATGGCGAGCAGTACTGCGCTATGCACGCAGCTATCCGAGCTTTGTGGTCCGGTAGCGACTGCCGCACCTACAAAGAACTTGGGGTACACCAAGGTGGTTCTGCATCTAACGCACTACTGCTGCAGCCGCAGCCTAAGCGGATCACCCTAATTGACATCGATCTCGCCAAGTACCGCAAGTTCTTGGCGCCGCTAGCAGAGGAGCACTGCTTACGTCTGGGGATTGACCTAGATGTGCGTGAGGTGAACTCAGCCCTGCCAGCGCCTGCAGACGACACGTGCGACATGCTTGTCATCGACTCCATGCACACAGCGAGTCATATGCTCGCTGAGCTGGCTGCTCACGGAGTTCACGCAACTAAGCACATCGTCGCTCACGATACCAGCATCGTCAACGGCCGCAAGAACGACCAGCTGTATCGGGCGCTGACTACCTGGGGGAGGTCTAATGGGTGGTCGGTCTCTGTCCACTGCACGGACAACGTGGGTTTCACTGCGATTTCGAAAGAGGCATGAACGCTTACGTAATCACGTTGTTGGATCAGCGGACCAGCTGCGCCAGCTACGAAGTGTTGTGCAAGTCTCACAAAGACCACAGGAACCAGTTCCCTGTTGCGCAGTTCGAGGCTACCACACCGCTCAACGTACGTGATCAGATGGAGGCCGAGGGTCTGCGTTGGACTTACCCGTGGGACGCAGAGGAGGATGGTCCCGAAGGTCTGCGGCTACACCCCTACGCTACGCGCAACCGAGACGCGCGCATGGCTTGCTTCATGTCGCACTACCGACTGTGGCAGCATAGTGCGGAGTCAGGTGAGTGGATCATCGTGCTGGAGGATGATGCTCGCTTCGTCAAGCATCTGGATCCTGAGCCTCTGACCTATTGCGGCCTGTCCGCTGTAGGAATCAACGACCCTCGTGGCGCTACACGACGCTCTAACGTATTCCACGCTCTGGTGACCAAGGCAGCCGAGGCCGGAGAGCTCGCCATCCCGGTGCCTGAAGTTGATGAGCCGCATGTGCCGCAAGGGCTGGCCGGTCATAGCGCCTACATGGTCTCCCCGAAGCTATCGCAGCAGCTCATCGACAAAGCCAAAGAGCTTGGCTGCTGGCCGAATGATGCGCTCATGTGCCGACAACTGTTCCCTGACATCGGCGTAAGCACCACTTACTACACAACCGTTCAGCACACCCCCAGCACACTCGCATGAAGACGTACGTCATCACGATGATGGAGCACGCGAAGTCGTGTGAAGTCGCAGATCGCTGCATCAGGAGCGGTGAAGAGCATGGAGTAGACGTGACACGGCTTCCGGCAGTGACTGCTGAGGACAATCCAGAAACTCAGTTCGACCTGCTAAAGCTCAACAAGCGTCCGTTCTTGTACAACAACTATTCTCGGCCTGTGCCGTGCATGGCGACCTTCTTGTCGCACCGCCTTGCTTGGCTCGAGGCTGCCAGGGAGGGATACCCTGTTCTGGTGCTAGAGCACGACGCAGTATTCAAGGCTCCGCTGCCTGCTGAGCTGGACCAAGTCACTCACGTCTGCAACCTGGCTCGGCCTAGCTTCGGCTACTTCGATATCCCTGCGGCGGGGCTCGGCGCGTTCCGGTCAAAGCCCGGCGGCTACCTGGGTGGTGCGCACGGATACTACGTCACTCCGGCAGGTGCTGAGGCGTTGCTGGCTGATGTGCATAACGCCGAGCCAGCAGACCTCTACATCAACCGTCGCCGCCTTCCGGAGCTCCAGGAGTACTACCCTTGGCCCATCGAGTGCGAGGACTCGTTCAGCACAATCCAGCACCACCAGGGCTGCCTGGCCAAGCACAACAAGGTCCGCGTCATTGACTGACGCTCGCTAGACTAGGGAAGAGCTCTGGGGCTCGTCTTGTAGCCCCTCCAACCCCTGATTCAGGACCCATGAACGTAAGCGAAGCACTACACACCGGTCTGGTCGAAGGCATCGAAGCCGCGACCTCTGCCCCCTCGCCCGCAATGGCCAAACTCGCTGCTGCCTCTGGGCAGTACGAGGAAGAGCCTGAGACCTTCGGCGATCTTCTGGCCAAGCTCGCCATGGATATGGAAGAGAAGGGCTACGACATGAAGTCGGGCAAGAAGGACAAGAAGCACAAGAAGATGCCCCCGGCCATGCTTGCTCGCATGAAGGGCAAGAAGGACGACGACGAGGATTGCGACTGAGCCGCTAAGGCTCAGCGGCCGAGTCTGTGGACTACGGCATCTTCACCGTCGCCGATAGTGGCGAGATCACGCTAGGGTCCGGGGACACGCCCAAACGTGTCTCCGGACTCAGCTCGTTAGTCCAAGAGGTACTGATCGAGCTACTGTCCGATCCAATGCCTGAGCGCAGCCGGGGAGCAGGACTAGCGTCGATCATGCTTGAGGCCGTGCCTTCCGAGGACGCAGTAGTGGCGAGCAACATTGCCAGCGCTGTCCGGGCAGGCCAGGCCCACGTGTTTGCCAATCAGCAGTTGGCGGACAACTTGACAGCCAATGATCGCCTCCAGTCGCTGACCCTAGTGCGGGCCCAGCGCACGCAGACTGGATGGGACGTGACTGTCGAGGTAACTAACCAGGCGGGCGAGTCCGCCACATTTAGCGTGCCCACCTGATGCTCAAACTAGCTGACGTAACAAAAACTGCGTACGCCTCTGGTTTGGTTGACAAAGCAGCTACGGGCTCGGTCAAGTTCCCTTCCAGCTTTTCCGTGAGGGTACCGCTTAGGGTGCGGGATCTGAGGACGATGGTAGGTCCCGATACGATGGCGTTCGGTCCTCGCAGACGAATGCTCGCTGCGCAACCACGGGGAGCGCGCCTCTCTCCGATTAGCGGTGTCACGAAAGCAGTTGTGCCCATATGAAACTAGTAGATGCATACGCAGATGAGCTCGAGAAACTGGGCGTGCTTCAAGCCGCTGCGTGGCCCGCGTTCACCGGGCTGCTCCGCGTAGGTGGAGCTGCACTTAGAGCAATGAAAACCAAGGGCTTTAAGAGAGGTCTGCAGTCCTTTGGAGGTGCCGCTAAGCGGCGCTTCACCACGAAAGCCGGCGCCAAGACCTTAGGCAGAGAAACTGCGCAGGTGCTTAAGGACAGTGTGAAAGATGCTGCTATTATCACTGGTGGTATGAGCGTAGGGTCAGCCGTTGGTCGCGGGCTGGGCAGCGGTAATCCGCAGGGCAACTACCGGGCGTACTGATGAGCGACTTCAGGAAAGAGGCGGCGGCCGGGCTGTTCCGCGCGTTCAAGCAAGGTTTGACAAGCCAGGCCAGGAATATAGGCCCTGCGGTCAGCAGACGCTTGGCCGCGTTCAGAGCTGCACCTCTCAAAGAAACTAAGGCACATCTTGTTCGCAACAAGTGGCCTTACGGCCTCAGCGTCGGTTTGGGCCTTATGAGCGCTCGAACCCCTAAGCCCCCGGAAAGTTGATCCATGGCAGAGCTTGATCCCTGCACAGGCACGCCCGTAACGGGTGCAGGCCAGACACGGCTGTCGCAGATTGCGGCGTCCAGCCTAGGGATCACGCCGTCCGGTGTGTTTGAAGGCACGGAAACGCTGCCCTCAACATCGATACCAGTTAGCCCGCCCATCACCAACACGGGAGGTGTAGTCGGCCTGTCCTACGGGTTCGGGCTGACTGTTTCTGGAGGTGCGCTGACCCTCAACGTCAGCGACTTCTCGCCCGCACCTCACGCGTCAACGCACAGCCCTAACGGCTCTGACCCGCTAGTAGCCTCCGCGTTCTCAGGCTACTTCACGCCCCCGGTCGCAACTGACACCCAAGTTGGTGGTGTCACTATCGACGGGCTCGGCCTTGACCTCCTGGGCGACCAGCTGTTCGTCTCGGTTGCGGCAAACCAGCCTGTCCAGCTCATTGGTGGCGCTGTTGACTTCGTCACGTCTACGTCGTTCACGACAGGTGGTGGCGGCGCGCTGGAAATCAACCCGGCGTCTGCGTCGGTGCTGGGCGGCGTCCTGCAAGCGAGCCCCGACCCTACGGTCCTGGTCAGTGTCTCGGGCGTGCTGTCGCTGCCGGGCGTCGCTGCAGGGGCTGGCTCCGGTGCTGTGGTGCTGGACACTACTGGCAGCCCGCAACTCCGCCTGTCCAGTGCTTACGAGTACACGAAGGTGCTGTCGCCTGGTCAGGTGCCTCTGGCCACTGCGAGCTCACCCGGCTCGATCATCGTCGGGTCCTCGTTGGCGTACTCCGGCGGTGTACTAAACCTGCCGAACCCGCTGACCAGTCCGTATCTGCCGCGTGCTAACGGTACTGGGCTCGGTGCGGTGTTCACTAACGCATCGTCCGGTCTCAGCATCTCGCAAGGTGCGGTGGCCGTGGACTTGGACGGCGGTTCGCTCAGCCTCGGAGCGAGCGGCCTCAAGGTCACTGACGACACCTACGTTCCGCTCGGGGGCACAAGCACCAACGTCAGTGGCACGATTGCGTTTGATGACGCGCTGGCACCTGCCATTGACCTAGGCACGAGCCGTATCGTCATGAGCGGCTCGCCGTTCGTGGCAGCTGGCCTTGATTCGCTGCTGACGCAGAACGAGATTACCACTCTGATCTCGGCAGCATCGTACGGACTGACGATTCAGTGGCACGAGCCGGTCCAGCTAGTACCGGACGGTGTGTTCCCGACGTCATTGACAGCCAACACGTACTACCTGACGTCAGTCGACTCAGCTACTGCGGCGCCTGGTGTTTGGAGCGGCAACAGCTGTGCCTTCGCGTTCTGGGACGGCACGAGCTGGTCGTACGAGACGCCCACGGTCGACACGCTATTCACTGTTGCGGAGACAGGAGACCTGTGGCTGCTTGACGTGCAGTCGCCGTCGTCGCCAGCGCGCACCTCGTTCGCCATTCGCTACACCTTTGGTGACGAAGCGACTGCTGACACACCAGGCATTGCGTCGTTCCCGATAACCGGGGGCCTGGCCGTCACCGGTGGTGAGGTGACGATACGGGCGAACACCATCGCCGACATGACTGGACTGACGCTCGCGTCTTCAGTCAGCGGAGGTCAGACGCTCAAAGTCTCTCTAGCGCCTAACAACTCCCCGGGCCTCGACTTCGACCAGCGAGGCAACCTAGAGATTGTCGATGGTGGGGTCACCACCACTAAGTACGGCAACCGGTCGATCACAGCTGTCAAGCTGCTGGCGGATCAGGTCATCGGCGGTACGGTTGACTTCCTAGATACGCAGTTCGACGGGCTGACGGTCAAGCTCGCCGGAGACATCGCCGACTTCCGGATCACAGGCAATCCAGTCAGTGACGCCACGCGCCCGTTGATCCACACGGAAGACGGCATCTCTATTGCCCAGGAGTCGATCAACACCGACGCCTTGGTCGATCAGAGCATCACGTTCTCCAAGCTCGGCCTGCCGGCTGATTCAGGGCTCGAGGACGACGACACAGATCTGATCCGTATCAAGCTCGCCAGCGGCTCGGGCCTCAACCGCACATCGAGCGGGTTGTCGATCAACATCCACAACCCCAGCTCGGACGGCACCATCCAAGTTGATGACTCGACGGGTGGCATCCGCGTCCGCGACGGTTCGCTGACTAGCGCTGCGTTTGTCAGCGGCTTTGGTGTTCCTGCTTCGGCTGTGCCCAAGGAAGCGCCGCTTGTAGCTAATGCTAGTGGCAACATCATCATCGATGTGGCATCGCCGATCGGTGTAGTTGCTGATCAACTGGCCATTCTGCCTAACAGCATTACATCAACGCAGGTGGCGGCAGGTGGACTGAACGCTGCCTCCCTCAATCTGGCTTCGCCTTCTGGCATCAAGGGCAGTCCGATCTCACTGGACGTCAACTCACCTGAGTTTGCGTTCTCTGGCAACACGCTGGTACTCGGTACCGTCACCGGGTCTAAGGTTCAGCTGGATAGCCCGTCGGGCCTGACATCAACAGCTCAGGGGCTGAGCCTGGATGTCGGCACCGAGTTCGAGATCGCGGTCACTAACGAGCTCACGCTTGCTGACGAGCAGGTTGGGTTCGCCAAGCTCGACCTTGCCCGCGTCCGCGCATCCGGCTCGAGCTCTCCGCTGCTGAAGGCAGTGGGCATCGAGCAGTTTGCTGGCATCAGTCCGACTCCGGCGCACTACACCGCCAGCCCGTCGGCGTACCTGCTGTCGCCGAACGCAGTAGAGCCTGGTTGGCGCGTTGCCACTCTTGGTCGCGAGCACGAGGACTACCTCGGACCGGACGGCCAAGGCAAAGGCACGATCGAGGCGCTGGGTATCTCGGTTCTGCAGAACGGCGGCACGCTGCTGTCAGCAGATCAAGATCGCATCCATCGGATCGTCCCGACCATCAACTCGATTGGTCTCCGTCATCTGGCACTTGGCGCGACGATCCTCGAGCCGGTTGACTCTAACCGCCTGCCTACTGGCCTTGGCTCGTACAAGTCGTTGGTGCAGTCAGGGAAGCTATCGAGCTCACCTGTTACCGCCAAAGGATGGAGCCCAGATGCGCTCTCTGCTGAGATCATTGCAGTCAAGGTGGGTAGCGGTCTCACCATCAGCACTGCTGGCTTCGTCGAAGCAGACGGCATCACGGTCGGCTCATTCGGGCTGGTCAGTGCTACTGATGAGTCAGGGCCCGTAGGTGTTAGCGCGGCCCCGCTCGGTGCGCTATCGCCTAGCTCGCCGGACTCTGCTTGGGGCCTCAAGTACGACACGGCGTACTTCACTGCTACTGCTGAGTCAGGGCTCGGGTTCAACCCGCCTCAGAAGCAGCTGTTCACTGGAGTAGGTATTCCTGCAGTCAGCAGTGGAACGTACTCATTTGCAGTCGGGTCAGGATCCGACAATGTGCTTGTCGGCGACTCAGTCGAAGTATCGATTAACGGTCTCACGATCGATGATCGCTACTTCAGCTATGACCTCGCGGACACGACGCGCACGGTCGAAGTGCACCGCAGCATGTCGCCCACTAGTCCGTCGTACCTGAACCTGGCCTACGCCCTGTCAGGCTCCTCACCGTCTGACGCAGTGCAGATCCGATACCAAACTCGCCTAATCTGATGAGCAAACCGTACAGCATCCCGGACTCCTACTACATCGCATGGACCAGCAACAACTCAGGCGACAGCCGCCCCCGAGGGGTTAGCGGCTGGAACGAGAATGAGTTGCGAGAGTTCAGCAAGGCCGATCGTGATCGGCTGTTGACCGCCTATCGGGCGCAGCTCGTTGTCGTCAACCGCCGCTCTTCGCAGGTTGAGCACATCGGTAGCAAGTACCCGCGCCGCCAGTTCGAGGAGCTCCGGTTCCAGACGCTGGCTACCGGGGTTGCGCTTCCTTGGGCCGCACCTTCGGGTACAGTAGGCGTTGCCAACGACTCTCCCTCGAACCAGTTCACGTTCACAATCCCTCGTGAATCGAACCGCACTCGCAGAGAAGACGGGCGCTACGCAGTGGTGCAGGATGGCATCACTGTCGCTACGCAAGACGCTGACTCTTTCAGCGATGATGGCACTAACATCACGCTGAACTACGACACGTCGGCTCTAGGGTCTGGTAGCTACGCGATGTCCATTGCGTGGCTCAACCCTAACGGCAGCGGTCAAACTGCCCCGACTGCTGCTTCGCCGTCTAGCCTGACCAAGCCCTGATGCAGTTAACGCTCAAGCAAGTTGCGGACGTAGCAAACGAGCTTCTGCTGCGTAAAACAACAGCACCTGGGGGAGGGACCATCGCCCAGGTGGTGCTTGGGCAGAAGACGTTCACAGAAGGCACGGAGACAGATCGGACCTCAGAAGCACCGAGCACGCCCGGCCGCTTTGATTCGAGCTCCTCGATCGCCGCACTTGCTCTGTTTGGTGCTGAAGGTGTCGGTGATCTCACAGCCGGCGCAGGCTTCTGGGGCGGACCGTCGGCGCCCACTGGTTCGATCTGGTGGGTGCCTGACAACCCGTTCAACCAAGACTACGGCCACTTCACGCTGCGCCAGAGCCGAGGCTCGCAAGGCTTCGACCCCGTATCGAACAGCGCAGTTCTGACTGGCCCTGCAGGCATTGAAGCCTACTACCTGCAAGTGCCTATGGGCCGCACTACCGCGAGCCCCGGTACAAGCCCGGCCAACTACATTAGCGACACCGCCGCGCTGTGGCCTCCGTCAGAGGTTGGGTACGCAAAGCTGTTCAGCCGTCCAGGCCCGTCTCCGTACTTTGATTACGCGAACCGCGAGCCGGGCCTGGCTATCACCTCCAGAGATCTGTCTGGCGTGGTGCGGACTGAGACGCTGCTGACGATTGAGAAAGCTGCGCTGATCTTCACGAGTCCGATCGGGTTTAGTCCCGGTGGTACGTACGTGACGCAGGCGTCGCTTGATGCGCAGCTGTCCACATACCTGCAGTCGCCCGACCTTCCGCCTGGCTCAGCACCGCTAAGTCCGACTAGTCCTACGTACGTGATCGCAGCGGCATCGCCCGCGCTGGGACCGTACGTGCTGTGGGCAGACACTGCTTCCGGCCAGCTGCGTCAGCGCAACGCTGCAGACACCGGGTGGGTGACGCTCGGCCTACTCGCATCATCAGCGGTAGGTGGTCTGTACGACAGGACATCCAGCTTCACGGTTGACCAGCCTGGTATGTACACCGTGTACGCCTCGCCTTCTCCGGTGGTTGTGACACTGCCCCCTACTGCCACATCGGATGGCTGGGTGGTAGACATCAAGAAGATCGATCAAAGCGGGAACTCGATCACAGTTCAGGTCGACTCCAGCCCGGAGTTGATCGACTTCGTAACGTCGACTGAGCTGACTACAGGCGGAGACAACCTGACCGTCCGCTGCGACGCGGCCAAGACCACCTGGTGGGTGAAATGACATACCTGAAGTCGATTGAAGCTGCCATTACCTCTGACCAGCTAGACGCTTTCGCCCGGCTTCGAGTATCTGAGCCGTACACGGTCTTCGACTCGAAGCAGATTCACGACTCGCAGGCGCTGTTCTGGGACGATCAGGAGACGAGCGGGTCGGGGACATCTTCGTCGCACGGAGCGAACACGGCGAGCACGACCATCGGCGTCGGAACGACGACCGCAGGCGTGCGCGTGCGTCAGACGTTCATTCGCTTCAACTACCAGCCTGGTAAGTCGCAGCTCATCTTCGCGACGTTCGTGCTGGACAAGTCGGGCGGCGGGACCGGCATCACTCGCCGGGTCGGGTACTTCGACGACGACAACGGCCTGTTCCTGGAGGACGCCGAGGGCACGTACGGCGTCGGCGTTCGGACGTTCTCGTCGGGCTCGGCGGTGGATACGGTGGTCGCGCAGGCGTCGTGGAACATCGACCCGCTGGATGGTACCGGCCCGTCCGGTATGGTGATCGACTTCACGAAGGCGCAGATCCTGATCATCGACTTCGAGTGGCTCGGCGTCGGTGCGGTCCGCTTCGGCTTCATGATCGATGGCGTGATCCACTACGTTCATCAGGTCAACAACGCGAACAACCTGTCGCAGGTCTACATGAGCACGCCGAACCTGCCGGTGCGCTACGAGATCGAGAACGACGGGACGGGCGCGGCCTCGACGCTGGAGCACATCTGCTCCTCCGTAGTGAGCGAGGGCGGGCGTCAGGACACGGGCACGCTGCACTACGCGAGCACGAGCGGTACGCACGTCGATGCCAACGCGGCGAACACGGTGTACGCGATCGTCGGCATCCGGCTGAAGTCCGGGCAGCTCGACTCGACGGTGGACCTTGCGCGCACGTCGATCATCGACCAGACGGGCGGCGACTTCGAGTGGCTCCTGATCCTGAATCCGACCGTGGCTGGAACCTTCACCTACGGCGATGTGGCGAACAGCGCAGCGCAGACGGCGACGGGTGCGACGGCGAACACGGTCACGGGGGGCACGGTGCTCGACGGAGGGTTCATTGCGGGAGCTAGTGGGTCAGCGTCGGCCGGTGCTGTCGCGGTGCTCCAGAGCGCTATCCGGTTGGGCTCGGCGATCGACGGGACGCCCGACGAGATCGTGCTGTGCGCTCGTCCGCTCGGGACGAACCAGGACATCGAGGGGTCGATTACCTGGCGTGAGGCTCGGTGAGCTAAAAAAGAAGCCTTGGTGGTGATCCTGGGGGGACTCGAACCCCCACGCCCGAAGGCTGCGGATTTTAAGTCCGCCGCGTCTACCTATTTCGCCACAGGATCGTTGGGTGGCTCCCCCGGTAGGACTTGAACCTACGACATTCGGATTAACAATCCGACGCTCTGACCAACTGAGCTGCCGGGGAGTGGTGAGTGCGGCAGGGCTCGAACCTGCGACATGCTGCTTAGAAGGCAGCCGCTCTATGCGACTGAGCTATGTACCCGGTGGTGGGCCGGCCCAGACTTGAACTGGGGACCGAGCGATTATGAGTCGCCTGCTCTAACCGACTGAGCTACCGGCCCGGAGATGAGGGTGCTGACTTCCGCAGATACATACAGGTCAGCGGCTGTACGGCGTTCGACTTGCCGAAGCAAGAGAAAGGAGGGAGACTCCACCGCCCCTGCACCGGGCGGCATGACGGGTACCGAAGGACCCTGGAGCCTTACTGCGCAACACGTTCCGGCTCTTGCGGCTTACCAGTTGAACGTGTCGGTGCATGGTGGGCGATGGCGGACTCGAACCGCCGACTTCTTCCTTGTAAGGGAAGCACTCTACCAACTGAGTTAATCGCCCGGGTGTGGTAGGTGCGAGGGAGCCAGAAATGCACTACCTTTGCACCCATGTTTACTCCTAGAGATGGCGGAGGCGGAGGGATTCGAACCCCCGGACCATTACAGTCGCCGATTTTCAAAACCGGTGCATTCGGCCGCTCTGCCACGCCTCCGTGGTGGCTCCCCCGGTAGGACTTGAACCTACGACATTCCGCTTAACAGGCGGACGCTCTAACCAGCTGAGCTACGGGGGAAGTAAAAGGAGTGACGGACGCGCCGCCACTCCCTGGATCGTACTTGGGAGTGCTCCCTTGTGCCCGATCCAAGCACAAGTTCTGCGCATTCTCCCGCCAGCAGGGAATCGACACCCGCTGGTAGCAAATTTAGTCGGCGCCACCCGGACCGTTCTGCCGTCTAGTCGATACGTCACGAGCAGAAGAGTATGGACGGGTCTTCCGGCGACCCGACAGCTAACAACATCATCCCAAGGGATAAGCCGGAACATCCCCCTAAGGACAGCTGCGTGCGCAGTTGGACTGACCGCACACGTGCACGGAGCCGGCGACAGGATTTGAACCTGCAACCACCTGATTACAAGTCAGGAGCTCTACCAATTGAGCTACGCCGGCGAGGAGGAGGCGACGGTTCAGCTCCCTGGTAAGAGCGCGCCGCCTCCTGTGTCGGTACCAGGATATCACTCAGTCCCGACGCTGCTGAGTGCACTCCAGCAGAGAAGTGTTCTACTCATTAGAAAGCAACGCCGACATGGAACGACACTGCTTCGAGTTGAGTGCTGTACGACGCGCCAAGCGCCGCACGGTTGATCAGCAAGTGCGAGCCTACGTTGAAGTTCACACCCGCTTCCTCGTCACGCTTGGCGTGGTAGACACCATCAGGCCCGTTGAGGATACCCGTTGGATCATCTAGCACGTCGTACGTGGTCACGCCGCCGTAACCTAGACCTGCGAACAGGCCCCAGTCCACGGTTGCGGTATCCATGAGCAGTAACGTGGGGCCAACGTTGAAGGCCCACAAGTCACGCTCTTCACCGACTACCGGGTCCCCGAAGGGGTTTCCGACGAAGTCGTACTCCTCGCGATGCTCAATGGTTGCTTGGAGGTTGAAGTGCATACCGACACGATGGTTCGTGCGGTAGCCGTAGAGGCCGAGGCCCCAAGCTGTCGACGTATCCGACGGCGTTGCCGTAAGATCAAAGACGGCGCGTGCACCGTCTTCGACCTTAGGGGTGGCGCAGCCGCACAGCAACAGCAGTACGACCGCCCGCCTCATCTGAGCATCCTCTCGCGGATGACAGGAGGGTATCGGTGAGGCTTTTTCTTTACCTCTTTCCGGGCCTGCTTTTGTGTGAGCTCGCCGTACGAGACGCGCAGGGCGAGCTCCTGCGTGTAGTGACTCTGCCCTTCTTCGGACATCTCCCACGCACGGCGGAGGCTTCCGAAGAGCTTGAACCCTATGAACAGCAGGGCGAGCACCACTACGGTGCCCCAGTGGTCAAGCGACCACTGGGCGAGGTCGACGCCCAGCTGAAATCCCGACACGACGAGTGCCGGGAGTACTACGAACAGGGCGGCCACGATCAGGGCAACGAAAATGTGCCCTGTCAGTAACAGGGCCAGCGCACACACGCCGGCCAGAATTAGACACCAGATCATGGTTATTCCTTTCTGCTGGAGTACACGATCGGTCATCTAACTCTTGCCGCATACTGCGACAGTTTTGGCACTATTTGATAGGCCTAAAGTCCGGCAACGTAGCCGTCACAACGATCGATGATTCGATAGCGCGAATGACGACTTGCTCTCTAGCGCTGTCGGGTGAGCACCGCATTAGCAGGTCTCTAACCCTCTGCAGAGTCATCAAGTCAACGTTGTGGTGATCGTCGCAAACCACTGCGAGCGACAGGCGAAGCAGCCCATCATCGCTGACTGCAAGCGACGGCATGGCGCCGTGATTCAGCGCTTGTAGTTCGCCTAGCAACTGACTCAGCGATTCGATGGCAGCGAGATCCTCGTCCGGAGGTTGCGGCCCCTCACCGTCGGTAGCCGGATCCTGGTAGTCCTCCTCCGCATTTACGAGCTCAATGCCGGGCTCGCCGAGGTCTGCAAAGTCCTCCTCTTCATCCTCCGGCTCGTCCGCGTCCGCCATCGCAGCGCGCAGGGCCACAGCGGTTAGGCCCACAGTCACCCCCGACTGGAAGTCCTCCTCTGCTTCCGTCTTCTCCCCGTCCAGCGCCGCCTCGAGCGCGGGGTAGCTCCCAGTGACCAGCGCCACCAGCTCCCTAGCGTCCATTCCCTCGATCTGAGCTTGCTGCCCTGAGAAGGTCTTCTCGATCGCCTGGATGAAGTCAATGTCCGGGGGTTCGAGATTGAACGCCCCGAACGGGTCATCTTCGAACTCTACAGTGAGTGCGTAGTACGCGTTAGCGAGGCCGAGAGTGAGGCCACGAGTGCTGTGCTCGCTCTCTGAGTCCAGGGACCGGTTCAGTTGGTACAGCACCGGGAAGTACTCTTTTGCCGCGTCTGCCAAGTCATCACGCACCGCATCGATCGGCTTAGGGATGTCTGTGGCAGCCAAGGCTCGGATCAGCTTGTTCATAGTCTCTGACTAACTAGGGGTCTTTGCGGCTCAGCTACAATCGATTGAGCCCAGTAGACTTACGCGAATGGCGACGATCAACGATAAGAACCGGTTCAGTGTGCCCGTCGAGGCCCTCGTCCGACAAGTCCTGCGGGAGCAGGCACCTAAGCTCAATGTCGGCGCTGGTTCTGCCGTTCATGACATCCTCATCACGCCGGCTTCGCTGTTGTTCCAGCGGTTCCGAGACCAGACGAGGGTCATCCAACGAAACCAGTCGTTGGCCAACTACGCGGGCATGCTCCCTGAGGAGCTCGACCGGCTCGCGGCCAACTTCTTGGTGGATCGTCGCCAAGGCGAGAAAGCTACGGGATCTCAACGGATCGTGTTCGCCACAACACAGGCTGTGGAAGTTACGACCAACGTAGTGTTCACAGACGATGCCGGCCGCAGATTTCGGCCGATTTCTCGTCAAACCTTCAGCTCAGCTGCGGTCGCTGCGAACACGATCGCCAGTACTGGTGAGTTTTTCGTTGATGTGAACACCATCGCCGAGGACGTCGGTGATGAGTACCTGGCAGCGGCTGGCGCAGTCACTGGGGTCACAGGGGTGCCTGGCGCGCTCCGCACCTTCAATCCCCTGGCCTACTTCGGTGCGGCCAACCCGGAAGGTAACGCTGAGCTCTTTGCTCGCATCAAGACGTCAGTCACCAACCGTGACCTGGTCAAAGCGGTGGCTATTGAGTCAGCGATCTTGGCCCAGTTCCCGACTGTGAAGCGTGTGTCGGTCCAAGGCTTCGGCGACCCGCTGATGACTCGCGACGTTGCGCAGATAGCTCTGGCTGACCAGCCGCTGTTTAGCCAGTCGTTCTGCCAGAAGGTCAACCTGCCGCTAGACGCTGATGGCAACGTGCAGTGGACAGACACCAATGGAGACCCGATTACAGCGCCGGTAGGTGGGTTTGTGGGTGCGGTGTATGACCTGCTGGGTCTCAATTACAACGCGCTGCAGGTAACACAGGATGGCGTCACGTTCGAGCAAGTGTCTGTACAACAGAACTTTCGGTTGCGCTTGCTGAACGAGGACGACCCTGACTTCGTCAACAACGACTACAAGATTGCTCGAGTAGAGGAAGTACCGGTTGCTCCGGGAGGAGATCCGGTCAAGGTGGCCCGCATCGATCGGCCGTTCAAGGACACGTCTACGGTCAACGTGGCCACCAACCTAGCAGACAACCCCTACCAGCTGTTCGGTTTCTACAACACCAACCAGTTCCACATTGGCGGCAAGGTCGACGTGTACGTGGAGTCGTCCGCCGTCACTCCGGCTGAAGTTGTCATCTCCAGCTTGCCGCCCGCTTCCACCGACGCAGATGTAGATGTCAGCGAAGTGCCGTTGACATCTACGTTCGTCAACTCAGCCGGCGTCAACCTCTTCGAGGACGGCACCGGGTTCCAGGAGCCGGTGCAGGCCATCGTGCGTGTTGAGCAGGTGGACGCAGTTGACGAGGACATCGTCATCCGCGAGCTCGAGCCTGACACGCACTACGCCCTGGTGCGGCAGGAGGTTCGTGGTCGATTTACAACCGCAACCTCTGATGTTCTAAGGATTTACGGCTCTGAGCCGGTGCTAGACGGCCTCGGCAACGTGCTTGCAGAGATCCCGATGTTCATCGGTACCCGGATCAAGGTCACGTACCTCACCAGCCCGGACATCCCGCTGATTGAGGCGTTCCTAGACAACGCCGATAACCGGGACATCACCAAAGACATCCAAGTCAAGACGCCAGTTACCGTCATCCTTGATGTTGAACTGACGTTCTCCGGTGATGCCACGTTGCAGAGCGTTCGTGACATCATCACTGAGTACATCAACGGCAAGCCCTTTGGAGAGGCAGTGACAGTCAACGAGCTGGTCACTGTTCTTGCACTGTTCAATGTGCAGGACGTAACGATGCCTGTGACTTTGCGGTCTCGATACGACACAGGCGCTGGATCGTTCGTCTTCGCCGAATCAGAAGACCGCTTGGCTCTCGATCCGGGCCAAGTCTGGGCTGCCGATACCGATCTCAGTATCACCAAGGTCTGAGCTGGTGATCCCCACCACCATCTAGTAGTGTGCAGGCGGCTCAAGTTATGGGCCGCCTCGCTGCTTCTACAGACAGCTTTAGCTAACAATGGGAAAGACGTTTACCGCCGTCCAGGTGCTCCGTGGCTGACGACAAGACCTTCGATCCCAACCCGCTGTTCGACTACCTCCCGTCGATCTACCGCGACTTCTACGCGAATCGACCCGAGCTCACAGCGATTTACGAGGCGTGGATCCGCGCCCAAGACAGTGACTACGCGAAGCTGTTTCAGCTTGATGCCGCGCGTGACCTGTCGACTGTTCCTGTCCAGACGTTTTACCCTCTGGTATTCCAGGAGCTTGGCAACTGGCAGTCTCTGCAGGTACCGCATGCTCACTGGCAGACTTTCCAGGACTGGCCTGTCGCTGATCAGACCATCAACGCGGACAGCTCTGTAACCGAGCTCTACCGCGTTCGCATACCTGACCACGCCCTCAAGGGTCGGGTACAAGTCCTGCTGGATGGACGGGCGGTGCCCACTTACGTGTACACGTGCTCGCTCGAGCCGTGGGTGGATAGCGGAGAGCTAGTTCAAGGCACGACGTTGGTGTTCGATGCGTCAGTGGACGCAAACGGCAACCCTGTTGGTAAGTTCGCCAAGTTCCTGGCCGGGGAGTTTGTTGGCAGTGCGAGCTCCAACGTCAACAACAGCGGTAACCTCGGAGCGGGTGCACCGGGCGAGCAGCCCCAGCAATCGACCGAGAACACGTCGCAGGAGTGGACGCCTGCGGCTGAGATTGAGCGCATCTCTGTTTACGCGTTCCGTGATCAGCAGATCGTTCAGGGGCTGAGCAACGGCACTACGACCAGCTACACACCGCAAGTTGATGGCACCGCGATCACCTACGACCCGGTCGATGCTCAGCTGTTTCTGGAGTCGTTCAACGCGCTGTCGCTGCTAGACATTGACTACAGCGACCCGACGGCACCTATCATCACCCAGAAGCCGCTCGGCGGTATCGGTGCCGGCAACCTGCTGCAGCTACGACTGTCTGACGACACGCTGCTGTTCAAAGAGCTGCCGGCTGCCGGTCAGACACTGACGCTGTCGGTCACTTCAGGCGTCACCGTGGTCGCAGCAGACGTGCGCGTAGGGTTCCGCCTCGGTGCTGAGTTTGTCAACGTCACCGCTACCGAGCTGTCGTTGCTCGGAGGGAATTCGTTCCACGGCGGCGCTCGAGTACGGATCAAGGACGCACGAGGCGTTCAGACAGTTGAGGTATCGAAGCCGACCCGCAAGATTCAACTCGAGCGGACGGTGGACCCGGATCAGGTAGAGGTGCTGTATCTCGGCACTAACATCCTCAACCCGTCACTGACCGCCACCACTCTAGGGTTCGATCGGGCCCCAAACAACGGTGTCACGTTCAAGCTGGTCGCGCCGATTGTCGAAGCGCATAGCCATGCTAGCTATCGTGAGGTGCTTGACGAGGCCACCGACACAGTGGCTGTTCCGATCACTCGGCCCTTTGCCCTCGACGCAGCAGACGAGCCCAAAGAGCAGTTCCCCATCCAGGTGTTCGTAGACGACACAGAGTTCGACTACGACTCCACGCTGGTTGAGCCGGCTAGTTACACGTTCACTGACAGCCGCACTATCCAGTTCGCGGAAGTGCTGCCGGTTGGCGCCATCGTCGACATCTACTACGTCGACCAAGAGACCCAAGACAACCACCGGCACATCTTCGGTGAGATCACAATCCCTCCGACGATCCTGGAGCAGTTCACGGTCAAGCTGGATGATAGCTTTGACCGCGACAAGTATCCGGTACAGATCTTCCGTGACGGGTTTGTCTTCACAGACCCCGAAGAGTTCACGATCGTCTCCGACCAGTTCGTGCAGTTTGACAATGCGCTGACTCCGGGCCTGACGGTCACTATCAACGCGGCCATCGACTCAAAGGCGTATCTGCACAGCCTGCCGGTGCGCGTTGACATCGACTACGGCTACCGCGGACAGATCACCAACGTTGCCATCATCCGTGATGGCGTCACGCAGTGGGACACCGAGCTCAACGGACCTGCGGGTGACTTTGACCTGGTAGTGCAGGAAGATGAGACTCTCCTGTACGCAGACGTGCGGCTCGAGGAAGGTTGGTTCTTCGAGACGGACGTTGATGAGCAGACCATCGCCCAGGTGTGGGGCGAGCCTATTGACCTGGTTCGCGACTCGAGCGCGGAGTACCGTGGGCTCACTGCGTCGCTGTACGCGGCGTACCGTGGTGCGTCCACTAAGAGTGCGATCCAGAACTACGGAAGCATCCTGCTGGGATCCGCCTTCTTGGATCAAGCAGGTACGGCCGCTGGTATTGTCGATACCACAACAGGGCAGGGGCTGACTGTTCAACCGTCTGACGGTACTGCTACTTTCGTAGTGCCGCTGCTTCCGGAGCAGCCGCTGCGTGTGCTGCGCGCACCGCAGGAGATGTCTAAGTTCTACGCCGTCAATGACCTGGTGACGGTGTACGATCGGGACGAGCTTGCTGACGTTGGACTGCTCGCGTTCTTTGCTGAGCAGTTCTCTGACGATTACCAGTTCGCTAAGCGATTGGACGTGCGCACGCCGTCCAACTTCACGAGCACGGTTGCTACGTTCAATAACGCTACTGGGCTGTTGACTGATTTCAGCGTCAACTTCTTTGAGCAAGAAGTGTGGGCTGGGGATCTCATCAAGCTGGGCATCACCAGCTTTGCTACGCTCGAGCAGGCGCAGCAGAGTGCGTTCCTGCCCACTAACACAGGCGCCGTCGACGTCACGCACCTGTCGTACGACTCTACGGTCACAGCTGGGTTCCCGGCCGGCTCGCTCAGCATCACAACTGCGAGCGTGCCTCCGTTTGTTATCGAGAACCTGCTCGACAGTCCGAGCGGCTTTAGCACGCTACTCGGGCTAGTCAATGCGCCGCTTGCGTGGCAGAACGAGCTTGATGAGGCATTTGCTGTCGACAATAGTAGCCCGACTGGCTCGGGCAGTCTCATCACTTGCGTCTGGCCTACTGGTAAGGCTGCTCCTAGTTCGCCTGATCTGTCCCCTGTTGTGGGAGCAGTCCAGGTTCAGGAGGTGGCTGCGCAGTCTTACCTCACGCTGCCGTCGTCAGCCGCAGCGACGCAGTACGGACGAGTAGTAGAGGTCGTAGATGCGCACACGCTACGCGTCACGTTTGACTCTGAGACTATCGGTGCCTTCCCAATTGGCTATGGCGACGGGCAGTACGGGCAGTACGGGTACGGCGGTGGTATTCTCGCACCTTCGGTAACGGAGTACACCGTTTGGGCTCGTCAGACGCGCACACTCGACCAGTTCCTGTACTTAGATGAGGCGCTTGATCCGACGCAGGCGCAAGCAGTCGGCGAGAACATCCAGCTGCTGAACACCCAGCTTGCGAACGTGTTCAAGCATCACGTTTTCGCTGTCAAGCTGCGATGGGGACTGGCAACGGAACAGGCACAGCTCGAAGACGTAGCTGTGTTCTTGGATCGAATCCGTCCGGCGGAGACGCAGCCTATTGTCTTCACTGAGGCGTTTGAGGACGAGGTTGCTGATAACAGCGCGCTGGCCGATACGACCACAGCTACGCTCGTCGAAGGCAGCCCGAGCTTATCGCTGCAATCCGACAACCCGCTGGCTAACACGCTGCTGGCAGGTGAGTCGTTTATTGCTCAGGCCGAGTTCAACGACCAGACGGACAGTGATGGCTGGTTGTACACGCCGTACCTGTATTCGTTTGGCCCTGAGGTAGCGTCGCAGCTCACTGAACCTCCGGCTACGCTCGCTCCGGGCGTGCACTACCTCGTTGGGGACGATCAGTTCCTCAACCAGTCGTCAGTCTTTGCTCGTCGCTACTCGGAGAAGCGCGGGCTTGGCAACCTTGCGGTTAGGTACGAGTCGCCCAGCAACTACTGGATCGCTGACTCAGGCCAAGGGTACCGCACGGGTAAGGCTATTGAGCTCACAGGTGATCGCCGGCTGCAGGTGGCGAACACAGGAGTCACTAATGCTCTATTGCCTGCCGCCAACACGCTTGACTACTCAAGTGGGTCGGAGTTTGCGTTCCGCACTTGGCTGAAGATCAACTCTGGCAGCTACGTTGGCGGAGAGACGCCGGTCATCTTCTCGTACGGTCCGATTACTCTCGGGCTAAACGTGCTCGAGGAAGGCGTTGTTCGTCCGTACTTCGAGGTAGGTGCGTCAGGGCTGTTCGTTAGCCCGGATCCTGGCTCGCCCGGCAGCTACGTCTTCCCTAACCCGTTCTTCTCGCCTAACGATCCGGAGTATTCCCCCGAGGAGCCTGATCCGTTCGGTGATGGCACCGCCATCATCACGCCGGCGTCTACTACGTACACCCTGCCGGTCAACGAGTGGTTTGAGATCACAGCCCAGTATCGGGACCTGGGCAATCGGTACCGCACTGAGATCGTCGTCAATGGCGAGCTGTGGGGCGTCGGTTCGCCTAGCCCTGATACGCCTGTAGCGGACCTGACGGTGAACGATGTCACAGGCGAAGACCTGTGGATAGGCGGCGTAGCTTCCGGCAGCCCCGTGTTCAGCGTCGGCGGCGCTATTCAGCAGCCAAGTATCACGCTCACCAACGCTTTCAACCCGGAAGCGTTGGAGACTAGCTTCAGCATTCCCCGGCCGATTCATAACATCGGGGTCGAGGCTACCACTGGATCTCCGCTAGTGACCGACGGTCTTACGGCTGTCTACCACTTCTGGCGTGGCTGGGGCCTTACGATCCCCGACTACTCAGGCAACGGCTTCTCCGCTACCAAGGTCGGATCAGGGCTCACAGAAGACTGGCGCGTCGACGGCATCGTGCAGGACTTGTGGCCTCGCGAGTACGACGTGCACACGGTGGACCGCGAAGGCATCGTGCTGCTGCAAGGCGCGAAAGTAGCGATTGGTGACATCAACGATGCCGTCGTCTTCAACGAGGACTTCGACATTGAAGGACCCGGTGCTGAGACAGAGATCACAGGCCAGTTCATTGCCGGTGCTGTCACCTACGTTGCTCCTGACTACTGGCTGACGTACTCCGGCCTGAAGGGTTGGCAACGGCTCAACGGTGGGGCGAAAGCAGTAGAGGCGTCGATCGATCTCGACAACTCAGACCACTACGACGGGTTCCTCCAGCCGACGGATCCTGACCCTGACGGTGTATCGCACAGCACGCTGGCCAGTGACCAGACGTTGGTTGGCGCTCGGGCTACGCTGACTTTCGAGGCTGAGTTTGGTGGGGCTATCTCAGATCTCACTTGGGATGGCGTCAACGTACTGAACTCGCTGACCAAAGCTCGTGGGGCTCAGTATGGGTTTAGCGGCGTTGACCGCACCGGCAGCTACCTCGTCAATGAGGGCGGCAACCTGCTGCAGGTGTATACGCAGCCCAGCGATACACCGCTAGTCTTCTCTCAATTCGGCGAGAAGGCGGCTCGCACGGACGTGTACATGCCGTATCTCGTGCCGTTCTCGTATCAGGGTGCGTCGCTGACTATCAGTGCAGCCCGTGTCGACAAGCACGTCGAAGTCGACTACCTCGGCAACCCGTCAATCATTCGAGTTCGCGGCACCATCACACCCGAGCTCACCAACCGCGACGGCTCGGCACGCTCGCAGCTGAGCATGGCGCTGACTGATGAGTTTGTACGCGCCTACACATACTTCCCGGTTGTCGGGGATGACGGACCTACAGAAGTAGGATTTTCTGCGGCGAATCAGCTGGTCTTCCCGAGCGACCTGCCCGGCGGCATGATCCTGTCTAACCAGACAGGCACGCGCGCTGTAGGCATCTGCGCGCTCGATAAGGTGATCAGCTCGTCGGTCCGGTCGACGCTGATTCTTCCTCCTTTAGGGCAGCTCAACCCGGTAGGGCAGAAGTACGGTCAATTCAACGCGCTGCTGCTGATGCAGGAGCTGCTGGCCGACGGCGTCAGCACGGCAGGCTACACAGTAGAGCGCTTCATCTGCGTCGGCTCGTTTGCGGAAGTAGCCGTTGCCTTCTCACAGCTGGTGACAGGCGAGTCAGTGATTATCGATCCGCCTGATCCGCCGCCGATCTCGTTGTCTGTAGACCAACAGCCGCAGTCGTCGCTGAACGAGAACCAGACGTTCACAGTTGCGGTATCGGTGCAAACAAACGAAGGCACCATCGATGCGGACTATGAGGACTCAGGCGTCCCCATCGTTGCCCAGCTTGCGCCTACCTCGTTCGATGGCGTACTGAGCGGCACAACCTCAAAGCTAACAACCGGTGGCCTTGCGATCTTCGATGATCTCCGCATCGACGAGGGAGGAGCATATGAGGTCAGGTTCACTAGTGGAGTGCTGACTGAAGACTCAGCGGCGATCACAGTGAACAACCCGGTGCCGACGCTGCTCAGCATCACCCCTAGCACTGGTTCTACCGCAAGCCCTCCGTCATCGATCTCACTCTTCGGCTCCGGGTTTGACGAGTCTGCGCGTGTCATCGTTAACGGTACGACCCCCATTCCGGGCACGTACCAGTCGCCGACACTATTTATCGCAAGCCCTGACCCTGCATTGCTGAGCACTGCTGGCACTTATGTGTTCAGCATCCTCAACTTTGCTCCGGGAGGTGGTCAGTCCGGTGGAGTAGCGTACATCTCGGTGTCTCCATCATCGGCGTCCCCGTCCCCGGCAACAAGTCCGCTTGCCGCAGATACGCTTGAGTCTGATCTGACCGCTCTCGTCGTGTTGCCGGAAGTAGGTAACAACCAGGGATTCCGCATCACGTCGCAACTCATCGATTCGGACTTCGAGGGGCAGGCGGTGCTTGACTCTCAAGCGACCGGCAGCATCACGCTGTCTATCGCCAGTACCACCTCGAACGGCGGCACGTTCGAGAGCGGGTCCGAGGTGTTCAAGTCGACCACCAACGGTGTTATCACCCAAGACGTTGGGTTCACTCGCGCCGGGCTGTACACGCTGGAAGCCACTTGGGCAGGTAGCCCGTCGCTATCGCCTAACGAGACGGTGACGATTACGACACAGGCGTCGGTGGTGAACCCGCCTCCGACCATCGAGTCGTTGTCGCCTAGCAAGATTCTGCAGTTCAGTGGAGATACAACTGTTCGCATCAACGCAGCGTCGACTACGACGTTCTTCGACGGCGAGGTTGCTGTGTTTGCTAACGGTAGCGTGCCGCTCCCCACAACGTTCGTCGACCCGGGCACTATCACGTTCGTAGCGCCGTCGTTCGCGCTGCAGAACCTTGTTAACTACAAGATTGCAGTGTTCACGGGTCAGTACGCATCAAACGAGCTAGACCTGACAGTCGTGCCGTTCGGCGTGCCGGAAGGCCCCTTCCCTGAAGAGGATGACATCCCGGCCACGATTCGGGTGACGCCGACGGGGTGGCAGCGCCTGCTTCCTGAACCTGACGCAACGGAGACTGCGTCGACAGAGCCGCTTGCTGCTGCGTTGCGGCAAGTAGGCGTGCTCAATGGTGCTGATGGGTTGGCCGACGGCACGCCTGTGTTCTTGCAGGAGTCAGGGTCAAAGGGCGCGCTTGACGTCATTGAGATTGACGCAGGTGCTTACGGTGCTATCTCGTTCACGGACTCTAATGGTCCGGGGGAGGTGCAGCTACTGCATACGCCTACTGCGACAGAGCCCCTGATCATTCGGGCTACGCCGGGTGCTACAGAGCCTGAGCCCGTGGTCATAGACCCTGGCGCTGACGCGTCGATCTTCTTCGACTATCAGACGGCTAACCAGCACGTTCACTTCTACGACCTGAAGATCCGTGCAGGTGAGTCTGCAGCTATCAAAACACCGGGCAAAGTGTCGGTGCTCAAGCTCAAGGACTCCAACGTCAACACGAACGATAACCCGCTCAAGATCGATCAGGGAACGTCATCTACTAAGTGGCAGGGCCTTGAGTTCCATCGTTGCGCTGTGCTGGGTGAGTGGGATCACGCGCTGGTTCGCCTTGCGCCTAACCGTTGGATTCGTGGCCCTCTTGGTGCTGATCAGGATGCGCAAGATCAGTACGACGATCAAGGCAACACCGTGGCTCCGGCAAACAAGATTGCCTGGACTAAGGATGAAGTTGATGACGCTGTTGCGTTCGACGTCAGCCTGCTGCCTATGTCGCGGACACGGCCTAATGCTTTCGTCTTTGGCTTCGCCCCGCCGACAGCCACGGCAGGCGTCAGCAACGTTAACGACCCGAAGTACTACGTCAACAACTCGCTGTACACAGCGCCGGACGAAGTGTTCTGGTCTGGCTACGGAGACCCTGATCCCGACACATACGACAACGCTCCGGGTAATCCGCTGCGGCGTACTGCAACTGTGCGTTACATCGGCGGAGGTGGCTTTGGCAGCACAGGCGTAATCAACTTCCTTACGTCGGCTGGTAACCAGCAGTTGACCTTCGGCAATACGATCACGCTACCCGTAGGTGGCGGTATGCTGCTCGCTCGCATTACAAGTGCGAGCGTGGCTGCTATCTACAACCTCGACGTAGTGTTTGATGATCCGCAGCTTCCGGATGGACGTGCTCGACGTCTACTGAACCTCGAGTTCCGGGACGGCGTGACGTATCCGGTCGCTACGCAGGCTGTGCTGGTGGCCAAGCACAGTGACGTATGGGTATTCCCGCGCGATGCCGCGTACAACACAGCGTTCGGCGCTAATCGACTGAGTACTGAGGTGTTCTCTACCGTCATCAAGTTCACTGATGATGACGGCGTAGTTGATCTAGACAGCTCGACGATCGGTACGGTGAGTATCACTGTTGCTGATTCAACGCCGCTTGTCGCAGGCAACCAGTGGGAAGTGATCGCAGCGACGCCTGGCGAGGATCCGGCCGCTTGGACTGTGCGCGGGGGCCTGCTGGCTACACAGCTTCGCCTAGAAGTTACGGCCGATTCCATCGCCGCCGTGACCTCGGCGTTTAGCGGCAAGTTTGGCGCACCGATCACACTCCGGTTCACGCCCAGCAACCCGGCTATCAATCCCGTAGATGTACCTTTCTACATCTACGCATACGGCGGTCCTGAGTCGTTCCCAACACAGTCGTTCAACGACGGAATTTACCCTGGGGCTGCGACTGAAGCAGATGTGTATTACCCCAACTACTCGCATGCCACGGTGCTGAACGCGGTAGTAGGGAATACGCAGGACGGAGAAGACTTCTTCGAGGTCGATGACAACCGGCCGCCGTTGCGTGTTGGCTCAGGCGATCAGCCAGGTGGCCCGTTCTTCCCTGGTTGGCCTGGCGATCCGTCCCATCCCAACTATGACGAGACGGTGGCCGACCTGTATCCGGACCCGAGCAACGTCCCGAACCTGGTGTACGGTGGTGGCCGCGAGTCTCTGTGGGGCGTGACCGCCCGTAACGTCTGGGACTTCGTTTGGAGCGGTGGCAGCGTTGTCAACATTGCTCAGCGCCACGGCATTGAACTGCGCAACGTAGGCGGCGATGAGACGCTGGTCGAGTTCAGCACTATCCGTCTATGTGGTCGTTCAGGTGTTCGCGTACTGAGCAGGTTGACTGGCAACCAGTTCGGACCGCCAGACCGGGACCTGTTGACCGCTCCGGGAACGATTTCTTCCGATACTGGCGGACCGTCGTGGGGCACGCTGTTAATCACAGACAACGTGATCAGGGATACGGGCCTCTCGCACGCCGAGTCGGCTGTGGACATATCAGGCCATCAGTACGGCCAGGTGCGGATCGAGAACAACAACATCCGCCTTGGCTACAACCTGAACCTGAGTCACCTACGGTACATGTGCGGTAACGGTGTTGACGTGAACGACGGGCCGCAGTTCACGTTCCGCAACAACACGGCGTACTACGAGCACTGGCCGGTCTACTTGACAGATCGAGATGGGGTACCGCTGATCTCGTACCAAGACATCGTCGAGGGTGTCATGGCGTTCGGCCCCACCGACCCTAGTGCGCCGCTGCCTACTGAGTTCCAGAACCTCATCAACACGTGGCCAGTGCTGCCCGGCTCCGACGTCCACCCGGTCACTGGAGGGAGTCAGACGTTCTACCCGCCTGTGTTCGACGGGACGTTCGCGCCTGAGCTGGTAGGCTCCACAGCCTACGGCGTGTTTGATATCCGTGGCGGCAACCAGCAGGTAGGCAACCTCAACATCGAGGGCAACATCATTCGGATCAACGACATCGAAAATCTGGCTCCTACGTCTGGTGTAGCCAACGGCACTGGTGCTTGGTCAGTCGATGTGCCTGCGCGTAACCGTAGCTTTGCCGCAGTCAGTAACCCTGGCGTCGGAGAAGCTGTGGGCTCTAGCGGGGACCGTGTTCGGGCGGATCTCTTGTACCGATATCGCAGCACCTGGCCGTTCATCGACCCGAGATTTAGCTTGACTGCTTTGATGGTTGCCGGCTGCCGTGTAGCTAGGATTGTCGGCAACACGCTGGCTTCGTCCAGCCAGTTAGTGGAGCTCGACCCGGTGCGGCTGGACGCCAACATCAACGGCTCAGGCGACGTAGCAAAAGAGGAGTATCTCAGCTCCAGAATCTACCTCTTGATCGCGGCCGACAACGTATTCGAGGCTGTTACCAGCGGTGCGTACACCTCGAACCTACTGAGTGGGCTTGTTGATTACGGTGTTCCTAGTGCTGACGACACACTTACGTCACTAGAGATCACAGCTGCGTTCCAGGACAGTAACTTCAACACGATTGGTCCTGGCGATACGACAGTCGGACTACTGATTATCAACATGCCCGCGACGTACAGCGGATCAATCTTAGTACGCGGTACGATCCCGCTGCCTGCAGGGCTCAAGTACTCTGACACGTCGCCGCTGAAGATCAAACATCCGGTAACCGGCGAGGCGCTCACGACGCAGTGGGAGCCGGTGTCTTACTACCCTGATGGCGAGATGATGGCTGTAGTCGAGCTCATGGCTATGGTCGACCCGACTGGTATCCCTGTGAACTCTGACAACCAGGCTACCTTTGAGGTAGTCGCTACTGTTGCTGGCTGACGCCCAGACTCCATGAAGAAGATCACCTTCGCACAAGGCCAGCGAGCTCTGGTTGAGGACCTCAACAACCTCCACAACTTCACGGAGGAAGAGGTCGACAGGCTGCTGCGCGCTACCACCTCATCAGGCACAGGGAAGGTGTTGTTCGACAACATCATCCCCACTGCTGAGCTGGCAGGAACAGTGCTGACTATTACTGTTCCGGCGCAGTACTTTGCAGTGAACGGTGTGATCGTCCAGACCAGTGAGGACGTTCGCCAGATCACCGTCTCAGCAGCAGAGCCGACACAGGTGGGCGTGTTCTTGGTTGCGGGTAGACAAGAGGTCTTGCAGACCAGGAACTTTACGTCTACGGACCCGCTGACTCAGGTCATTGTTCAGCAGGATGCGGAGACGGTCACCCAAACGCTTCCGACGTCACGAGTCTCGTATATCTCCAACAGCTCGCTTGTTGTTACTATCGCAGATCCGGTGCTTGGGGCGACAGACGTAGGCTTCGTCAAGCTGGCAACGGTCCAGTACGACAACACAGCGCCGTCCGGAAGCGAGTTGACAGTGCTGGGCAACAGCACAGACGTGTACAGCCTCCCTGGCGGAGTGTCGGTGCCCGTTGACGACCACGCAGCTACGCACCTGCCTGGAGGTGGTGACGCTATCCAGGTGGCGGCGCTCGACGCAGCGCAGCCAGGTGGTAGTCGTCCTGGTCTCATGCCTGCTGGAGCGTTCACGGCTATAGATGAAGCCGTGCTCGATGTGCAAGCAGCGGATACTGCGGGCTACTTATCGATCTCCGTGACTGGGTCTAACGTCCCGGCCCAGATCCAGACCAATGGGCGCACAGCGACTATCGACATCAATCGGTTTGATTCGCTGACAGTCGTAGATGACGGCGGTATCGAGAAGCTCGGCGTAGCCTTCTTGCAGGCAAGCGCAAAGAATGGCACGGCAGACACCGCTGCACGCTCAGACCATATTCACCCGCTGGCTGACTCAGGTCTCATCGTTCAGCAGTTCGTGCTGGATCTCGCGCCTGCACTGCTTAGCACGTCGGTAGCCTACGAGCTGACTCCGCCGGTGGTAGGTGGTACGCCGGTGACTGTGGCCAAGATCCTGAGTGTCAACGTGCTGTGGCAGCCGCCGAATCTAGTGACCGGCAACACTAACGACGGCATCGAAACAGGTTGGCACATGTACTTCAAAGATGGGCAGAACCAGACACTCGGCGCGCGTGCCCATGTTCGTGGCACCAACGTGTTCGACCTGGAGATTGGCCAGCTGGGAGCATGTCTTGTGACCGGACCTGCCTTCGACTTCGCTCAAGACCTGTCCAACCCGCAGTACAACGCAGGCGACTTTGCGCAGTCTGGTCGGCTGATCATCCTGGCTACCGCCATCCGTGCCGGTGCCGTCAACCTGGTGAGCTGATGTACGTCAACGACAACACACGCGTGAGTCTCAAGGGACGGGTGCACGTAGCCAAGTACGCCGGCCCACTCCATGACGCCTCTACTGATGCGTACCTTGGCGGTTTCACCGGAGATAACTTGGTGGTCAACAGTGCCGAGACCGTCTTGGTTGGGCTGATGCGTCGAGACATCGCGGCGTACATTCCGCAGAACGTGGTGATCGGCACAGGCGGTGACCTCGAGCAGGTGAGCAAGCTGGACAGCGGTGCTCGGGTCGCTCCGGCTGCCACAGACACCGAGGTGCGCCAAGTCATCGCGCGCCTGCCCATCGTACAGGTGGTCTACGACGAGGCAGCGGACCCCAACACCTTCACGTATGTGGCGATTGCTAAGCCATCAGAGGCAACGACCGGCTCACTCAACGAGTTAGGGCTTGAGTCGGCCAACCAGACGCTGATTTCGCACTACGTGACAGAGCCTGCTGCGGGTGAAACGCGTGCTAAGAAGTTCCCTAAAAGCACGCTGGAGTACCTCGTAGTGCGCTGGTCGCTGACGCTGACGCTGTCGTAGCCAAGCTGACGGTGACCCTGACCGGCACCTTAGCGGTCAGATACATACACTTTGGTAGTGGGCACACTCGCAGTGTCCGGGGTCTCTAACACTACCAAAGAGCTATGGTCACTAAGAAGCGCGCCAAGAAAGCACGACCGGCGGCTAAGCGTCGGTCCAAGAAGTCAACAGAAGACTTCGACGTAGAGCAGTGGGCTAAAGAGCAGCCCTCCTCGCGCTCTCGCCCTCACCGCTGCAGCGTCTGCGATCGGCCTGACATCGTGCCGGTCGTTCGCCGGATCATGGAGCTGCGTGCTAGCGGGGAATCTCAAGCAGGGATCGAAGCTACGTATCAGATGCTAAAGCGGCAGTTCAACTTCGAGCGTAGCATCAGCACCCTGAAGAGGCACATGAAGCAGTGCGAGCCGAAGCTGTGGGAGCAGATCGATGGCCAGTAGTGAGCCGGAGGAGATTGACGACTTCGACGTACAGCAGTGGGCCTCTGCTCAGCACCGCGATGACACCGAAGAGATCAGGGTCCTAAAGAAAGAGAATGCCAGCCTGCGGCAGCGACTCACAGTCGCAGGTCGGGGCGCTTCTATTGTGCTGGGTGCTGTGCAGGAAGCCTTTGACGAGGATCTGCCGCGCATATCGGTACCTAAACCCAAGAAGCACGGGAAAGGTGACGAGGAGGTCCCGGTGCTGCACATCAGTGACACCCAGATGGGTAAGATCACTGAGACATACGACACCGCTATCGGGATCGGCCGGCTGAAAGAGCTGGCCAGTAAGACAGCGAAGATCATAGAGCTGCGGAAGTCGATGGCCACCATCAAAGAGCTTCGGCTCTACCTGGGTGGTGACATGGTGGAAGGTGAGGTCATCTTCCCGCACCAGCCACACTTGATCGACACCAGCGTCATCAAGCAGAGTGTCCGTGACGTGCCGTACGCGATCACAGAGGTGATCGTCTCGCTGCTGTCAGTGGTCGAGAAGATCCACGTGGTCTGCGTGGCTGGCAACCACGGCCGCCCGGCCTCTAAGCACTCAGGGTCGCACCCAGAGACCAACTGGGACACGGTCTGCTATGAGATCGTGCGGATGATGGTGCACGGCACCGAAGTCAACCAGCGAGCTGACACGTTGGAGCGCGTCACGTTCAACATCCCTCCGAGCTTCTACGCGCTGGACACGGTGTTCAACACTACCAACCTGATGATCCACGGACATCAGATCCGAGGGATGATCGGCGGACCGGCGTTCGCTCGTCAGATGATGGGTTGGCGCGACTCCATTCGAGAGCCGTGGGACAACCTCTACTTCGGCCACTTCCACGTCTACAAGCAGGGCGACCTCAACGGACGCTGGTGGTTCTGCAACGGCACTACTGAGTCGGACAACGACTATGCACTAGAGAGGCTCTCCAGCTCCACCACTCCGCGCCAGCGACTTCAGTTCTTCAATGCGAAGCACGGCATGATCGCTGATATGCCCATCTTCCTCACCTACGGGCTCGCTGGTGGAGACGGAGAACAAGCTGCTTAGTAGCCCTTACGGGCGAAAGAAGCTGCGAGAGTTCCTGCGCATCCTGCGTTTAGAGCTACCGCCGATCGTGCCCGTGGAGGTACGCACTGGGAATCCTGGAAAGGACAACCAGGCGTACCTCCATCTGCTATTTGACGAGAACGGCAATCCGAAGAAGTTCAGGATGGTCATTGACCGCAACCTCCACACAGATGCCCTACAGCACGTCATTGCGCACGAGTGGGCGCACGCGCTTGGGTGGGGCACGGAATCAGGGAGACTGCGCCCCCACGGCCCAGAATGGGGTATGTTCATGCACCTCGTGTGGACCGCCCTGGTAGAAGATTAGATGACCCAGACGATCACAACTGCGTTCCACGCCCTCGATACCTCAGCGCTGCAGAACCAGCGCTTTGTGGGCATCATCGACCCCGGCGTGTACGCAGGCTATCGCGTTCGCCCGAACCCAGGGCAGACCAACCTGCTTGACATCACGCGCGGGGGTGATGGGGTGAGCATCTTGGCCACGACAGAGGGCGTGGTCATTAAGGAGTCAACGGACATCTTGGCAGCCGTGGCTGTTGAGCCGGCTGACGCTGCACTGACGCGCATTGACCTGGTGGTGGCTGAGTATCAGTTCTCCGCCTCATCTGATGTCAAGCAGACTTATCGCGTCATCAAGGGCAGGAACCAGACAAACCTCTCCACTGCAGCGGTTGCGCCTACGACGCAGAGCGACTTCCAGATCCCTCTGGCCTACGTCACGATCCGGCCGCAGTCCGCGTTCGCTGGCTCTGCTTCTGCGCAGGTGCTCGCCACTGACGTGCTGCATGTGCCCAAGGCTAGGTGGCTCAGCTCACCTGTAGACGTTGCAGCACTCAAGCCTGAGATCGACCCCAACGACAACCGCCGCCTGTTCGTGTACGCAGGCGTCATGGCGAACGTCGATGGCACCGAGATCATCCGGTTTGACGGCGGCTACACCGACATCTTGGACGCCAACTCGTTCACAGCTAACGAAGAGCGCTACTACCTCGTTGGTGTGACTGATGAGGGCCTGGTGTCGTTCGTAGGTGAAGCAGCTACCAAAGCAGACCTGCCGGACCTCTCTGTGGACGTGCTGCCCGTAGCGATTGTCCTAGCACGCAAGACAGACGCCTCAGTCCGCCTTGTGGAACTCGAGGACATCCGCGTGCCGTTTGCTCGCCGACTGGCCAGCCGCGTTGAGGTAGACGACTACAAGGACTGGCTGGCTGACTCTGTGTTCTCGAGCCTGCACGTTATTCAGTTCAAGGACGACGAGCTGATCGAGCTCAACACAGTCGAGCTTGCTGAGGCTGAAGACAGCTCTGACCTCACCGCCACGATCGACTCAACGGACACGTCGCTCAAGATCACGTGGACAGGCGGTGGTTCGCTACCTACTGAGACAGTCGCTATCACCACGGCTGATCTGCTGTCCGGGTCAACTATCACCAAGGTTCAGCACTTCTGCGTGAGCGCAGACACTGCATTCAGCGGTTTGCGCTTCCAGTACTCCACGAGTAGCCCTACAGCCGGGTTCACGTCTCAGACGTACCGGCCTGGTGAGATCGTGCGCGTCCCTGACAGCGGCGCGAAGAAGCTCTACCTGCGTCTGCGTGTACCTACGGGTGGGTTCATCAACAAGGTGGCCAAGCTCTTTAGCCTTGGCGTGCTGATCAACCTGGACGGCAACGTGCTCAACGCTGCCACGGTGGGTGAGCTTGGTATCGAGTCGCTGCGCAACAGCGCCACGCGCAACCTGATCGCCAACGGCAATTTCTACTACTGGTCGCGTTACACGTCAGGTGGTTCACTGCCTGACCTCGCCACCCAAAACGACCTGTCGTTTGTAGTCAGTGAGGTGCAGGACGAGCCCAACCTCGCTGATGGTTGGCAGGTGACTGAGTTTGGCCCTGGCGTCTCAGGCGACACGGTCAAGCGCATCACGCGAGCTACGACAGACAACGACGCGAGCACTGCGCTAAAGCTCACCACGGTTGAAGGCGATGGTCAGCGACTGATCTTTGAGTACCGCATACCTGCGGCGTTCGAGCTCAATGGGCGTTCCATCACGTTTGCCACCAACTTTGAAACCAGCGCGGCTGCTGCCTTGGGTATCGGCATTGCGCAGTACACCAGAGTCGGCGGTGAGCTAGCGCTCAAGAACAAGGTCGAGTCGTTTGCTCAGCAAACAACAGGCGAGCTCTACACCACTACAGACGTCACTGTCGGTCCTGACGTGGATCAGATCGGTCTGTACTACGTGCTGATCGGCGCTTCGGCCACGGTCACGCACACGGTGTGGAACGCTCGAGCATCGGTAGGTTCGTACACCGTGCTCCCGTTCACCAAGGCGCCAGAGGGCATCGCAACGCTGCGCGGGTACACCGAGCGTGGACGTGCGTACGCCACGCAGAACGCGACTGAGGGTGCAACCCTCGGTCTGGGCCAGCAGCTGGGCACACGCAAGGAAGCCACGCTAGGAGAGCTGGTAGCACGCACTGCGCAGGTGGCCGAGGCCAACCGGTCCACCAACGTGGGCGACATCTCGTACGTCGCTGATTCGGACAGCGTGCTGATTACCGCGTTTGCTGCCTCTTCTGGGTTGGCAGTGATCGACGTCGACTGGGAAGTCTTTGTTCGCTACACCGGCGGGCTGATCTGATGAGCATTATCCAACCGCAACGAGCCGGCACACAGGAGCTGTCAGGCTTCTACGACAAGGTCAGCACCAACGCTGACGCCTCGCGCTTCTTAGGGTCAGAAGCAGGCAAACGGGAGATCATCCGGCTCGACTCAGCGACCAACGTCGTCGATGAGGGGTCAGGCAACTACCTGGTCACCCTCGACACCTTCAGCTACTTAGTCGGTATCAACCAGCTGCAGGTGTCATTGCGAAAAGTGACGGGCGGCATCAACCACTGGCTGCGCATCCTGGACAGGGACACCACGATCCAGGATCCTAGCTTCTTGGCAGTGCCGTCTTACCTGCACTACGAAGAGGTCTCGAGCACGCAGGTGCGCATCGTGACCTACTCCACGAGCCTCTCAGAGAACTTGTTCTCCTTCCTGTTCGAGATCCCGCACACATCCGTGCCTGCGGAGCTGCGCGAGAAGGTTGTGGTGCAGGACCAGGGTGATAACATCGCCTTCGAGGGCCTCGGCAACGGTGACGGCATCCTGCTGCGCTCAGTGGGTGGCCGCAAGGTGTTAGCGCAGGTCGACGACAGCCGCAACTGGGTGATGCGCTACCTTTGATCCGTGCAGAAACAAGCAGGGATCATTGACTGGGCTCGCGGTTACTTTCGCCGCAGCACTGCCCCCAAAGGCGAGTTCGAGAACGTGCAGTCCTCGAACATCGAGGCGGTGAAGTACGAGCCCGAGCGCAGGGCCATGACGGTGCGCTTCAACAGCGGCGGCGTGTACGAGTACGACAACGTGCCTAAGCACAAGCACACACAGATGATGGGTGCGAAGAGCAAAGGCAAGTTCCTCAACCAGCACGTCAAAGGGCACCACGATTTTTCAAAAGTCGACAACGACGGAAATGTGGAAAATGCTCAAGATCACTTTCTCAAGGCAGCTGCGTGGCGGGGCTACGCCAGAGCTGTTTGAGGACGTGGCATAAGTAAGCTGACCGTTCTTTATACCTACTAGGCGACAACACGAGCGACTCGTTGTTTGACCAGCGGTGGGTCTTCCTTGACATCGAGTCCGACGGCCCGCGTCCGGGTGATCACTCGATGCTCTCGTGCGCATTAGTCGAGATGCGCATCTACCCCGATGCGGTAGAGGAGACCGCCAACTACTGCGCACGCCTTCAGCCACTGTCTGGTGCCACACAAGACAAGGCAACCATGACGTGGTGAAAGACACAACCAGAAGCCTGGGCCGAAGCTCGACGCGGCCCGTTTGAGCCACCTGAAGGCTGGGCGCAACGCGCTCATCACTTCCTGTACGGCCCGAAGCCATGAATCTACGTATCGTGTTTGCCGCCGAGTTCGGCACCATCAAGCCTGTGCGTGTGTATGACGAATCGTTGATCTCTAAGTGCGAGGGTACCTTCGAGATCTACATGCAAGAGGTGCGCGCGCAGTACCGAGAGCCCATTCGTGTGATCAACGTCATGGTCCCCACTCAGGCCATCGCTGATCGTTTCAAAGAACCTGCCATTATCGGAGAAGTACAGGATGCCCAAGGGACGACGACCGAAGAGAGTTGACTACCCCGACGACTACGTGTTCAAGGTCGGGTTCAAGTGTGATAAGCACCAAATCGTGATCACACGCAGCGCACTCACCAACGAAGGTGAAGAGGTGTGGCGTGATCACGCGTACCACAGCAACTGGAAGTCAGCGATCACCAATGCCATCAACACGCAGCTGCGTTGGCTCGTAGACCAGGAACCGCAGAGCATTGTCAAAGATGGCAAGCGCTTCTTGCAGCTCTGGGACAAGACCATTGACCTGGTGAACGTGCAGCTCGAAGAGCACGGCCACGCCACACGCATCCCTGCACGCGAGGACATCGAGATCGAGGATGAGGAGGATGAGGAAGACGAGGAGCTTGCCGCTGTGATCAGCGCGGCAGTAGATGACCTCGTGGACGAGCTCGACGATCTTTGATACGCGGCCGGGGCCTCACGCCTCGGCCATTTCTTTAGGTATACAACATGCGGCTAACTCTCCCCATGCACCAGATTCTGCACTTGCTCGCCAAAGAGGAAGTGTTCATGTCGCCGACAGAGATAGGCAGGAAGCTCGAGCACATGTGCTCAGTGCGTTCGCCCGGATCCTGGGCTCAACCGTGGTGCCGCAGGCTTGAAGACCTGTGGCTCGCCGAGCGCAACAAGCACGGCAAGTACAGGATCACCGGTGAAGGTCGGATCCTGATCGATCAAGACGATTACGTGATCACGCACAGCACTGAGTCCAATCTTCGTGACGCGGTGCAGCAAGTGGTCACGCATTGTCGCGGAGTTTACGAGACCGAGGATAGCATGCGAGTGCGCGCTGCGGCGTACGGCATGCTCGACAGCTTGGAACGTCGTGACGTCGCAAGCACGTACAAGACACCGCAGCTTGACTGGTTCGGACGGCAGCCTGTCCTCGGTGTAGACGAACCCGAACAGTAACCATCCATGAAGCAATATCCCGCCACCGCTGCCCAGCACCACCGCCAAGTCCTTCTGTCGCTTACTGAAGCACAGCAGAATCTGGCATTGGGCATGAAGAACTTCGAACACCTCAAGCAGCGCTGCATCGACGCTGAAAAGGAGCGCGATGCCTTGGCTGATGAGCTGTACGCACTCAAGACAGCCATCAAAGAGGGCAAGGACATCAAGGTCCTGCTGCAGCTCATCGAACCTGCTGAGGCTGTGAGCTGATGGATGATCCTCAGGTATGGGTGCTGGTTGTGCTTGTGCTGCTTGCTGTGTGGCTGATCGTGGATAACCACGTGATCAGGCGACAGGTGCGCACGATCTCAGCAAGCGTACGACTGCTAAGGCGTGTGGTCGAACTGGAGCATGCGCTCTCTACGCTACGAAAAGCTCAGGATGCTGCGGATGCAACGTTAGGTGCACCTAAGCGGCCAGCAGTTCGACCACCGCAATCAGAACAATGATCCTTGAATCCATCCTTCAAGAGATAGAGGCTAAGTTCAACCCGCACCCGATCGGTGATAACGATAGGGTGACGGAGGCGCGGCTCGATTCGCCTGACATCGCAATCGAGTACCTAATCAATGAGCACCGCAAGTCGTTCGCTCTCTATCGAGAACGCCAGCGTCGCATGTTCGCTCGTCGCGCCATGGTGGGCGTTGACCCATCAGGTTTGCGCGCGCTAGCATCGCATCTACTTATTCCCGGAACTCGAGAGATCAACGAGCAGGATCTCGAGCTCATAGTTACTGCTCTACGAGACAAAGCTGATGCCCTCGAAAAAGACGCCCTCCAACAAGCGACGGAATGGGAGGCTGGTACCGCTGAAGAAGAGGAGCGGTAGCGCTGGACGTCGTCGTCGACGTGACACGCACAAGGCAGCTGACCCTGCCTACATCACCAGCGTCTACGACAAGCTGAAAGACTGATGCGCGATCCCAAGCGCATCGATGAAGTGCTCGGCCTCATTAAAGACATCTGGGCTACCAACCCAGACTGGCGCTTCAATCAACTGATTATCAACTGCGGGCTCACGACGGCTAAGTCAGACGTCGATGGGCTCGCTTGCTTTTTCTTAGACCCCAACGTGGAAGACGATGAGATACTCAACAAGCTCTACACCGCGCGTGCGAAGTACTGCTCTGCGCGCGACTGATTTCGATACCACCGTTGTCCTGACTGTGTCGATGCTGGCGCTTGCTACTGCAGTTGCGCTGATCGTCGGCTGGCTCACTCGAGCTGCAGGCGGATGGGCCCTCGTTGGGCTGATAGCGGTGGCATACGCAGTGGGTGTACGCCTGTGGCTACGGTCCCGGCCCTCTGGCCGCACGCAGATCATCGGCTGGGCACTGAAGCAGCAGCAGCAGGAGCGTAGACGTGTCTGATACCTATGTGCAGTTCAACGTGTCCCTCATCAACCTGACAGACGAGCAGACAGAGTGGTGGGACGACGTGCGCAAGAAGATTGAGCTCTACAGCTTCGAGTACGACGTGCGCGCTGAGCACGAGCTGTGCTTCGACGTGCAAATCAACAACCCAAACGAGGTGCTGATCGGCGCACACGCCAGCACTGAGGGACTGGAAGGTGCGCATGCGGCTGAGTGGCTGCAGCGCTACATGTTTGAGTTCGACATTCTGGGCAACATCTGCTTCCAAGAGGTTAGCTGGGACAGTCGTGGCCTCGACGCCTACGGCGTAGGCTTCCACGTCACCAAGGACGGCTACACCGCTATCGACGTACACCAAGAGCTCGCCAAGCTCTGCGAGCAGAAAGCAGTCTCAAATGGATGAGGTAAGTCAGGAGCTGTACAAGAGGCAGCCGTTCAACACCCGCGAGTACCGCTATCACCTAGTGGTGGCGGAAGGAAGCTACTCTGCAAATACCTTGGTGGGGTTGCTGTGGAGTGTCTTCGCCCATCGGTGCCGCCATCTGTTCCACGGCCAAGGATGGAGGGATTGATGTCGTCGTACCGTTTCGGAAGGGTCACCGTCCTGGCATGAGATCTATGAGGGTTCTTTCACTCGCTCGTCGCGAGTGGGAGAGCCCTCTGTTCTTTCTTTAGCCAACACTGGGTGTATGGTCTGTGCGATCCTCTGGGCAGCGGCCATTCTTGTAGTGACCTACCTGCTCCTTGACCTTCTGGACATCGTCGAATGAGCTACTCATCCAACAGCTACACACAGCTCGAGTTCGAGTTCAACCAGCCCGAAGTGTTCACCATGTGCGGAGGCGCTGCCTGCGGGCCGCGCTACCGCTGCGCACGGTGCGGTAACCAAGTGACATCAAGCGATGGCCGTTGTGGCCGTCGCGTTTCTGTACAAGCCAACGACGATGCTACAACCCGAGAAACCCGCGACGACTGATGCTCAAGTCAAGCGACTAGAAGCAGCTGTGCTAGCCGCGCAGATGACAGCGTCTGGCTATGAAGAGGCAGAACTCGCGGCCGAGGAAGCGCTCGGCTTGCGCTGAGCCAAGACACTGAGGGTATGGCCACGTTCACCGATCAGTACCAGGAGTGGTTGAGTCAGCTGACAAAGCGGCTGCTCAACCAATCGCACACCAGTAGCACGTTCTTGCCTGGTGAGGATCCGGCTGTAGTCACGAGGAGAAGCTCCGCGCTGCCTTCTCACTACATCACGGCTCCTGAGCTGATGATCGGTCAAGAGCTCGAGGTACCACCGCCCACACTGGATGATGGTGTCTCTAATGGTCTTGTTAGGCGCTTCGGAGATGATCAGATACCTCCGATTGATAGTTTGGGGTTTTCACAGGTCCCCTCAGTGCCTGACAACCGTGCTTGGATCTTGGTTGATGGTGACAGCGCTGATGACCAGCCTTGGGCAACCAAGCCACCTGGCATCGGCTTCTTAGATGGCTGGGTAGATGGTCCTAACCAGACACCCAATGCGAACGGACAGACGTACAGTGCTCGCCTGTGGCATGGTACGTCTGCTCCAACCACTGAGCTCCAGGAGAACCACCCTTCTGGGCCGTTGTTTGATCCGTCGACAGGGGTGCTGTTCTTCGCGAGCGGCAACCCCTACGACTTCGGCATCCCCTCCAATGACCAGTTCTTCTTTACTGGTTGGTTGTATGAAGGGGAGACAGTCGCTGAGCGTGTAGCCCGGATCAACACCAAGTGGGCCTACACACGCATCTGCGTGACACCTCGCAGTGGGCTTGATCAGCTCAACCAATCACTGCGGTTCCGGTTAGCACCACGATCAGTCAATGACAGGCTGATCGTACTTCACAACAACTTGGCGCTGATGCGCCCTTTCGACTACACCGTGGCAGCCAACGGCGCTGCCCTCGTCCTCACCCAGTCCCGCGCTGTTGTCCGTGCGGGTGACTACCTCCAAGTGTTCTACAGGACCTACAGCTGATGTCACTACTACACCCCAACCGCGCAGCGCTCCAGAAGGAGAAGGAGGAGGTGGTCGGCGCGCTGTTCGATAAAGCTGCGGAGGCCGATCGTCGCCGGCAGGTACTCGACCAAGGCGCGGGCTTCCTCGCAGCCAATGGATACAAAGAAGCTGCTGAGATCATCACTGACACCTACATCCCCCGGCTGATCGAAGCCGCCAAGTACCTGGAGAAGCAAGCGTGCCGACTGGCCGCTGAGTACGACGAGAGACTGAAAGGCAACTGAAATGGCCCCCGAGAACAACGACAGAAGAGACCCCGTGAAAGAGAACGAGTACTCCAACCCCGAAGCCCAAGCCATCTTCGAAGCCGCGCTAGCTGAGGTGGACAAGAAGCTCGATGACCTGCCGAAGCCGCTGACGCGTGAGATGGCGCAGGAGCTCCAGATGCGGGCAATGCAGGAGACCTTCGTGCAGGTCCAGAACATGTTCATGAATGGGCAACGCGAGGTTCAGCTGATCGACTACATCGACGAGAACGACACCGAGTACACCAAGACCGCTCGTGTAGCCGCTGCGCTGGCAGCCATGAACAACGCTGCGTTGGTGGTAACCGCTATCACCAACCGGGTGCTGGAGGCAGAGCAGAGCACCTGACACCAGTAGTGCGCAGTATCCTGGGTCCGAATGCAGCATGATGCCTGCTTAAATCGTCGCTGTTTATGGCAAGAGTAAAGTGCCGGCCTGTGTACCAACGTGGTATGCAGCCGGCACTTTCCGCTTCCCCCAGCAGAGGAACATTGTGACCACTCAAATGATCTCGCAAGTACTCAAGCGTTCGGCGGTACGCCAGTGGCTGTACCACGTGGCCCTGGCTGACAGCATGGTGTCTCACGAGTACACCATGAAGTGCAACGGCACGGTCTACCTGCGCCTGCGTGCTCGTGCCGATGACGACGAGATCCGCGTGTGGGACGCCACGCGTGAGGAGCCCGAGATGCTGTATGTCGGGCCCGTGAGCAAGTTCATGTCAATGGCGGAGGCGCAGCAGCGCTAATCCGTCGCAACCCCGAGGGCCACACACGTGGCTCTCTTTCCGCCTTGCGTATGTTCTTTCAACTGGTGATGGCTTTTCTACACCCCTTATGCCCCACACCATGCGTACACCCTTCGACCCGCAGGAAGCGTTCCGAACTTTGCAGCAGGCCGGAGTGAAGCCGGGTACCATCATGCTGCGAGCGAACAACTGCCCCCGCTGTAAGCAGCATCACGGCCAGATGCCGTTCTCAGAGTTCACCAAGCCGTTGGTCGTGGGTGATCGCGAGTTCACGCACTACGCCACATGCCCCGCGGCGCAGGAGCCCATCCTCGTCAAAGTTACACACGACATCACATGAGCAAGCCCTGGACCGAGTTTCTGGTCACCAACAATTCTGAGTACCACTGGAACGTGGCTGATGAGGACGCGATTAGGATCGTTGTTTCTTATCACGAGCGGGAAGACGATAAGCTCGTCATGAAAGACGTGGTGAGGTTCCCCATCGAACTAGCCCCTGAGATCGCCAAGCGCATCAGCGAGGCGGCTCGCCTAGCAGAGAAAGCACGGTTACCCGAATGACTGAGTACCACAAGACCCAAAAGGTCTGACAACCCGCGCGGGTGCATGTGGCATAAGTCACACGTACCCGCACCCTTTACCCCTTTCTTCTTTACTGCAATGAACGACAACAAAGAGTCAGACGATCACGTGGACGTTGAATACGTGCTGTGGGATAGTGCCGGTGACTTCGCGTTCACCATCACTACCGTGCCTAACGACTACTGCGTCACCATCCAGGTCCGTGGTCGCGATCTCGAAGGCAGCACTACGATGCTCCAGACCAAGCCCAGCAGTGAGCTGGTCATCAGCGGCTCCAAGCACGCGCGACAAATCGGTGAGCTGCTGATCAAAGCGGCTAAGCACCTGGAAGAGACCCAATGAGCGAGCTCAGTGACAAGGAGCGCATCAAGCAGCTTGAGGCTCAGCTCGAGAAGATGACTTTTGTTGCCGTTGACTGCAGGCAAGCAGTTCAGCGCATGTCGGATCTGGTTAGCCGTGCAGCTGATCACTGGATGGAGCTGCAGAACACGTACCCGGTCAAGTGGGAAGGTGCAATCGACGATGCGATGGCTGCGGCCTGCAGGGAGATCAAACAACGCACCGAGTTACTGCGGCCTTTCGTGCTGTTCTTCGAGTTCCACAGTAAGCCGCGCAGCACCTTCAGTATCCTCGATCCTATGGCAGAGGCGTTTGTCATCACCGAGCAGGACATGCGGCTCGCCCGTAGAGCTCTAGACGGCAAGCCCATCGATTACGAAGCAGAGGCAGACAAGGCATGACTGTAGAGCGTTGGACACTCAACATTGACCGGGCTACCGGCTACGTTCTTGAGACCTCTGATGATGGTGAGTATGTCGAGTGGGAAGAGTACGAAGCACTACGCACCAAGCTGGCTAGGGCGAAAGAGGCATTCGAGTTCATTCACGGCAATATCGGTCAACTTGATGTCGCTAACGAAGCAGAGTCCATGATTAAGGAGCTGAGCGTGTGACAATCCCTGGTGATAACCCGAAGCACGAAGCTGGCTCAGCCAAGTCAGTCACGCATGTCGTGCCGCCTGTTGTGATGCACGAGCTCGGTCTCGCAATGCTAGAAGGCGCGCTTAAGTATGGCGCGTACAACTGGCGCACTGCTGGGCTCGTGACATCTACGTACTACGATGCAGCGCGCCGTCACCTCGATGCGTGGTGGGAAGGCGAAGACACTGATCTCGAGTCAGGCGTCTCACACCTCGTGAAAGCAATGGCCTGCATGGTGGTGATCCGAGATGCAGAAGTGCAGGGTATGGTCCTCGTTGATGACCGCCCGCCCAAGACCAAGGACGGTTGGCAGCAAGACATCAATAAGCAGGTGCAGCAACTGAGGGAGCGTTTCGATGGTCAAAGCAGATGATCCGTGGACCCCTGCCCAATCTGTGCGTCAAGACAGCTCTATGTTTGACGCCGCTATAGTCTTTCATCGCGACAACCCCGAGGTGTACAAACTGTTCCGGCGGTTTGCGCTAGAGGCGGTAGCTAGCGGGCGAGACTATTTCGGTGCAAAGATGATCTGGGAGCGCCTTAGGTGGTACACGATGATCGAGACCAGAGGAGAGCCCTACAAGCTCAACAACAACCACCACTCTGTGTACGCGCGCATGTTCATTGCGGAGTATCCGCAGCACGCTCGATTCTTCCAGCTGCGCAGTAGTGCGGCATCCGGCTTCTCGACAAACCAGGATCCCTTCGCATGATCGACTTCAAGCCCCTCAGAGACAACATCCTCCTCAAGCTCGACAACAAGATCACCGAGTGGGACTGTGGCATCGTGATCCCGGATCAACTGCAGGAGCCGGCTCGAGAGGGCACAGTGCTGGCTGTCGGTCCTGGAATCACTGAGGAGTCAGGCGACTTCCTGCCTACATCAACGAAGGCGGGAGACCGCGTGATCATCAGCTCGTACGCTGGATTAGAAGTTGACCTAGACGGAGATACCTACCTCGTCCTGCGTGAAAACGACATCCTGGCGTACACCAATGACTGAAGAAGAGAGCCTGAACTCGCAATACATCCAAGCCCTTGGGTTCCTCACCGGCATTGTCCCTGACATGGCCATTGACGTGAACAACCCGATCGGCATGGCAGAGCGGATTCACGAGCGCTATCTCCAAATGAAAGATGAGCTCACCGACCAGCGCGTGATCGGCTGGCTGGTGTTCGTCAGCTTCCAGTTCGCCGTAGCCCAGTCAGTCGAGGAGCGTGAGTACTACAAGTTCCCCGTGCAGCTGCCCACGCAGATCCTCAACGCACTGATCGACCGTGACTGGGTAACCACGGTAGATGGTCCTGATGGCTCGGGCCTCATGATCACGGACAAGGGCGCGGCCATTGCTGACATCAACGCCCCTGATTGGGGTGTGGAGCTCGACCTGACCCCTGAAGGTGAGGGTGATGACGGAGTATGAGTGGTACGCAGGTCGTAAACGCCAGCTGCCAGTAGGGCATCAGAAGAACTGGCCGGCTCGTCCTGCTTCACTGTGGCGTCTACTCAGCAACATCTGGGTAGGCATCTGGCGAGATGCAATTGTCGATGAGATCAGAGCGTGGCGCGAAGTGCGTCGCATCTATCATCGGCGCATGCGCTGCGGCCACTCAGGTGGTCATCTATGGAAGCACGATGAGAAGCAAGTAAGCCGGGGCATGGAGCAGCTTTGGCGTTGTCACGTCTGCGGCCACTTCGAGTGGTTTGCTCCAGAAGACGCGCCACACCCGCGCATCGACGTCTAAACGTGAGGGGATATGGGGCATGAGTCCTGTATCCCCTCTCTCTTACTCCTTTGCTTTTAGGAGCAACTATGCAGTACACCGACTCGGACTGGATCACATATCAAGTTGCCTGCGCGGGCAGTGAGATGCGCAACGATGGCATCATCGTTTTCTACGTGCTGGACCAGGTGCGTGTAGGGCCACTCGCGCGACGACGCTGGTGGCAGTTCTGGAGGTCCAGTATCCCCCGTGCCTCTTATGTCCGAATGCGGACAGTCAAGGCGTACAAACGCGGACTCAGCAAACCGTTGTATGACGAGCGGACCGACGCTGAGATTGAGCTCAACCCGGCATACGACGTCATCTTTGAACGCACCAATCAGTTGTTCATGAACGCCGCTCAGCAGCTAGTGGCAAAACATACCAACCTTAGGGATACCGAATGAACTCAGAGCACCAGTTTCAGCAAGCACAGGCCCACTCCGAAAAACACGTCAAGCAGCGCATGCGTGAGATGGAGGTTGTGGCCACCGATCTCAAGCGTCGTGTACTTGCACTAGGCGAAGCCCGCAAGACGATCGCGGCGAGTGGCCGGGACTCGCTGATCGTGGCGGGACAGCAGACCATCACCAAGGCAGATCAACTGGCAGCCATTGATGCTGTCGTCGCTGACATGCAGGCCGGCATTCAGCAGATCGAAGAGACCCTCAAGCACTACAAGTCCGATGAGTAGTCCCCATGCCGGGATGTGGTCTGAATCGGCACAATGGTCCCAGGCCCTAGCGTTCAGGGATCAGCTGGTAGCGTCCATGATCGAGGCTGGAAAGCTCCGACGGGACGCGGCTGACCCTGAGAAACAGGACGAAGTTGTGAAGCGCCTCGTTTGAAGACTGGATCAGCGCCCGGCCACCGCAATGGTCGGGCGCTTTTCTTTTACGGTATGTTCAGGACGATTGGCTATGCACGAAGGTACGAAGATACTCCTGGGCACCGTAGCGGGTGGTGCACTCGCTTGGATCGGATGGGTCAGCCTGTCCATCCATGACTTCAGCAGCGGCAACGTGATCAATGGTCGGCAGGACGACGACATCAGGGAGCTGCGCGCCACCATCCAGGACCTGACCGTCCTGTTCCTGCAGCTGCCGCCCCCGATGGTGTCAGACATGATGGTCAGCGAGGAGCCGGTAATGCTGCCTGCGCCTGGCATACCGGGCTCAGCCGGCCCTGCTGGTCCTGGTGGTCCCCCTCCTGAGTCTGAGATCGAGGAGGAGCCTGTGGTGGAGCCGGTGCTGATGCCGGTGCCCCCGTTTGATGACATTCAGCGCAGCCTGGAAGGCCGGCTGAGAATGCGGGGGATCGAACCGGCCGCCAAAGGCAAGAACTGATGAGTGCGCTCAGGTTCACCAGCACGTACCAGGCCGTCAACCTGCTGCGCAACGGCCACTTTGACCTGGTGCAGTCAGATGGTCGCCCTGCGGTGTGGGAAATCGCTGGTGCAGTTGAGTCGTCGCTGCCTGAGGCGGTCTCGAGCAACAACTTCGCTGTCTTGACTGACCAGGATCTATCTGCAGGGCCTGAACGCGGGCTGCAGTTGACGCTGCAGAGCACCAACAACATTGAGTTGCTGCAGTCATTCCTGCCCGACCCCAACTCGCAGGTGTTTGACTTCCAAGTACCGCTCCAGCCGGAGAAGGTAGCATCGGTACAAGCTGGCTATATCGGTGAAGTGAGCTCGCTGATCGAGGAGGAGGTCTACACCTTCTCGTGGAGCTACCGAGGTACTCAGGGAGGCTATGTTTTTACGCCAGTGGCGTACGGGCTTGACGGTACCGAGCTCACTCTGACGCCTCTCGAGGGTCAGCAGCTTGACCGTCGCGCTCAGAGCGAGGGGTTGTGGCGTCGGTTCAGTGCCATCGTTCAAGTGCCCCAGCCCGTGAGCAAGATGGGGCTGCGCACTAGCCGTCAGGCTGACAGCGATCTGGCCACAGTTGACGTCAGTTTGTTCTCGTTCACGCTCGGGGCGTACTCGGCGCTGCCGTACCTCGGTGACCCTCTGCTTGAGTGCTTCCCGCAAGGTGCGATCATCATGTCCATGGGTGGCGGCTGCCCTCCCGGGTTCGAGGAGCTCGGTAACGGTGATGAGCAGCCGCTGGACGAGTGGGTTGCGGCCGACTCTGACGTGCAAACGCGCATTGGCAACTTCCCGCGCACATCATCAGGGCTCACCGGTACTGAGCTGCACGGTTCCGAGGTCACCAAGATCACCCCGGGCACACCCGACAACGTGAACTTCGTGTCTGAGAACTCAAAAACGGTCGTGGAGGATGCCGGGCAGACTGGTGCGGAGCTCGACTACGCAGGAACCAACCCTTCTGTAGACGCACCGGGCGGTAACAACGGCATCCCGGATCACCCTCACACCTTCGAGCAGGCAGCCACACGTCCTGTCTCACGCGGCTTCCGCCTCTGTAAGCGTCTATGACCGGCAACCTAGAAATCATGAGCCAGCGCTCTGCGCCTGGCCTCATCCGCAACGGCAACTTCGCCCACGGCTCTGCGTACTGGCATGGCTCGTACCTGCGGCAGCTACAGACGAGCGCCAGCTCGTCCAGTGTTCGCACGCGCTACGCGATGGAGATCACGCGCCCAGCCGAAGGTGCGTATCTCAGCACGCAAGAGCCGGGCATGTGGCAGTACCTGGACCGTCCGGACCTGGTCCAGTTCCCTAGCTCTCGCCTAGTCACCGGACTTGAGTTCATCCCGCTTGGTTACAAGAAGGCGGGACTGCGGGTGCTCAAGCAGTTCAGCACGATTGATGGCAAGGTGTTGGACGATCTGTTTGCCGTACCGCTGGAGCTGCCGCTAGAGAATTACACCTCTGATCTGATCTTCCAGCATCCGTTCGTGCACACAGGCACGGTGCAGCTCAAGGATGGTCCGTCGTTCGCTCGCGAGCAGTACGAGGTGCGTCAGAAGCCGGGTGATGCACTGCCGCTGACGGACACGTTCAACGACACAAACTCCGGGGTGTATCGAGTAGGGCAGTTGCTGCTGAACTATAGCGGCATTGCGTTTATTCCAGGCGACACCGTTAATGCTGGCAATCCTCAGCTAGATCGCTTCACATATCATGGCCTGACCGTAGTTCCTCCTGCTGATGTCAGTATTCAGCACGTAGCCAACCAGCTGACTGACGGCATCTCAGGCATCAGTATTGCGGCTACGTCTGAGTTTGGCGTAGACACCTGGACGGTGACGATTGACGCATCTGCAGCGGTGATCAACGCATTGCCACGATTTCAAGTCGTAGGTGTCACAGGTCTGCGCGATGGAGACATTTTTGTCGTTGAAGCGCCGCTACCGGGCGTCGGCACGATCAGCAACCTCAACGTCGGAGCTACGCAAACTACTTTCACGCTAGCTCTGGTAATTAACCAGTCGGCTAACGTGCTGTTTGCTCAGCCTCCTGCAGCGCAAGACCAAGAGCCGATGTCGTGGGCGATCTTCCCTAAGTCGGTAGCTAACGTCACGCGCACTTTGCCGGTGTATCGCTACGACATGACAGTAGCGATGACGTACAAAGCAGCCGGTGAGTTCCTGCGCCCCGCCCTACCTATCCTCGAGTTTCGCCAATTAGAGGCTGACGGCAACATAGACGGGTTTGGTCGACTGTCCGAGCGTATTGTCGCTGAATCGGCGGAATCATTGGATGTACGGTTTGAGCTGCCTAACGGTAACGAGGATTTGACCTACCGTCGCTACGTGAATCGCATCATCCGCGAATTCACCGTGCCTCAGGATGGCCGCGCTGCCTTGCGCATCCAGCCGCCGCAGTCAGGCGACGCCGGCGAGTTCAGCGGTCTTGTTAAGAGCATCGAAGCTACTACGGAGACCATCGGTGGCTCACCTGTCGAGGTCGTGTCGGTGGCGATAGACCTGGGCGTCCCGACAATACTCATACCTGACTGGCTTGCCGTAGGTAAGGTGGCGCTGCTCACCAGTACTCCAGGTGTGTTCGCTGACCAGCCGTGGATCAACACTCTGCTGGACGTTCAGCCGCAGATCCGCGTGCTGACGTCATCAATCGACACATCGGGCGCTACGAGCGTTGTGACGGTGACAAGTTCGTACCTTCCGTCCTTCGGTAACTTCTTTTTTGCGCAGAACCAGCCTTGGCCAGCCGGTACTGTCAATGAAGTGCCGATCATGAGCTCTATCGCGGAAGGCGCGGTGCGTTGCCAGGTGTCAGACGTGTACGCATGCAAGGGCGACATTACGCAGCGCGTGGCTATCTCTGACGACAACGCGCTGCCTCCGGGCACCACGCTCAATGACACGGTCTCGGTAGACCCGCTAGTGCACCGAGTGGACCTACTGGACAACGTCATTTCGCCTGGCACTGTGGTTATGTACGCAGGGGGCGGCATCTGTCCTCCCGGGTTCAAACGGCTGCAAGGCTTTGCTAACTCAGGCACTGCACCTGTAGTGACGCTACCCCTGCCTAGCAGTACTACCTATGATTCGATTACTGATCGCACGACACTGGTGTGGAATAATGAGGAGTTCTCACTACTTGACGAGGCCGGTGCACCTATCGAGCTGATAGGTGCTACCAACGTCGAGTCGCTAGAGGTCGGCACTGGAAACGTGAACTTCGAGACCATCGAGTTTCCGAGCTTCCAGCAGCTCATGCAGCCTGGAATGCAGGTGCGCTTCAACGGCGCGACAATTCCTCCTGCAGAGCTTGCCGAGCTGAGCGTCAGTGACGAGCCCGGCAACGCGATTCAGCTGGGTGGCGGAGATCAAGGCTTCTACCGAGGCGGCCTGGGTAGCGCTCAATCACTTGTGCCGACCAACGAAGCAATCGTTGATCTGTGGTTCAAGTACAACCCTGGAGCGTTCGACAACAGCCAAGAGCACTGGATCGCAAACACAGTCAACATCGACGACAACAATACGGCTAAGCGCGTCGGGTGGGGCATCAAGATCCTTACCGACGGGCGCCTCCAGGCCGTCATGTACATCCGGGCTAACTCGACGTACCTCACGAGTACAGCGACCACAGATGACGTGATCGATTGGGCCAACCCCACAGCATCAGGCTCTACAGTAGGCGGATGGTTCCACGTTGCTGCATTGTTCAAGGCGGGATCGTCTTTTGACTTTGCAGCTAACCCGGGGTCGGGTGCTAACTACGGCGCAACCATGGTCGTCAGCGGCGCGGCGTACAACGTGCAGTCGACCACACGCGTGCCTTTCGCGAACCAAGTTACGGGCACAGGTATTCCGATCAACGATGACTCTGTGTTCCTCCAGGTTGGTGCAGCTGAAGTGCTCAGCGGTAACCCGATTTCTACTGCTGACGTCACTATCGACCACCTGCGCATCGGAGCACCTAATGAAGATCTGACTACTTACGCTCAAGCCACCTGGAATAACGCAAAGGGTACCCCGGTCCTGCCTAGCACGATTCTCGCAGAGTACACCCTCTACGGTGACTACCGGTTCGATACTCCCTCATTCGGTGTGGTTACGAACCAAGTTGGCCCTACTGGTGCATCCTCTGCTTTGACCGCTGCCTCGTTCTTCGATCTGGCGTCTGTACCAGGACACGTCAAAGCCGTACTACCGAACGTTGGTATCACCTTAGATAGCTTCCGTGCTGCTGCGGAAGACCAGGACCCTGCGTTCTTGATCACGGATGTAAACAATAGAACTTCGCAACTCGTCGGGTCTTTGGTTTCCGCTGTTCCTACTGACCCTAGTGGCAATACTGGCGGTCAAGGACAAGGAGTGGTTGGTTATCCCAACTTCGTTGGTCTTGGTGGCCTCGTCAGTCAGAACCAAGGTCAACAGCCGACTCCGCCCGTAGGTCCTAGTGCCGAGGAGCAGACAGAGACGTTTAGCGACGGGCTGCCGTTCGATATTAACGTCGGCACGTCCTTACTCTTTGAAGGAGGCGTGCCTGTTGGTTATTACGGTGTGCGTAAAACCCAGTTCCTGGGAGGGCCGCCGGTGCCTCTCGCAGGGAGTTCATCAGTCTTCGAGCCGTCAGTAGGTGATGTGCTTTGGTTGTCGGTTGTCGACAAAACTGTCGGTACTATCGTCCGATGCACAGCTATCAACCAGTTCAATCTTACTAACGGTGACCCAGCTCGTCGCTACATATTCAAGCGCTACGACGGCCAGCAGCTGTTTGGCACTGAGATCACTGAGGAGATCTCGGACATCGGAGTCATCTCGGTTCGTCCAGCAAAGCTGTATGGCGTAGGTCAACACACGATTGACGGCAACGGCAACGTAGCCATCGCTGGTGTAGTGCAGACCAACGCTCAAACAGACATAGGGCAGGTGTGGTCGACTCGAGCACTAGAGTCATCCACTACGCTGACGGTGGCTGGGCAGCTAGAGCTGCCTGAGGACGTGGTGTCCTTGCGTGTCGAGGCTGGTGGATACGTTCGCTACGACGAGCCTGATACGCAAATGAACTACGGGTCAGGCGGCCACAGCCACGAGATCCTTAACGGCAGTGGCGGCCCTACTGGTCCCACTCTGCCTCGTGTCAAGGAGACGGGGTCGACCAGTGGTGGGGCGTTTGACACGGAAGACATCCCGTTCACTCCTGTTGCTGCAGAGCACGACCACGGGTTCCTCGACACCTACCGGTTCCCGATGCCGCTTGCTCGACTCGTAACCCTCTGCCAAAAGCTCTGACATGGGCATTGCCGACATCCCGGACAAGTACGAGGCAACCGCCAATGACTTTGCGCGGTACAACCTGCTGAATAACGGTGGGTTTGACTCGTTCCCCGGCACCACCGCGCTAGTTGAGAACGTCAACCCAGCATTCAGCGGCGGCACCACAACACCGAAGCGCACGTTCATCGACCAGAAGCAGTACCGGTTCACCAGCTTCTCGTTCGCTCCGGCTGAGGAAGCAGGGCTCGAGAACCGCGTAGGGTCGTGGGACGTCTACGGGGTGAAAGGCAGTGTTGAGGTAGCGCCCACTGACGCGTCTACCGGCTTCTCTGTCTTCGCTCGAGATGGTGGCAACTTTGCTCGTGTCACATTTAGCGCAGCTGGCTCGATCTACTTCGAGCAAGACTTCAGCGACTTAGCCAAGCTGCGCGGCCAGCCGATCATGCTGGCGTACAGCGGTGCTGCCGGTAAGAATAACGTCACCATCAACATGCGCTTGCTGGATGGCGAGGAGGAGGTCTTCAGCACACGCGACGAGTCCTCTACCTTTGGGCAGAACCGCCGCATCGTCCGCCAGGTAGACATCCCGGCTACAGCAGCGTCACTGAAGTTCCAGCTCGAGCTCGTAGGTACCGTAGGTTCCCGTTGTTCGATCTCCAGCATCACATCGGTGCTAGGACCTACGGGCAACACGCTCCCGTTCGTGCCCAGCATCTGCGATGTCACTGTACCTAGTGGCCTGGTGATCCTGTTCGAGGGCGATGCGTGCCCGCCGGGGTTCAGGGATGCCATGAACGGGGCAGAGGCGATGCTGCTCGGCGTCAACGGTGAGCACGCCATCCCTGATGCCGACGGCCAGGCACAGGTGCTGGTCGGTAACGACGAGCATGACCACAACCCGGAGGGGCCGCCCGACGCTTTTGGTGATGCGTCGTCAGTTCTGCATGAGACGCCAATTCCTATCCCATTCGGGTCTCAAGCCTTTGTACGCACCCCGCTATTCGGGACCTTGCCTCAGTTCCCAGGAGAGCAGCCGGCTGAGGTGCTAGGCACGCGCCACACGCACAAGCTCACGACCAAGATGACCTCAGTGCCTCCGTCATTCCCTGTGCGCGCCTGCATCAAGCTATGAGCTCCATCTACTACGACGTCCCCTACGTCACCTTCTTCTACTCGCCGTTTTGCCGCGCATGCGAGGAGGTGCTGCCCCGAGTTGTAGAGGAGGTCCAGCGAGCTCGTACGATGGTCATAGCCCGCATGCCTAACCTTGCGGAGAAACACCAGCTACCGGCTGTGCCTGCCCTACTGATACCCAAGGGGGTGATGGGGCAAGAGCAGCCGGTTCTCATGATCGGTAGCAAGATCCCCGAATGGCTGGAATCGCTGCACCAGACCCCGACCACCACCAATGGCTGATCTGACAATCATCACTACGGCGCTCCCCAACGCGTTCGTAGGTGAAAGCTACCGAGTCCGGGTTCAAGCGCGGCGCGGCACCCTCCCCTACCGCTGGACCGCCACTGGTCTGCCTGAGGGCATGACCATTGACCTCGATACCGGTACGCTCGCAGAGACGACTGCCGGTATCCTCGCCCCCCAAGTTGGTGTCTACACGCCGACAATCACAGTCACTGACGCCGTTGGAGCTACCGCCCAGCTCACGCCCTCACTGACTGTTCGCCCGGCTAACTACCGGCGCCGCACAACGCTAATGCTGGACCCCACGCTGCAGGCGCAGGTGGAGCGGTTCCCGGCAGACAGCGTGACTCGAGAAGAGGTCACTGGCCACTTCGCAGAAGGACCCCGTCGAAACGTCCGCCTCGGCCCTGGTGGTGCCTTTGAGGCTGACGTGTTCTCGCACTGGGCAGGGCAGATCGGCTTTGCTAGTGGCGCATCAGACGCAACCATCCCTGAGTCGCCGAGCGCATCTCCCTCGAGCCCGACCCCGGCTAGCCCCTCGCCCAGCGCAGGTGTGTCGGTCGGTCCGGCGGTCATCAGCCTGTACGACGTAGTCAGGGACCTGCAGGACAACGCCAAGGTCCTAGCTGAGCCGGTAGTGCTCACGGTCACGGCCTACGACTCGCTGGAGTCACCGACCACACCGGTCCAGGCAATTGGCTTCACAGCCTCTGACGTCTACCTCGGTGACAACCTCGATGTTGTCCTGACGGAGTACACCAGCGGATCGGCGTACGATTCGCCGGACTTCTCAATCGGCTATCCGGCATTAGCTCAGTCTATCACACTGCCTGCTGACGCCAAGGTAGACGCCCTTACGGTGTACGGCAGCCGCCCCGCTACCGGCCAGGTAGGCGGGGTGACCGTCTCGATCTCTGAGATCGCAGGCTCACCGGCTGATACTGTTGCGATCAACACAGGGGTCTATGCCTCGCCCTTAGGTAGCTCGCCTAAGGTTGTGGCAGTCGGCTACATCTCGCCTAGCCAGTTCAAGACTGACGCAAGCCGAGCTGCTTGGGACGAGACGTTCGCAATCAGCGTCCCGCTGACTGTGCCTAACGCAGTCAGCCCGGCCAGCCCCGGTGTCGCTGCGTCGCCGATCATTCTGAGCGGCAGCACGGACTACTACCTGGTGTTCCAGAGCGACTACTTCCTGTCGCCCTCGAGCCCCGCGAACTACCTGCGACTGGCCGCTACGGTTGACTCCACAGTCACCAACGTCATTCCTGGTAGCACGGCCTCGGTCGTCACTACAGGCGGCGCGTTGGTCAGCCCGCTGTACGCCACGAACGAGGCAGCGAGCCCGGCTCAGACAGTCACGGCAGTTGCTTACGCGCTGGACGTACTGTGGAACTCAGCGACTGTTGGTGTTGTCACCATCCAGTCAACTGATCCGTTCAACAGCCCCACGGCAGACAAGTACTGGGTTGGCGGTTCCACGACCACAGCAGCGCAGGTACGTCAGCAGGCGTTCTCACTGATCGACGGGTACGATCGCAGCGGCGCAGGCCCTGTTGAGGATCTCACCAATTGGGATGAGGTTGTAGATGCCTACGGAAACCAGGCCCAGATCACCCAGGTCAATATCGTTGGCGGAGCGGAAGTCAATCCGTCGGGCGGTGGTCAAGTCGATGCGGACGGCTTCCTCAGCACGGGAGGCATCACGCTCCGAGTTGCGTGGACGCCCAACAGTCGTGGTGCTGTACCTCCGGCACCGTTCAAGGTTGTGGCCGGTCGTCGCCGTACCCTCGGGAACCTCGATGCGGATGCCCTCATCCGTACGGCTAACAAGACTGGGTCGACTGACGCTGCGATCCTAGCGCAGCTGTCTGATGCCATTCCGTCCAACCCGCTGCTGTCACTGGCTCAGATCGAGCCGGATGCCGCAGGCAACGTTGGGCTGACGGTTGCTAGCGGCGCGCTGGGCATCAACAAGTTCTCAGCTTCCTCTACTGTTCAGCTGTCGTTCCTTGCGACACTTGTTGCTGAGCAGCTGGGCGGCTCGAGCACTTCAGTGCAGTTCGATTCGCTGGGTGCATTGACGCTGCTGGCCGGTGATTACCTGACTGTCACGCCTACGGCCAATCAGATTCGCCTAGACGCTGATCCGGGCGTTGCGACCATCAACAGTGTTGCACCTGATGGTTCGCAGAACATTCAGCTGACGGCTGGCGAAGATGCTGCTCACGCGGGCCAGACCTTCGTCACCTTCTCGACCGGGACCAATGAGGTTGTTGTTGGTACCAACATCCCGGATGCCACTACGTCGCAAGCAGGACTGCACAGCACTACAGACAAGGAGCGCATCAACGCGCTGTTCTCTGGTGCTGCAGCAGTCAGCACTAGTACGACCGGCGGAGTATCAGGTGGTCACTCGCACACAGCGCGTTTCCTCACGCTGGATCAAGACATCTCCGGGTACTTGACGCTGACGTCAGGCATGACGATTGAAGATGCACTGTTTTCGATCAACACTGCGCTGGCCTCGCAGTTCACCACGGCCAGCGAATCAGGTGCGCTGTCGACGCTTAACGAGACCTACATCCCTGCGTTCCAGCAGAGCTACCTGTCTGACAGCAGCCCGACCATCGTCTACGCGTCACCGGGGTACAAGCCGGGTGATCTGGTCACCAACTTGGTAGCCGGCACGGCAGGCACGACGTTCAGTGTTGTGACTACTCCGTTCGGCGATCCGGGCAACGCAGGCACGCTTTCGCTCGAGCTGGGCACAGCTAGCCCGTCACCGAGCACTTGGACAGTGCTGGAGCAGCTTGACATATCGCTGACTTACGGCAACGCGCTTACAGCTATCGGAGGATCTCCTCCTAACTACAGCGACGTGGCGACCCACATGGGTAGCAACCCTGTGCAGCCCGGTGGCAGCCCCACGACCAAGATCGCTTTCCAAGCGGTTGACTATCTCGGTCTGGATAACACATCAGCGCCTGTGTTCGAGCTACGCGTTTCAGGTAATCCGGTATTCACGGACTTCCCGGCGCCCCTTGGCTTCAACCGGGTACGTATCTCCCATGACACCGGTTCGGGAGTCAACCGCACCAACAGCATTGAGATCTTCAAGGATCAGTACACAGGCGCGGCCGATCCGGTGATCAACACGGCGGAGCTGAGCATCGACAACGGTGTGGCTATCCGCTACGTGTCGGGCATCCCGCACGTCACTGCCTCGGAGAACTGGGGCCTCTACGTCGATGCGGACAACCTCTACAACATCACGTACCAGCAGAACCTGCTGACCGTAGCGGATGCGAGCGACGGTACGTACTCGTTCGACCTGCAGTACTACCTGACCACGTATGCCAGCCCGCAAGACGCTACGTGGATCCCTAGCCCGGAAACGGTGTTCCTGCTCGGTACACCGACTGATCCGTACGACACGGTTCAGCCGATGACCGCGCTGGTGGCGTCGGACGGCTACACCAGCCGTGACCTGACGATCAACTTCAACGATGTGTTCGTCAGCGACACGGATGTGGTGCTGAACTTCTCCGACCCGTATGGCTCTCCGTATGGGCGATTACTACACCTCGGACGGGCCGGCGCCTCTGTCGGTACGACTACTGTCGAAACCTTCGCCAGTGAGAAGTATCGAATCTACCCCGACACATGGGGTGGGACCGACCTCGTTAGCCCCGTTACCAGCCCCATCTTCACTTCGTTCACTACCCAGCCCGTGGCAGGGGACGTGCTCGAATCTGGCACGTACGGTTGGCCGAGTGGTGCGGAGCTCACGGCGCTAGGCACGGAAAGCACCTGGAATGTGACTGACGGCTCGCCGTCAGCTGAGGCCCGCTCGGGCAAGACGTTTGCGGTCAATCCGGGCACACGCACGTCGCGCCCGGCGCAGGTCAGCGACCTCGGCCTCGTACACCCCGGCTACAACACAGCTACGGAGTACGATGCACGCACGCAGATGCCTGCGCTGAGCAGCCCGTTCAACGTCTACGGCAGCTACGGTAGCCCGTCCTACGACTACTACACCGACTACTCGGCTCAGAGCTCAGTGGTCTACTACCGACTGTTCACCAGCGGCACAGCGGCCAACCAGGGTCGTCTGCGGGTGTACGGCTACTTGCGGGATGCCTCCGCCTCTCCGGCGCTAACTTCATACGAGAGCTACAGCTCTCCGCTCAGTAGCCCTGACTTCGTTGGCAGCTGGTACAACGTCGGCCCCAGCGCTTCTCCGGTCCCGACCCTGAGTGGTATCAGCGCGGAGATCAAGTTCGTTGGCGACCAGAGCTCGGTGCACGCTGATACGCCGCTGGGTAACCCCGGCAAGACCGGCTGGCTCGACATGCTCACAACAGGTGCTTCCAGCCTGTACGAGTCTGGAGAGGACGGCTACGGTGCGGCAGACACAGGAGGCATCACGATTGGCGCTGGTTACGTTGACATCTACTGGCGGGCCGGTGCCTTCACTACCGGCAACACCAGCAACCAGGCAGTAGTCCGCATCGCACTTCACGGCAGCATCGGCCTGCGCACTGTTATCACCCAACTGCAGATGCTCAACCAATCCACTGACACCCCCTGGAGTAGCGGCGCGTGAGTGATCGAGCTAAGCGATATGGCGAGGTCGTAATCACCGGTGCGGCCCTCGGCGCAGTAAGAGGCTACTACAAGGGTCTCCGTCGTGCGGCCGACAACATCACCAAGGGCCTGCAAGGTCTTGACAGCAAGGTGGCGCGTCAAGCGGGCCAATCAGCTCGCTGGTCGGGAGCGTCACGGGCTGTTGCTAAGGCAATCAAGACTGACCCCGCAATGCGCTCGCAGTACTTAGCCGGTTCCCCTAGTACTCGCGCCCGAATCTCATCTAGCTACAACCAAGGTGCACAAGACTTGGGGAAAGCTGGGCTCAAAATTATTCGCAACAGCGCTCGCAACAACGCCATCAAAGGTGCTGCTGTTGCCGGGCTGATCTACGCCGCAGGCAGGTACGCAAGTCGCGTGAAGAAAGACACTACTGCCCGACCCCCGGGCGTCGCAGCTGACGGTCGGCTGGTGAAAGCAGCTGCAGTTCTCAGTATGCTCAAGGCGCTGCCGAAGCCGCCTTCGCTCAAGCCGATAAGGTCGATGCAGATGAACAAGCCGCCGAAGCCGATGATGGGTCAAGTCAGTGCCCCGAACCACCTACGTAACACGTTGAGCAGCAACAACATCACCAGCCGAGCTGCCGGCTCTCTCACTGGCGGCGGGATGCTCAAAGCGGCTGAGGAGGCTCCCTGGGACAAGAAGAACCCGAAGGAAGCCAAAGGTAAGAGCAAGACGCTGACGCCCGAGCAGAAGTCTCGAGCAAAAGCACGCGCTGCAGCTAACGGTCGGCCCTACCCCAACTGGATCGACAACGCGCACGTGGCCAAGACAGCGATGCTTCGTGGCTTCGAGGACGAGCTGCAGAAGATCGCCGCACGCCGCACCGACATCTACGCCTCCAAGTCGCTCATAGACGGCCACGCAGGCGGCGAAGAGGCGAAAGAGCGTAAGCGCAAGCTCAAGAAACAAGCGTCGGAGACACCTGCATGGACTCGCAGCGAAGGCAAGAGCAAGACGGGCGGGCTGAACCGCAAAGGTGTTCAGTCGTATCGAGAAGCTAATCCAGGCAGCAAGCTTAAGATGGCGGTTACCAAGGACCCGAGCAAGATCAAGCCGGGCTCAAGCGAGGACAAGAGGCGCAAGAGCTTCTGTGCACGGATGGGCGGGATGCCGGGGCCGATGCACGACAAGAGCGGCAAACCGACGCGGAAGAAGCTTGCGCTCGACAAGTGGAACTGCTGAGCTATCTCTATTTGATTGCTTGTGATGGCGACGTTTACTAATCAGCAAGAGGCGTGGCTGTCATGGGCAGTTAAACGACTGCTAAACAAGGCGCACCTCTCTGAGGTTTTCTTCCCTGGTGAGGATCCTGCGCCGGCTGGTGGCACCACGTCGTTACCTAGCCACGTAACTGTCAGTGCGTATCAAACTGTTGGTGAGGAGTTGGAGATCCCTGCGCCAGCTTTGATCAATGGAGGAACGACTTCGCTTGTACGGCGCTATGGCGACACTTCAGATCCGCCGAACAGCGGGCTCAAGCTCGTACAGATCCCTAGTGTCCCCGACAACCGGGGCTGGATCGCTGTCACAGGCGCGTCTGTCCTTACTCCGCCTCTTGCTACACAAGATCCAGGCGTAGGCTTCTTGGACTCGTGGGTGGACGGTGATAACCCACAAGAGAACAGCCAAGGTCAGACATACGCTGCGCAGCTGTGGTACGGCACACCGTCGCCTCGCTTCGGTGGTGAGCTGCTACCTGACCACCCGGCTGGTCCGCTGTGGGATCCGAGCACCGGCATCCTGGTGTTCACCAAGGACGACCCGTACGAGGTAGGTGTGCCGGAGGGCTCTGACTTCTGGTTCACCGGCTTCCTCTACATCGGGCAGAGCCTGGGCCAGCGGCTGGACGCATCTTCAGTCAGCGGGCAGGTTTGGAACAAGATCGAAGGATGTGTGCCTGGGAGCTTGCTTGGCCTGGGGAGCTCAGGGCAGGATGTAGCCATAGACATCAACCCCGCTGTGACGGTGGCTGCCACCATGCTGGTCTTCCAGAACGGTGCGGCCCTGGTCAGTGGGATTGACTACACGATCGCCGGTGATGGGTTGTCTATCACGTTCACGCAAGACCGGCGTCTTCTCGAGGCTGGTGACGAGATCCAGCTTCTCTACCCGACGAACTGATGACTGAAGAGACTCCTAGCCGGCCGCATCAAGTGACGATCATCTCCGGTGAAGTGCTGGACATCAAGCACAACGGCATCGATGCGCTCGAGGATGAGGCAGAGGTGGACTACACCGTCACGTTCCGCATCCGTCGGCCCAAGGACTTCCTACAGACCACAGCGTTCCGGCTCTCGTCATCCAGAGACTGCGCTGTTCGCGCAATACGAGAGACGCTCGACACTTACGTGCGAGTAGAAGAACCTATCAAGGAGAAGGGCTCGGTAGCGCAACGCGAGCGCTAACATAGTCTCACCGTCAGGGGTCTACCACGGAGTGACAATGCAATACCCTTTTGAAGACGAGGCCGACATCGACACCGGCTTCTGCATGGATTCCATCACGAGCGAGGATCTCGCCTACACGCTTGTTGGCATGGATCGAGACCAAGGTGAGATGCAGATCTGCTTGGTCTACGAGAGCGCGGAAGGCACACGCTCTCACATCTCGATGGACGCGCGCACCAGCGCTGCGATCATGCGCGCGCTCGGCCTCTACTGTCAGGCTGCGATGCAAGCGCAGCAGAAGTCGGTAGAGATCCCGGACGCCTGGCCGCCCACTGAGTAACTTCCACGCTGTGATAAGAGCCCGTACTGCTTCGGTAGTGCGGGCTTCTTTTGTGTCATGAGTAGTTTGTCCGCGTTCGTTACAAACCAAGGAGCAACATGTCTGGCGTTTACTACGACGACAACTTCGGCCACTGGGCTGACATGGACGATCCTGACATGCAGGAGTTCTACGACCGCGTCGCTCAGGAGTCAGTCGAGAAGACTTGCGAAGGCTGCCAGCGCAAAGTCAAGCTGCTGCCGCAATACGCCTACTGCGATAGCTGCGCTACCAAGATCGAGAGAGGAGAGGACCTAGCGTGAAGCTGATCCGCACACAAAAGCAGCAAGAAGAAGAGGTGCTGCACCTCTGTGCCGAAACAGAAAGCGAGCGGCACTCACTACAAGAGTTCTGGGCCAAGCTCCAGAAAGGAAAGAATCTACATGGATCGTACGCAGATGCTCTAGCGTTCGCCGAAGTACTTGATGACTGCGCGGCACTCGATGAGTAATACACCGATCTTTGACCAGGCGTGTCGGCTTTGCGAATGGCACTCTCGGCTCGATGAGCAGTACGGGCAGCTGCTGCGCAAAGCATCACTGTTTCACTTCGAGTTCGACCCCAACGAGGAGATGCGCAAGCACAAGGCAGAGCTCGCCAGTCAGGACTTCAGCATGTTCGCGTTGCCGTTTCCGGTGACAGCGGTGGAGGATCGGCGATCGTGTGTGGTGCTGTTTGACATCTCTACGCGAAGTCAGGGGATGGATCCTGGCAGTATCAAGCTCAGTGACATGCTTCCTGCGAAAGGAGAGAAGCGCGACTTCGGCACGGACAGCGTGCGCGGCTTCGCAGTGTTCATGCCGGCCGTGACAGGTGACGGGTTCATGGACAAAGACGCCGATGCCGACATCCTGGCAGACTTTCGGCGCATGTACGGCGTCACCACAGACAGGAGGGACTTGCGGGGCTGCGCTACTTACATCCTTAGCGGCGTGTTTCGCATGGCGGAAGGTGACGGTGATGGCCCCGGGCCGGACTACAAAGTCGGCGTCGTCCCGTTCGGTATGCAGATGTACGCAAAGGACCTCGTGATTGTTGATCGTCCGCTGACTGAAGAGCAGATGATGGACGACAACGATAGGTGGGCACCTACGCGGCAGGACTTCATCACCCACCCTACCACAGCAGTCGAAGAGCTTTGCCTGCTCAACAGCGGCGACCGGTGGTTGGTGAAATCACAAGCAACTACCGGCTCTAAGCCGAAGAAGGGTGCTATCCGCCGTGGGTGGCAACGCCCCAACTACACCCTCTTGACTAGAAAGCAGATCCGAGAGACATTCAAGATCGATGCGTCGAGTGAGGCTGGCCGTCAGCTCACTCACGGTCATGCGCGCAGAGCGCACTGGAAGACTCTTCGTCATGAGCGCTATCGTCGCAACCACGACGGCACGCCTCGCCAGGTGTTCGTAGCGCACACCTGGGTAGGACCCTCATCCGCCACTGTCGAAAACAAACGCTACGAAGTTGTTCTCGACGCTCCCCAAACCGTGCAGCAGTCCCTTGTTCCGGCTTGAAATGGAAGACCCTGGAAACAACGCAGTCATCGTCACTGGCGGTAGCACCTACAGCGACACCACCCGCGTCTACGAAGTGCTAGACCGCCTCAAACCGACCATGGTTATCCAGGGTGGAGCAGAAGGCGCAGACCATCTTGCCCGTGTCTGGGCAGCTGATCGCGCTGTGCGCTGCCTCACCGTTCCGGCGGACTGGGACAAGCACGGCCGAGCGGCTGGACCGATTCGCAACAAGGAGATGATCGATCTAGGGATCGCGCGCACAATCGTGGCGTTCCCTGGCGGGTCCGGTACCAAGAACTGCGTCAAGCAGGCACTCCAAGCAGGACTCACAGTGCATGAAGTTCGCCACGAAGAAGCTCACGATTGACTACGAATGCTGGGTACTGCATTCGCCTTATCCAGACATCTCCTGGCGTGGCGCGGAGAAATGCGTGACCACTGAAGGTTCATCAGCACCGCTGATCTTTGCCTCTTTAGAGGAGGCTCTCGACTACCAAGACGAGCACGCGTTGATCGAGTTCGTGCCGGTCAAGCTCGCACTGGTGATGCCTCCTGTGCGGGGGCCACTAGGCGGTAATTGACAGCCAGCCATTTGGCGGGTCTACACTTGAGGAGACTCAGGTGTAGTCCCGCCGAGGTACCAAGTGGTTGATTTTACGCCGAGCTTTACGCTCCGCATCCGTGACGACGCAGGCGTCGGACAGGCCGTAGATGGCTTAGAAGCAGAGGTTTACAACCAGCTCAGCGAGCTGGTGTACGCCCCTACGTTCGGTACGTACTCGCCCGGTCTCTCGCCTATTCCCTCGAGCCCCACGAGCCCGTATCCCTCGATATCGGAGCTCTCAGACGCTGAGGGGACGTATTACGAGGTCACAGGGCTCGAGCTCTCCGACTCTGATCTGTTCCCTGGCGCGCTGCTCAGCATTCGCTGGACGTGGCAGGACGCGACCTTAGCCGATGGCTCGAGCTGGAACGCCTACTCGTTCTACCCGCTCCAGGCACGCCCGGCCACATCGACGGTGGTGACCTGGGAGCCAGCCACCGTGCCCATCACGGGTTACCAGATCGAATCCAGAGCCCCTGGGGTCACCGACTACACGATCATCGGCTTCTCTGTTTGGCCGGTCTTCGTAGACGTCACGGACTACGGCACTGCTGGCGCGGCTCAAAACGTGGAGTACCGGATCTCGCGGCTGGAGCAAGACCTGTCTAGCCCGAGCTCAGCGGAGTTCGACACGCAGGTGCTCACCAGCACAGTCGCGGCCTACCGCACTGAGGAGCCTATCTGCGTTGTGAGCGGCCGGCTGGTCGATGTCACCGGCCAGTCTGATGGAATCGCACGGCCTCTTTTTTACGTGCACGACAAGGACACTCCGCTGTTGGTACGGCAATCCTTGTTCAAGGAACATCGCGCCTTCGTCACCACGGTAGACGAGAATGGGGTCTTTGCGGCTCCTCTTGTCCGTGGTGCGTTGGTCACACTGGAGATCGCCGCCGCTGGCTACGCGTTGAAGTTCGTCGTGCCCGACGCAGCGCACGCGGACATCTCGAGTATCTCTGGAACCCAGCAGAACATGCGCCGGGCTGAATAATGGCTGATCCCAAGTCGAACAACCTGAACCTCAACCTGCCGGACAAAGGCTCGAACAAAAACGAGTGGGATGTCCCGGTAAATGAGAACTTCCAGATTCTTGATGATCAGTTCTCTGGCGCAGGGGAGGTCGGGCACAGCCACTCTGGTGTGAACGGCCAGGGCCCGAAGATTGACCACGCCAATCTGAATGACGCGGGGACCAACACCCACGCGGAGATCGATACGCATATTGCGGATGCGTCGATCCACGGTCCGTTCACCGACGAGACCCTGGGCAAGGTCACCAATGCCGACAACAGTGACGAGTTCACTAACGTCACTGAGATCCAGTTCGCGAACACCTCTATTCAGGAGCTGTCCAGCGGCGTGGTCTTGGTCACCGCCCAGGCGCAAACAGCGGCTGAGGAGCTGCTCAATAACTCCACCACGTCTGCGGCAGTTGCTTGGACCGACAACTTCAACTGGCCCGTAGGCACGCTGCTTGGCGACCAGTGCTGGGCCACTGACGTCACGACAGACGGGCCGTCGTTTGCTGTGCGAAACAACGCAGGGTCCGGCGCAGGCACTCGAGCTGAGCTGATTGTGCCTGAGGCGACTACTGGCGCCGTCACATCGCTTGCTGATTGTCACGTACCTCACGGCCTGGTTCAGCGCGTCACTGTCGTAGTCGACGACGTCAGTGACGGCGCAACGGACCTGGTGGCCACAGGTGATGCGGTCACGCTGAGCCTGGACCTGCTGAGCACTCCGCAGGTGGGAGGTGTTAACCGGCCTACCCTAAGAGGCGTTTCGCTGCTGATTAGCAAGGCCGCAGGTTCCAACCTGTTAACTTACCAGCTCAGCGTTGACACGAGCACAGGTCCGTCGCCCCAAGTCACTGTTGACTTGACTACGGCGATCGACACGCTGTTCACGCCGGTCACAGGCTACTCAGGTGACTTGACGCAAGAGTTCCTCGAGGGCTGTCACGAGTTCTCGGTGTCACGAGCCAAGGTAGAGTCGGAACTCGACAACGACACTCCGGCGATCACGTTCCACTACTACTACAACTACCGACTGGCCGCGACCTTCACCTGCAGCCCCGCCAGCACCGCCACGGCGCAGCAGCGGAGCTTCTACTCGAAGGTCGACGAGCTCATCAACCAGGTGTTCGCTACGTCCAACCCGGTTGAGCCGGAATTTGGTCGCATCGGGTTTGGTGTTGGCTACGACGTCCGGACAGGCAGCGCGCTCCAGATGCGCGTGCGGTGCGTCACGGTCACCTCGCAAGATGACATCTTCTTGCCTACCCCCGGCGAGCTACCGACGACCGACATTGATCCCGGAGGTGGTGGGGAGCCGTGCTGCCCGCCTGGCACCACAGGTGGTGGCGTCGACGTAGGCGATCCGTTCGTCAACGGTGGCATCCTCGATGTCGGCGATCCTTTTGACTACGACGGCCCCAACATCTTCGGCACTACGTGGGTCATTGACTCTGAGGTTATTGCGCAGAACGGCAACGATGTTGGCTTCCTGGTGGTGGAGACCAACGTAGCAGAGCCGCGATCATTCACGGTGTTCTGCGAGCCGCCGGCGCCTGCTGCATCTCAGTCAGGCATCCCTTACGTACCAACTGCCACTGTTATCGGTGCAGGCGCTGCGGCACTGAGCGAGCTCATACTTGAAGGCAGTAACTTGCCCGAAGGTCAGTGGGACGCTAACAACAACGTAGCTGACTCCCAGCAGCTAGTGCAGGTCAGTATCTTCACCGATCAAGACCTGTACTACAGCGGCGGTCAAGGCTGGATGCAGAACTCTGCCAACGCGCAGCTCATTCCGGCTGGCACACAGCTGTATCCGACCTACAACGGCCCGGGAGCGCTGGGCTTCCTGAGCGGCATGATCGTGTTCAGTGATCAAGAGATCACTATCGACGATACAGGTAGCCAGCGAAAGTTGATCTCAGCAGCAGCTACAACAGCGCTGTCGGTGCTGCCGAAAGGCGCAACGTTCACCATTAGGCTGACGCCCAAGTTCAATACGAACACTGCAGATTGGTCAGCAGAGTTCCCCGGAGCTTTGCGCATCGCGCAGGGTAACCCATTTGACTACCCGGTCACGCTGACCAAGTTCAAGTACGACCCCTACGCCACTAATCCTAGCTGGGAGCCGATCACCAACGGTCTTACCGAAGGTGATGTAGTGCTGTTTGGTTTCTCCGGCATCGACATGCCGGTTGGCCAAGGGTACTGGAGTCAAGCGGGCGACGGACCGGTGTGGAGCATCAGTGACGCAAACAGCGTTCTACCGACAGACGGGCTACCGCCTAACGTATCTGCTCCGTACGTGTTCGCTAACCCTAACGCGCAGGTTCAGGCTAGCTTTGCTGTAATCAACATGCCGGATACAGCGATGGCGAACACAGTGCCTAGCGGTGCGCCGTTACCTGACGGCTCTATCGGCACAACTCAGTTCAACCCGGCTATAGGGCCCAACTCTATCGGGTTCGAGAACAACGGGTTCTGGGGCACGTGGAAGATCAACAATGACTTCTTCACCGCTGCTCTTACTGGCGGAACAGACCTTCGCATTCGTGTCTTCGACCAGACCAGCAACGTTGAGTTCGGTGCGTTCGATATTGCTCTAGTCAGCGAGATCAGCGCACGGCCCCTAAGTTCAAACGGAGCCATCCTGATCGATCCGAGTGATGGTACCGACCCGATCACCCAAGCCGGCAACATCGTCACAGTCCTAGCGAGCCTTTCCCATAGCGACTGGGAGTCCGGTCAGACAGGGTTGTTTGAGGCTGATCTCGTGTCGGGCTTTGCTAACAACGGCACAACGCTCACTGACTCTGATTTCTCTGCTAATGGTTCCGGTGCTACTAAGGTCTTTGCCCTAGAGCTTCAAGAGCTTTCAGCGACAGAAGGCGAGAACATCGTTGTCACGTATCGAAACAAACTCGCCTTCGATCAAGGGCAAGCCGGCCAAGAGCTCACAATCAACTTTGGTCAAGTAGCTGCGGGCACTACGCCTGCAGAGCCTGCGATCATCAACACAGCGTCAGCTGGTGTGATCGAGAACGATAGCTCAGCGGACAACCAGATCACGCTGAATGTCGAAGCTATCGTCGACGGAGCTTCGGTTGAGTTCTACGCTCCGGGCTTGGTGGTGACGTCAGGTGCGATCACTACTGCAACAACACGACTGGATCCGACGTACATCAGCGTGGCCGGGGCTACGCCGGCTATCCCCGCAGGCGGCGCAGGGGATTGGGTCATTCCGCTCAATGTGATCGACCCCGATGATACGCTCGCAACGGTAACTCCTACAGGTGCGTTCGACATCGTCATTCGGAACCCGGATGGCCAGTACTCTAACGTGTCGTCTGCCGGTCAGATCACGTTCGATCAGGATCCGACGTTCAACAGCATTCAAGTGCTGCCTGCTGCTGACCACTTACCTGGTGAGCTAGATCTGTCGAATGCTGCTGCCCCAGGAGCGGTGTTCAATATTGAGATCGACCTGATTGGTGCCGCTAGTAACTTTGATGGCGGCCCTCCGACGATCACCACAAGCGGCGGGTACTTCAGTTCCTTCGTAGTGCTGCCTAACCCTGTAGGCAACGTGTGGACAATCTCCGCTCAGCTTAACGGCACTGCCGCTCTCGGCGATACGGCAGACCTAGTGATCACCAAGCAGCCTGCGCCAGGAGGTACCGGCCCGTCCACTGTGGCGTTGTCAGCTTTGGAGTTTGTCCAGTCCTTAGGTGTTGGCGGCGGCGGTAGTAACCCCGGTACGCTCGGCGCCACATTTGGCGGTGGCCCATTCACCAGCTCGGTTAACCCGACGTCTTTCAGCGGTGCACCTGCTGAAGGGTTGTACAGCGAGTTCACGATCGCTGGTCGGTTTGCACCTGAAGACGGCACAGGCAGTAACTTGACAGTTGACTTCGTTGACTCAACTGGTACTACCGTGGCTGCGTCAACAACGATCACAGCGGCAACGACGTCAAGTATCAGCGGCTTTGTTCGTTGGGCAGATAACAAAGCAGGCAAGCTGGTGACCACCAAGATCACAGACTCGACGCTGTCGCAGACTGTGACGGCTGGTACGTCAGCCCGCATCGTCCAGCCCGCTGCTCCGCGTGTTCGCAGCGCTGTGCTGACACCTGCGTACGAAGGCACAACTGGCGCAACGCTGACTATCTACGGAACCGGGCTTGTTCCCGGCTCAGTACCGTCAGGAGCCAGTGCGCTGAACTACTCGTACTCGCTGTTTGATAGCGGCGACGACACGGCGTTCTCGAGTGCTACCTTGACCTCGTCAAGCAGCACGCAGCTGGTGTACTCGGTAGACATCGCAGCCTCTACAGCGGGCCGCAGCTTCGGTGTTGCGATCAACTACCTTGGCGGCAACACGCTGCGTGCAGGAAACCTTGGGTTCATCCTTTCGCAGCCGGCTGGCGATCCGACGATCACAGGCTTGACGCTGTATAACGAGTTCGCTGATCCTGACGCAGCTACGGTTGTTGCGCCGGTTCCGAACACGGACAAGACAGCACTGCTACGCATACAGGGCACCAACCTGGGTAGCGCCAACGTCGATCCTGGCGGTCTGGGCGATCCGGCTAGCGACCCTGGTGTGTACTTAGAGATCGTCGGTGAAGAGGATGACTCGGTCAGCTCTGACATCAAAGAGACGCCGCCTGGTCCTGGTTTGAGCGCCGCACTGTCCGAGGATCGGATTGAGGTGGTAGAAATTGTCACGCAGAGCACAGACGAGATCATCGCGCGTGTTCCGGCATCAATCCCCTACAGCAACCTCCGAGCGCGGGTATGGCTCAACCGGCCTGCTACGCACCCTGACGGTGCTGGCGAGTGGGACTTGGCTGCTGTGGACGCAACTGGTGCGGGGAATGCGCGAGGACTGACCTCTATCGGCACCACTGTTCGCTACGGGCAACACGCTCGTGGTCCTAAGGTGAATGTCGATCCGACCCAAGGCGCCACACAGCTCGATGTAGCGCGCTCGCTGCAGTCGCAAGTGGGCCCGGGCACTGAAGGTGGTTTCGTGACGCTGACCGTGCGGTTGCGCGAAGCAGTTGCCACCACTGAGGCCCCTGCCGTGACTGCGGTGGCCTCTGACCTCTACGGGGTCAAGTTCGAGAACATTGCAGTAACTAAGCTGGTGTCTCCGTTCGAGATCCAGATCACGATGAATGTTCCCGAGCCGGGCGTGAACAACACGTACCCCGATGCTTCGTTCACCACAGCGACACCAGTTGTTTGCGCACTTCAGTTCGCAAACGGCAGCATCATCGCAGGTGCTACGCTGGGCGCGAACGATTGGGGCGACACCGGTTCGTTCATCGCATACTCCTAAGCTGAAGTAGTCCAAGGACTAACGAAATGAACGTCCGAACCCTCTACCGCGGCTACGTAGACGGCCTGGCTAAGCTCGCCAACATCGAGCTCAAGTGGGACGCTACACAGCAGCGCAGCCTTCCTGGGCAGCAGATGCCGTCAGCCAAAGCCCCCAAGCCGCAGGGTGATCCTGCCGCTCAGCAGGCCCCTGCAGTGCCGGACGAGGTTACGCAAACCGGTCCTGCCGCTCCCGAGCAGCCTGCAGACGCCGCTGTCGGTGCAGCGCCTCCGCCCGGGATGATGATCGATCCCGTGCAGGCAGAGAACCAGCGACTCCAGACGCTGGTAGAGAACGCAAAACTCAGACTCCAATACACGCAACTCGAACAGCAGATCGCAGAAGCTAAGAATCCGGCTACAGCCGGTGCAGCTGCGGCTGTTAAGACCCGGGCATCTGGGTCTAAGGGTTCGGCCGAACCGAAGGCTGAGGCCAAAGCAGCAGATAAGGCAAAGTCCGAAAAGGCTGAGCCGAAGGCGTCAGGTAAGAAGCCTGATGTGGCTGGTGCGGCGGCCAAGGCCACGGTTAAGCCGAGTAAGGGCAAAGCGGACGACAAGGACGCTAAGCAGGACAAAAAGCCTGCTGCCAAGACCAAGGACGGCCAGGAGGCCAAGAACTGATGTTCAAACTCGCCGGGATGGTGATCGATGCGTATGACGATCCTTCGTTCGTCAACAGCATCGACGCCCAACAGCTCTTCGGTAAGGAGCTCCCCCACCCTCACGAGATTGACTCGCTTCCCGACCGCGCCTTCGCCGTGAAGATCGCTGACGGTAGTGTCAATCAACGCCGATACCCGATCCACACCCGCGCAGCTGCGTTCTTCTCAGCAGCGTATCTCGAGAGCAACGCTGAGTCGCTGCCCGAGGATGTGGTGAAGACGGCTGCTTCGCGGATCAATGCAGCGTTCGAGCACTACGGCCTCCGGCCCAGCTCTGGACTGCAGAAGCTGGCAGAAGCAGCGAGCGATGCGGACCCGACCGTCATTCAAGTGGTGGTAGAGCAGGCCCCGGAGCAGCAGTGCGTTGGCAGCCTCGAGAAGGTCGCCGAAGTGCTGCAGGATCAGTTCGTTCGCAACTACTCCAAGATGACTCCGCGTGATCGTTGTGAGTTTGCGGACGGCCTGCTCAAGCAGGCTGGAACTGCTGCCATCACTGACGATCGAGTCTGGGACTACGTGCCGAAGCCGATTCTGGGCCCGTGGTTCGAGGGCGAGCTCAGAGACCGAAGCACCCTGACAGAGGGCACTGAGTTCTCGGACATCTACACCAAGCTGGCTAACCACCAGCCGGTGCTAGACGACCCACAGGACGGCATCAAGCTCGCCCAAGAGATCGAAACGCTCGATCGTGCAGCTGGCCTTCGTCCCAAATACGGCCCGGAGATGCGCGACCCGTACCTTGCCTGCTTCGGTGGTATGGACCTGCGCAAGACAGCCAACGAGCTTCGGCGCATGGAGGCACAGCACAAGCTGGCTCCTGCGGAGGGTCTGACAACCAAGGATCAGTTCCTGGTTGATCTTGAGAACAGGTTCCCGCGATGGGATACTTCGTACGTCAAGACGGCCAGCGTTGCTCGAGATCTGAAGTCTGAGTTCGATGGGCCGTACCGCGAAGCCCTCGACGAGTACTTTGGCTGATGAAAGAGCTTGCGGGCGTATTTCGCGCCCACCACATACTTCCAGGCGTCTACCAAGAGCTGCTGAGTAAGCAGTTTGGTGGCGCCTGGTTGGAATGGGAGCCGGAGACGCTGTGGTCCGAGATTGAGCGCGAGTTCCACGCTCAGTGCTCGGACATTGTGAAGAGCAAGATCATGGCTCTTCGGGCATTCAAGCTCACAGATCGATTCTTCACGGATGCCCACGTGTTCGAGAACACGTGCCTGGCGATGAACGATCTGCCTTACGACATTGACTTGTTCGAGCCGGTCGCGGTCGAGGAGCTTGAGTATGCTCTTCGAGCTTTGCTGCCGCTCAAGAAGCGCACGTTCAGCCGTGAAGTGCAGGGGTACGTGCAGGCGTGCTGCCGACGCGACGGGCTGATCAAGTACCCAGCTATGCTTGCCTTTGCTCAGCCTGAACCAGACGCTGAGTACAAAGACCTTATTCGCGCGATTCAGCCCAAGCGGAATGACAACCCTGATCTAGAGGATGTCGTTCAGGTACAGTCGAATCGCCTCTACAACATCGATCTGTACGTAGCCAACAAGATTGGCCAAATGGCCGTGCCTAAGTGATCTATGAGCCTCGAATCCAGTAACTCACTTGGCAACCGGTCAGGCTCTGGCAGCAGAGGACGCGGGCTAGGCAACTACGCTCACCCGTTCTTCGACCCGAGCACCAGCTACATCCCGAACTCCGTCAAGGAGATGTTTCGGTGGTGCTTGTACCTCTACACGACGCACTCCGAGATCGCTCCGACGATCAACAAGAAGTGCTCGTATGTCATCACACCGCTGATCTACGAGTCTGAGAGCTCGTACTCAACTAGAGCGTGGCGTGAGCTGCTCGAGCGCAACATCAAGCTGCGCGAGGCGGAGTACAAGCTGCTGCTGGACAACGAGGTTTACGGCAACGCCTTTGCGTCCATCTACCGACCGTTCGACCGGCACCTGATTTGTAAGCACTGCGGGCACAAGTTCATGGCGCGGACGCACAAGGACTGGAAGTACCGCGACAACCGATTCGAGGGTCACTGCCCTGAGTGCAAGACGCAGAACAAAGACTTCGAGGTCTACGATCGGCCGGTCAAGAACCGGAAGCGAACCAAGATCATTCGCTGGAACCCGAAGTACATCGACGTCCGGTACAACCCGTTCAGCGACAGCTCGACGTACATCTACCGCATCCCTCAGTGGCTGCGTAAGCGTGTTCAGGACGCCAACTCCAACCGCGATCTAATCCTTGAAACTCCGATGTCGATCCTCAAGGCGACGAAGGAGAAGAAGAACGTCAAGCTAGATCCCGACAACATCTACCACTTCAAGAACCCGAGCGTCTCTATGGAGGACGACGCTTTCGGGCTCCCGCCGCTTCTCCCGGTCTTCAAAGACGCTTGGCTCTTCCAGACGTACCGCCGGGCACAAGAAGCGATTGCGCTTGATCACGTTTTGCCGCTGACTGTCCTCACGCCCTCAGCACCCGCTGGCGGCCCCAGCCCGCACATGGCTGCGGACCTCGGGGACTGGTCAGACAAGATGATGAACATCATCCAGAAGTGGCGTCGTGATCAGAACGGTATCTACACCATGCCGTTCCCTGCGCAGATGCTGAACATCCGTGGTGACGCGCAGGCGCTCAATGTCCACAACGACATGACGATGGTGCGGGAGCAGATCACTGGTGGTCTGGACACGCCCCAGGAGTTTGTGTACGGCGGACTCAATTGGACTGGCTCGTCAATCTCGCTGCGTGTTCTGGAGAACATCTTCCTGAACAAGATTGAGCAGCTCGATAACTTCCTCAAGGACTTCGTCATCCCGCGCTTGACGCGCTGGTGCGGCATGCCGCCGATTCACCTGCGTCACCGTGACTTCAAGATGGCGGACGACGCGCAGCAGAAGCAGATCGCGCTGTCGCTGCGGCAAACGAACACGCTGTCCGATCAGACCACGATCGAAGAGCTCGGCTTCGACTTCGAGCGCGAGAACACGCGCAAGCAGAAGGAAGAGATCGAGCGCTTGGCAGTCATGGAGCGTCAGCAGCTGCAGGCTGCCAAGGTCCAAGGACAGGCCAGCGTGATCCAGGCTGAGTACGCTGCAAAGGCTCAAGTGGCCCAACAGAAGGCACTCGAGGCGGATATCCGCGAAGCTCGGGAGCAAGGCTACATCGCTGAGTACGCACCAAAAGGGGATCCGAACGCCCAAACTGGAGGTGGAGACCCCTACCAAGGCGGGACGCCTAATGGAGCACCTAGTGGTGCTCCTGATCAGTCCGCTGCGGCTGGCGCTCCGCAACAAGGTCAGCAGCCTGGGGACACGTCTTGGCAGGCTGATCCTCAGATGCTCGACACTATGTCGGACAACATGCTCAAAACGATCCCGCCGAACATGATCGAGCATGAGATTGCCGTCCTACAGCAGACCAACCCGGCGCTAGCTGCTGCCATCAGGCGGCGTCAGAGGCTGATCCAAGATCAGGTGAACGACATCAAGCCGCTGCCTGAGCAGAAGCCGCCGCGCAGAGAGAACAGTCCGGTATGACCCGACGCAGGACCCTCACAGACCGAGTGCAGCAAGGCGTTGCACAACGACTGAAGCAGCAAGGAGCTATGCCCAAGCTCACTGCTGCGCTCCTGCGTATTGACTCTGAGGAGATGGACGTGTCGCGTGCTCGACGTATCGAGCTGCTCGACATGAACAAGGACATTGACTGCCGTCGATGGCAGGTGCTGTACAACGATACGGCGCGCTACGAAGTCATCAGCGCTACTGAGAAGACCTCAGCTGCCGGTGACTACTTCATCCGCGTCATCTACTTCGAGAAGGGCGATAACCTTCCGCTCTACAAGTCCCAGCAAGAGCTGCGCGAAGGAGATGACCAGGCAGAAGCACGGCGCGTCCTGAACAGCGAAGATGACGAAGAGCTGAACGAGCTTTTCGCTGGGTTGTCGGACGACGCTGATGATTGAGTCCGCGCACTTAGAGCGCTTCACGGAGCTCCTGGCTAAAAGCGAGGACATCGTCAAAGCTCAGTTCCCGGTGATCGGGGACAAGAGCACGCTTACTGCGTCCAACTTCCGTTGGCGCAAAGTGGGTGCTGACGTACTGCTAGACGTCAAGCGACAGCGAGACGTGAAGCTCAAAGAGGGCACGCTCAATGCTGTCCTGGTAGCTGACGTCAAGATCAAGAACGAGAGTGGCAAGGTGCTGGACGAGAAAAACCGGCATCCGATCTTGCTAATACCGCACCTTACGGCCAACGGCAGCTACCTGGTAAAGGGCAAGGAAGTCCAAGTCGTCAGCCAGTTTCGTCTGCGTCCTGGTATCTACACGTCAGATGCTAACGACAACCAGGTTGAGGTGTTCCTCAACACCACAGCGTCGAGAACGCTCAAAATCCTGCTTAACCGGGATACGGGTCTAATCCGGCTGCGTATCGGCTCCGGCTTCCATGTGCCGATCTACTCTGTGCTGCGCTGCATGGGGATGCGCGATGCTGAGATCCGGCAGTTGCTGACGAACGAGCTCTACCCGACTAACTTCGAGGCTGCGGATCTGCGCAGAGACGTAGAGCGTATGTTGTCGAAGCTGCGGCCCTACGCGCAGAGCAACGAACTCGACGAGCAGATGAGGCTCGTCAGGGAGTTCATGGAATCAAAGCCGCTGGACCCTGCTGTCAACAAGCTGACGGTAGGCCGGCCGGTCAGCAAGATTGATCGCTCGGCGTTCTACGAAGGCGTCAAGAAAGCGCTGGCTGTTTCGCGCAAGGAAGCGCAGGCAGACGACAAAGAGTCTCTGGCGTTCAAATCGATCCACTCAGTCGAGGACTTCGTACCTGAGAAGATCCAGAACGCTGCTCCTGCCATTCAGCGCAAGCTCAAGTTCGAGCTGATGCGGAACCCGACGATCGACTCTGTCATCCCGCCGATGACGTTCTCTGAGCCGGTCACCCAGTTCTTCACCACGTCGGAGTTCACGCGCTACAGCGACCAGAACAACCCGCTGGACATGGCCTCGGTCAATGCCTTGGTCACAACCATCGGAGACGGCGGCATCTCGAGCTCGCACGCCATTACTGACGACGTGCGCACCGTACACCCGTCGCACTTCAGCCTGCTCGACCCGCTGCATACACCTGAGGGCGATAAGGTCGGTGTGACCAACCACCTCTCGCTTGGTGCTATCAAGAAAGGGCAGACGCTCTTTGTGCCTGTCTACGTTGCAGCGACAGGTAAGCGCACCGAGGTGTCTGTTCAGGACCTCGACGGTACGACCGTTGCGTTCCCTGACCAGTACAGCAACATGCCGGAGGACCCCAAGAAGGGCTTTGATGGCAAACCTAAGCCGAAAGACCCCGAGTCGGTCCGCGCACGTCGGCGCAACCAGATCGCTGACGTTAAGGCTAGCGAGGTTGACTACATCTTCGTGTCGCCTGACGCGTTCTTCTCGAGCACCACGGCAATGGTGCCATTCCTCAACAACAACCACGCGAACCGTGTGTTGATGGGGGACAAGCACGTTGAACAGTCGGTAGGGCTTGTAGACCCCGACAAGCCTCTAGTGCAGCACCGGCTTGCAGGAGGTGGCTACGAGGAGCTGTTTGGGTCAGCGCTAACGCCTAAGGCTGTCGACATCCGCACTGGCGAGGCTCGTGGCGGTGTGGTGACTGAGGTCACTGACGACTACATCAAGATCCGACCTAGTCGTGGTCGCGTCTACAAAGTGCCGCTTAGGCATAACTATCCGCTGAACTCAAACACCTACTTGCACGACGAGCCGATCGTCAAAGTAGGAGACCGTGTCAAAGCTGGCCAGGACGTAGCGCGAAACAACTTCACCAAAGACGGTTCGCTGGCTATGGGGAAGAACCTCAAAGTCGCGTACACCGCCTGGAAGGGGTACAACTTCGAGGACGGTATCGTCATTTCTGAGTCGTGCGCCAAGAAGCTGACCTCTACGCACAAGTATGAGTTCCGCGTACAGATCAAGAAGAAGGTACATGTCGGGCGTAAGAAATACCTGGCTGCCTTCCCTACTGAAGTCGCCAACTGTCCTGCTGACCTCTACACCGAGTCCGGCATAGTCAAAAAGGGTGCAACAGTGCCTCCGGGTACTGTGCTGATCCCCGCTATCCAGGAAGCGGAGTACCACCCGGAGTACGACTACAGCAAGCTGCACCGCAGTGCGGGCTTGAAGTTCGTAGACATCTCAGAAGTCTGGGACAGTGCATATGAGGGCACTGTTGTTGACGTTGTGGAGTCACGTGGATTTGTCAAGGTCTACATCCACACCAAAGAGCAGATGCAGGTCGGTGACAAGCTGTCATCTCGCCACGGATCTAAGGGCATCGTGACCTGCTTTGACGATCAGACAGATATTCTCACTGCCAATGGCTGGAAGCCGTTTTCAGAGCTGACGCTATCAGATAAGATTAGCGCGCAAATAGGCGGCCGTCTTGAGTTCGTCACACCAGAAGCACTTCATCGGTTCGATTACTCTGGGCCGATGTACGGAGTGGCCAACGACCACCTCGACTATCTGGTAACGCCAGACCATCGGGTGTGGAGCCGCATCGAGCACTATCGCGGTCAGACCGCTGAATACAAGTTCCAGCGAGCTGATGAAGTCAAGGGACGTCGGTACCTGCAGTACGCAGCTAAATCTTCGCTTCCTGAACACACTGCCGCAGTGTTTGTACTACCAAAAGCAGCAAGAGCTAAAGGGCGTGACTGTCTTCGTAAGTTCAATACTGAAGACTTCGCCGAGCTGCTGGGATGGTATCTGGCTGAAGGCTGCTTAGCCGGTGGTCGGTACGGCGTCGCACAAGTGCGTCAGTATCGCATTCATATCGCCCAAAGCCAGGTAGCTAATCCCGACAACTGTAAACGTATCGGGGCCTTGCTCACCAAGTTAGGGATCACCTGGAAGTACCACTACACCGATAAATCTCGAGGGCACGGCTATTTCCGGTTCGCCAACAAAGCTGTGTACGAGTATCTGCACAGCCTGGGTAATGCGTGGGAGAAGTACATACCTGAGCATTGGTTTCATACGTCTCAGGCAGCGCTCACACGACTTGTAGACGCGTTCAACTTGGGCGACGGCGCGAAACGGCCGAAGCACCAAGCTATGTGTATTTCGATAACCTCAGAACAGCTTGCAGTAGACTTGCACCGCGCCTGGGTTCTCACAGGAGGTAGCGGGGTCATTCGATTTGTTGCTGGTCGCAACGAGTATCGCGATCAGTGGTGCTTATCTCTGTACCGTGATCGCGTTGAGCAGGGGTTCCAGAACAAAGATCGATACACCACTGAGTACAGCGGTGAGGTGTTCTGCGTGACAGTCCCTGGTGGTTTGGTATATGTCCGACGAAACGGTAAATGTCATTGGTCGGGAAACTGCATCCTTCCGGACAACGAAATGCCCAAAGGTCAGGATGACCAGACCATTGACCTGCTAATGAACCCGGCTGGCGTGCCGGGGCGTGTCAATACTGGTCAGCTGTTTGAAGCAGCAGCTGGCAAGCTCGCAGAGAAGACGGGCAAGGTCTACTACGCAGACAACTTCAACGAGAAGGGCACTGCCGGCACACTGCAGAAGCTCAAGAAGGAGCTCGCAGACGCTGGAATCAGCGACGAGGAGACGATCGTTGATCCCACCACGGGCGACCAGCTCGATGACGTGCTCGTCGGGAACATGACCTGGTTCAAGCTGAAGCACCAGGTATCGAAGAAGATCTCTGCACGCGCCGCTACTGGTGAGCGTTACTCCGTTGACCAACAGCCGACCAAAGGCGGTGACGCCAGTGCGCAGCGTATTGGCGCGCTAGACACGTTCTCGTTGCTGTCCGGCGATGCCACCGCGTTCTTGCACGACGCGTTCGGGCTCAAGAGTCAGCGCAACGACGAGTACTGGCGCGCGGTACAAACCGGGCAGCCGACCCCTCCTCCGCAGACGCCGTTTGTAGAAGAGAAGTTCATTGCCATGTTGCTCGCAGCTGGCATCAATCTCGAGCAGTCAGGTAGCACTATCAAAGCTACACCTATGACTGACAACGAGATCCTGTCGATGTCGAGCGGCGAGCTGAAGAAGCCGCTGGTAGTCAACGCGAAGAACCTGAACCCTGAGAAGGGCGGGCTGTTTGATCCTGGCCTGACAGGCGGCATTGGTGGAAACCGCTGGAACCACATCACCCTCGAAACTCCGGTTGTCCACCCGTTGATGATCGATGCTGTCGCAGCAGTCGGCGCCTTCAAGACTAAGAAGCAGCTGCAGCAGATCATCGATCGTCAGCTGTTCGTGACGCCCGACGGTCAGATCACTGAAGAAGCCGAGGGCAACATCACTGGGGCTGACGGTGTCCGCCGCATCCTGGATAACGTTGACGTAGAGAAAGAGATTCAGATCACCGAGAAAGCCGCTGCTGGTAAGCGCGGCACTGGGCTGGATAAGGCGCACAAGCGGCTGCGGTACTTGAAGGCGTTGAAAGTGTCAGGCATCAAGCCTGCCGACGCCTATGTAAACAAACAGCTCCCCGTGATTCCGCCCAAGTTCCGTCAGATTGCGGTGCAGCCTGATGGGACGCTGAGTGTTGCTGACGCAGTGCACGGATACCGGGAAGTCATGCTCGTCAACAACCAGATTCGCGAGCTGCGCCGTCTCGGGGTTGATGAGGAGAACCTACGTCCGCTCTACCAAGCACTCACGGGAGCCGTGGGAGGTGTGGTCGGAACGAGTGACCCACTTACTCGCGCACGCAACTTTCAAGGTTTCGTCTCACAGATCAAAGGGAAGACAGCTCCGAAGTATGGGTTCTTCCAATCGAAAGTGTCCGGTAGGGCGCAGGATCTTACGGGGCGGTCAACCGTAATTCCGAACCCGAAGATGCATCTCGATGAGGTCGGTGTGCCTCAAGAGATGGCAGCTCGGGTGTACAAGCCGTTTGTGGTCAAGCGGCTGCAGTCGATGGGCAAGACACCTATCGAAGCACGCAAAGCGATCGAAGAGAACGATCCGCTGGCCGTCAAGGCGCTCGAGATTGAGATGGAGCATCGGCCTGTGCTGATGAACCGCGCCCCGTCGCTGCACAAGTTCTCGATCCAAGCGTTTAAGCCGCGACTGATCCAAGGCAAGGCCGTTGAGGTCAACCCGCTGATTGTGGGTGGCTTCAACATGGACTTCGACGGCGACACGGCGGGTATCCATGTGCCGGTGTCGGAAGAGGCGCGCAAAGAGGCGTTTGACCGGCTGCTGCCTAGCAAAAACCTGTTCAGCCCGCAGGACCACAGTCTCGTACATTCGCCGACCAAGGAGACTGCGCTGGGTGTGTACCTGATGACCACCCCAAAGGTCAGAGGCAACACGCCGTCAGTGAGTAACTGGGAAAGCCTGTTCCAGCTCTACCGCGACAAGAAGGTCAAGGCGAACCAGGCGGCACGCGTGGGCGGGCAGGTGCACTGCATCGGCCAGTGGATCTACGCGCAGACTTTCCCGCAAGCTGTGCGGCCTGCGTACCGCTCAACGACACGTAAGCTCATGGACGCCGATCTGGAGCGTGCGGGGCGCGAGCTCTCGTCCGGCGAAGCAGCGCGTGTAATCACAGAGGTCAAGAACCTCGGCAACCACTACGTCACCGAAGTCGGCTTCAGCGTCAGTCTCCGCGACCTGGAAATCGACACGAAGAAGCGGGATGCGGTGATTAGGAAGGCTAAGCGCCGCAGCAAGACCGTCGGGTACGACGTAGCGGCTAACGAGGCCGTGGCGGAGCTCAGCTTGTTGCTAGACGCTGCAATCAACAACCGGTTCGTCGAGGCTGGTCCGCTGTCTGGCGCGCTGGGCAAGAAAGGCCAGATCCAGCAGATGGTGCTTAGCCCCGTAGGCACCCGTGACCACAAAAACCAGGTCGTACCGATCATCGTCGGCAAGTCCTACGCAGAAGGCCACGACCTTGGCGCCTACCTCAGCACAACGCCTGGTGCACGTAAGGGTCTGATCGACAAAGGTCTGTCTGTTGCTGATACAGGCTACTTAAGCCGCCTGCTGGTCAACTCGAACGTCGAGATGACCATCAAAGCGGATGACTGCGGAACGATGCAGGGTATCGAGATGTCTCTTGACGACAAGGAGATCTCCGACCGCTACGGTGCTGAGGGTGCGTACCGCAATCAAATCATCACGCAAGAGCTTGCACGCCGCTTGCGGCAGAAGGGCGAGAAGCGCATCAAGGTGCGTTCGCCTATGACGTGTAAGGCAGTTGGCGGCATCTGCCAGAAATGCTTTGGCCTCGACGAGAGTGGTAAGTCACCTCGCATTGGTTTCCACATTGGTGCGCTTGCTGGGCAGACTATTGGCGAGCGTGCTACGCAGGTGACGTTGCGCGCGTTCCACACAGGTGGTGCGGTTGGCTCAGAGTCGAACCTTGGCTTTGACCGGATCAAGCAGATCCTGGAAATGCCGCAAACCATTAGAGGTAAAGCAGTTCTGGCTCAGAACGACGGTGTAGTTAACAAGATCGAGCCCGGTCCTACCGGGGGCGACTATGTCTTCGTGTCGGGCACTAGACATTTCATCCCGCAAGAGCTCGCAACCAAGGTGACGCGAGGCCAGCGGGTCAAAGCAGGCGATCAACTCAGCCGCCACGGCATCGTCGAGCCGAAAGAGCTGCTGGACCTCACAGGAGATCTGCCGCGCGTGCAGAACTACCTGATTGATGAGCTGGATAAGAACTACAGCGCGTCAGGCAGTAAGATTCGCCGCAAGATCTATGAGACTGCGATCACGCCTTTGACCAACCGGGCGAAGGTCACTGAAGCCAACGATGGGTCCAAGTTCGGTGTCGTGTCCGGCGACTTTGTGCTTACTAATCAGATCGAAGAGTACAACGCCAAGATTCGCAAGATGCGGGGCAAAGAGATCGAATACGAGCCGCTGGTCGCAGGCATCAAGGCCGCGCCTAGCTACAGCACCGACTTTGTCGGATCGCTAATCCACGAAAAGCTCCAGAAGACGCTCGAGCGAGCCCCCACCATGGGGTTGAAGACTGATCTGCAAAAAGGTCATCCCATCTCTCAACTGGCGCTGACTAATCTGCGCTCCATCGACTCTGTCAAGCGCCCTGTCAAGATATGAACGCATACGAAGCACTCTTGGCTCAACTTGAAAAGCTGGCAAACGTCAAGTTGACGGCCGGAACTGGATTCAATCGTGCGGTGCTGCCCGGGAGCCGAACTATACCAGGAGGATTTGTGAAACGAGGAGCTATGGAGAGCTACGTGTCTGAGCTCGCCAAGATTGCTGAGCATCAGTACACAACGACTGAGATCGACCGCGCAGGCCGTCGGCAAGACTTGGAAGCACAGCAGTTCCGCCGCGACTACAAAGGTGCTCCGGCCACTGGTGAGGAGCGCGAAATCGTTCGCCGCTTTGCGCAGAAGACGATTGCCCTGCCTCAACAAAAGGGCTTGAGGATCTCACTCAAAGACTGGGTGCAGCGCCTGATTCGCATCATCGAGACGCGGCGTCCTGAGATTCGCGAGAAGATCATTGAGTCGCTGAAGGAGAGCGTCAAGCAGATCTGATGGACGCGGGCTACCCTTCAGGACTTGGAGGCAATAAGCCTGCTGTGTTGAGCACAGCGGGTCAGCAGCTGTACGCCTACCAAACGCGAGGGGTGAACCGGTCGCACCAGATGTTTGCTGGTGTGATTCGTGGCTACAACCCGAAGACACGGGTTTACAACGTCACGATCGACCGTATCGGGGATCGTCTCTGCTCCGCTATGCGGCAAGGCGCAGAACGGCCGTACTCGCAAGGTACGCGCGTAATCACTGCTCACTTCGTAGGTGCTGATTGGGTAGTGATCGGTGAGCTTGATGTCATCTCTGCCAATACAGGCACAGAGGCCAACACCATCGAAGAGCAGCTTGCTGACTCTGCAACCAACCTCGAAGGTGACCTCCTCAACCGCACAGGTCAGCAGATCAGCTTCCGACGAATAGACCAGCGCGGCATCGCTGAGTCGGCGATCTTCCCCGGTGACGCGATCATGCAGAACCGTGCGCGGCTCAACCAGGAGCGTGCGTTAGTGCGGGTCTACGACTTCGGAGACATCTTGCTCCAACCGAAGTCCCGCCGCACCTACTTCCTGATGCACTCCCAGGGAAACCGCATCCAAGCGTCGTGTCGGGACTGGTCGTTTGAGTCTGCAGGGTGGACGGACACCCACACCACGGTCACTGCCTCCGGGGCGACACAGGGGCGGGTGACGCACTTGAACCTGCTTCGGGCTCAGAGTCTTGCGCAAGACGTAGACCTGCGGGAGTTCACCGGATTCGTGCCTCTGGTGATTGTCGATGATGTAGCGGGGCTGGGCAGCCTCCCGATCGTTGCTCGAGGGCGCCGCCGGCTGTGGGGTGGCCATCGCGTCGAGGAGATCGACAACGAGACCAACACCTACCGGATGCAGCAGCAGGCTGGAGAGCAGCTGCTGAGCCTGGAAATGGGGGAGTTGGCCGCAGAGAATGCGCCGCACCCCAGCACGGACTTTTCGAACCCCAACACCCCTGGAGGGGTGCAGGATGCTGTTGGCGGGCCTGTTTCAGCCGGCGTCCACTTCAAGGTTGGTGACAAGTTCGACATCACGTTCAACTCGGACTCCGGCGAGCTCAAGATCCAGGAGACGGGGTCAGGCACCCCGCATCAGCTGGTCATTGACTCCCAAGGCACACGGGTAGAGCGCGGGTCTCAGTTCTTCCGGTTGACTGACGAAGGGCTGGAAGTCACTGTCAACAGGACAGTTGTAGTTTCCCAGAATGGAGTAGACGTGACTGGCGACGTCGAGCTGCAGGGCAACATGAACATTCAAGGGAATGTGACCGCCCAAGGAAATGTCACAGCTGCCGGCTTGGTGGCGGACGCCTTGGGGGACCTGGTCGAGATCCGCACCAGCTACAACGCACACATTCACCCGACGCCCGAAGGTCCGAGCGGTCCCACAAGTGTCCCGATGACCTGATAATGGGTCTAAGCAGCTATGACCAATCTCACACAGTACTGGGTCCGCGTTGAACCCGCGTTCGACAGCACCTCAAGCGTCAAGACGACGCAGCTTGGTGTGATAGGCGTTACAACCAACGCTAGCTACAGCATCACCAACAAAGGTCGCATTCCTGTGATCCTGCGTATCCAGGTAGCCGGCGCCGGCGGTACGTGGGCTACGTTGATGCCCGGAGAGACCGGAGGCTTCAACGCCACTGGTACGTCCGCCCAAGCAATCACGTTGGATGCATACCGTCGCTACGCGCCCATCTTCGTTTCTGTCAATTCTGACAAGTTCTCACCAGGAACCGATCCGCAGCACATTGGTGTACTGCAGGTGACACGCAATGCCTAAGCTCCGGGGACAAGCGCTGTTTGCTGAGGCCCCGAGCTTCGGCGACTTCGAGAAGTCGGCATCCTCACGGCTGTCACGTGACTCAAAGAACTGGCCTGAGGAGGTCATGGACGTGCTGCACCAAACGCAGCCGTACTTGGCCGACTACCACATCAACGTCCGCATGAACAAGACGGACTCTGATAGTGGGCACGGTGTCGGTGCGATCAACATTGACGACAAGGTAATCATCCCTGTCGTGATCTCTGATTGCCGCCTAGCACCGCTAGACGTGTTCATTAGCAAAGAGGACGTGCTGCCGCTCACACGTCCTGCGCTGGAGGAAGCGCTGCAGCGTGACGACCCGATCGGGGAGCCGGTGAAGCCGGGCCGTTCAGGTGAGTCGTCCGACGCATCGATTGCGTATCTCACGTTGCCTCCGTTTGACGGCAAGTACGCTTACGCATCGCTTAGCTACGCTGACGATCAAGTCAAGCAGGCTATGGCGTACCTCAAGCCGAACCAGCTGGAGTGGGGTCTGACGACCAGCCGCGCTTTCGAGGACGTGCTGCGCAAGTACGCAGCAAACGCCACTGAGCCTGTCGTTGAAGACACGCGAGCAGCAGCAGCCGTAGTCGATGTAGAGGTCAACCCTGCTCAGCTGATCCAGGAACCGGGCATATACAAGGTCGCTACCGCTGATGGTGAGCGAGCCGGCTTCGTAGCGCACAACGTCTACTACTTCGACTTGGACGACCTGCGTGAAGGTGTCCAGGCGTTTGTGGGCCTCGACAAAACTGCCGCGTTTACTGATCGTCCCCTGTGGGGCTCTGCGTACGACGGCGTGCCGGAGCTTGAGGAGGACGACTGGAGCGGTACCGGCGTCTTTGTGTTCGTCAAATCGGCGGACACCATCGTCACCGAGCCCGTGAACATTCGCGGTTCCGCCGGCAATGACTACATCGCTGAACTGCGTGGCGATAAGTCAATCAAGTTCCGCAAGACTGCTAGCGAGCAACCGTTCCAGCGTGTTGAAGGGGATGTGGACACCATCCTGCTGAACGACGACTGGATCTTCTTGAAGCTCGCAGACAAGGCACAGCCTGTGGACTACCAGCCCACAACCAGCGACGTGCCGGCAGCCCAAACGATCACAAAGGTAGGCGGCTACGCCCGCATGCCTGACGGTGAGACAGTCAGACTGCGTGAGTTGGCTGACTACCTCGGACGGACGTATGAAGATGCCTTCGCAAAAGAGGCCGCTAGCCGGCTGATGGCTGATGGCGTAGTCAGCTACGTAGAGCTGCCCGCTCCGGAGGTTAAGCCGATCGAAGGCATGCCGGTTCTCTCGAACGAAGAGAAGGCAGCTCTCTGGAAAACGGCAGCTCTGGTTGAGCAGGCTATCTACCAAGCTGAGCGCCAGCAGCTCATCAAGTGTGCTGAAAGCGCAGAAGAGCTGAGCCGACGCACAGTAGACGCAGTGCTCAGCCTCAACTTCTTGAACGAGCAAAACGTCCTGAAGTTCGTGGAGTCGCTGGACACGATGCGAGACGCTCGTCGCGCCGTTGCTCAGTTACTGATTGCAGCACGCGTTGGCCTTGAGGTTGACTCGTCTCCGATCCGTACAGCGCTGTTTGCACTAGACGCTGTTATCCGCGACCTGACGGAACTGAAGAACATTACTTACAGCGGGTAAGCCATGGGAGAAGCCGATAAGGCTTACTCCCGCGTCCAACTATGCAAAGAGTTCGGCATCACAGACCGGACGCTGCGAGAGCTAGAAGGCTCTGGACAGCTAGAGCTGAGCTGGGAAGCAAAGCACGGTCTGTTGAGGACGAAGCTAACAGTCGCCAATCGGCGTCTGCTACACGGCGCGGGTAATCATATACATTCATTTGGGTCCGCTACGCAGCGCACTCGGGTATCTCGTGTACCTTTCCAACGCTTTCTGTTTCTGCGGTTTTTACAGCTCCCGTTAGACGACGTTTACGACGAACTGCTTGAGTACAACCTCGCATCGTCGCGGTTTCCTAAGTCGCAGCTAGAGCGGCATTACGTCATCTTCCTGCGGAACCTGCCGGACAAGCTGAGAGTTTGCGTCAACGCAGGCAAAGAACCGTCAACCAAAGTAGAGACCCAGCAGCTGCGCACAGTGCTGGAGACCTGCGAGATTGACATCTTCTACGACAACCCAGAGCGTGTAGACGGCTTTTGGTTGTTGACGCACCCAGAGGAGAAGTGGACGCTCGAGACACTGCTGGCTACGACCTCATCACTTGAGGAGATCCAGGCAGCGGCAGAGAGCATGACGGGTATGTCCGTTAACCCCGACCAGTTGCTGTTCTATCAGCAGCTGTTCTCGGACTACTCGTTCCTGAACGGCGAAGAGCTCAAAGCCCACCTGAAGCGTCTCAAGCCGTCCGTGCGCAAGCTGCTGTCCATCGGTATCGGTAGCGATGTCGATTCGGTCATGGCTCAGCTTGGTCTCCATGACGGCGAAGCAGGAACCGAAGCAATGCTCAGCACGCTGCAGCTCAGCCTCATGCGGCGGGTCTACCTAAACCGCGATGCATCTGACGCCGACTCGCGCGCCATGTTCGACCGCGACTTCAAGGCGCTCATGCTCTTGGTTGACCGCGCAGAGGATCCCAAGCGCAAGCCGGTAGGCCAAGCTGAGGCAGAGTCTGTGTTCGATCGTTTCGAGATCCGAGAAGACGACGTCGACGACAACCTCTTCGAGATCCCTAAAGACAAGGGGGCTGAAGACGTTGGCTGAACTTCTAGGAACTGCTCCGCCCACTACACATGCACAGCTGCTGCGTGACGTGGCGGTCACGCTGGCCAACAACGACCTCGAGGCGATCGATTGGTCGAAGTACAACCAGCAGGCAGAGCAGATTGCTCAGGAGAGCCAGCACGTCGCGGCTCACCGAGTCAAGAAAGACCTGGGCGGACCTAAGGCGGTTTCTACTGTCTCTGGCTTCGTCAAGAACTTCTTGACTGTCGACCGCGAGCCGTTTGACTTCACAGGCAGAGAGTACCTGTACGGCGTCTATGACCTGCGCAAGCAGTACCCAATGGGGTGTCGTAACGTGCTGATGCTGGCTGGACGACAGGTTGAGAAGTCCACGTCCCAGGCAGCGAAGTCCATCTCGTTGGCTGCGATGTACAAAGCGTACAAAACGCTATACATCGCGCCTCGATGGGATCAGGTGTCCGTGTTCTCTACGCAGCGATTCCGCGCAATGTGTGAGGACTCACCGGACATGGGCCTGTGGGTGCAGCCCAGCAAGACGCTGTGGCAAGTCTCGTCCCGTGAGTTCACCAACGGTGCGTTTTTCAACTTCCGGTCGTGCTACCTGTCCGCTGACAACGCTCGAGGCATCACCTGCGAGCACCTGTTGGTAGACGAGATTCAGGACATTGTCTCCGACGCGATTGAGGTTCTCGAGGAGTGCCAATCCCACGCCAAGGACCATCGCAAGTTCCGGCTGTACGCTGGAACACCGAAGACAACATCCAACCTAATCAGCCGAACTTGGACTAGAACCAGCCAGTTCGAGTGGCTGATCAAGTGCAGCGCATGTAATCACTGGAACTATCCAGATGACGAGATCGTTGCGGACGATGCTTACCGCTGCACGCGCTGTCGAAAAGAGATCGAACCGCGAAACGGCAAGTGGGTTCCCAGCCAGCCGAGCTACTTAGACCATCGCTGGGGCTTCCGCATCCCGCAGCTGATCGTACCGTTCCAAAGCCACGCCAAGGTCAAGGCCAAGCGCGAAGAGTACAGCGCGCGTCGGTACTTCAATGAGGTGCTGGGCTTGCCGTATGACGAGGGTCAGCTAGTGCTGACCGAAAGCGTCATGCGGAATGCGTGCGAAGAGCGGGAGATGAGCCAGTTTCGTGCTATCCGCGAAATAGCCAATCGCGGCGTCCCGGTATTTGCCGGCATTGACTACGGCTCAGGAGAGGGAGACAACCCGTCGTACACCGTGATCACAATTGGTCACCGTGACAAACAAGGCGTGTTCCACGTTCTCTACATGAAGAAGTTCACTGGTACAGAAGTGAACCTCTCTAAGCAGGTAGGAGCGCTCAACGAGATCATGACCCAGTGCAACGTGCGCTGGTGCGGAGCTGACTGGGGCTTTGGTGCGGCTCAGAACGCCCGACTGGTCGACGAGTTGGGGTGGAACTGGTACGGCGCTGAGCGGCTGCTGATGCAGATGCAGTACGTCCAGCAGGGCCTCCTGGCTAAGTGGCGCCCTGACGCTGAGCGCTACTCGATCGACCGCAACCAGATGATCGAGCTGATTGTCGACAAGATCAGAACTGGCAAGACGCGCTTCTTCAACTTCATGGACCTGAAGCCGTTTGTGTCTGATTTCACCGGTATCTACATCGAGTTCGACGAGCGGCGGAACACCTACAAATACGACCACGAGGTCCCGGACGACGCATTCCACAGCCTGGCGTACGCTGAGGCGGCTTGTATGCAGTACTACGGCGAGCTCACAACCACCCTGCTGCCCAACCTGCCCTAACTCTTGCCCGCCAGGGCGCCTACGATTGGTATGAGGGCGATTTTAGCGGCCCTGCTCACCCATGAAAAACATCGAGATTCAGTTGCTGGCTCAAGACGCTGCGCGGACCTACGTCCGTGACGGCGCTAGCCTCAATGAGTCAATCGCCAAGATCGCCCAGGACAAGGGTCTGACGCGCTTGGAGATCGGCTCGCTGGTGACAGCCGCCAATCACGCCACCAGTGACGGGCTCCGCAAGGTGGCAGCCAAGGGCGGCCAGGAGTTTGACCTGGCATCTACAGATGCCGTCCTCGAGCTGCTCGGCCCGCAGGACAAAGGGGTGTCCGTACAGGAGATCCGTAAGGTCGCCTCTTCGTTCATCACTGGGCGGGGCTCGACCCTCGACCGCGACCTGGACCGGATTGATCCGAAGTCTAAGGAGCTGTACGAGGCCGAGAAGCGCGCAGCCCTGATCCACCTGGAGAAGGTCGCATCTCGCGCTGACAACTACGGGCGTATGATCAATGCGCGCTCCATCGGTCTAGCTCAGGACTTCCGCGAGGACATGACTGAGCTGATGAAGCTCGCCACTGAGTACGTCTACTCAGCGCGTGGGCGGCTGGCCGACATGCACAAATACGCTCAGTGCTTGACCCCGGACAGCCCCGGCCGCTGGACCCCGATCTTCCAGGCGGTTCAGAACGAGATGCGTAAGCATGCGCACCCCACTAACGTCGCCCTGGCTGACGCCACTGAGCTTGCCGCCGTCGACGACTTCGATCGCTCAGGCGGTCGTCTTGGTGGGCCGGACGTGACAGTCATCAACGGTCGGGCGGCGCTCTACGGCACGCTGACCGAGGTCAAGCGCAAGATGGACCTCTCGGAGAACCTCAACGATTGGAAAACCGAGGTCGACAACCTGAGCAGCACTGTTCGTGACATCCAGCAAGTGATCATGGACAACGAAACCGCTGAGCCGCAAGTTCAGAAGTTCGCAGAGTCGCTAGATGCTCGCACAGCCACAACCGATGGGTTTGCAGCTGTAATCGACGCGGCAATAACAAAGACAGCTGCATCTCAAAGCGGTGTCGATTCTGTGATGAAGGGCTACAAGCCTACGTCACTAAAAGACGTACTGAGCTCCGGTGCAGACAAAGCAATCACACGGGGGTTCGGTCAGCTGACGCGTGACTACATCCCCGGTACCCACCAAAGCAAAGCAACGCCGGCGGCGCATAAGAGCAAATGAGCGGAGTATTCACTGAGTTTGCCTGCCTCTACGGCACGCACCTCTCTCGCGATCAGCGGGCAGATGTGTCAGACTTCGGCGTAAAGCTGGCGCGCGCGATCAGCGAAGATGACAGTGAGGCTGTTGTCGACCTGGTCAAAGAAGCTGCGCAGCAGATCGAGGATCCGGATTACGCAGAGAGCTTCCTAGGCTTCTGCCAGGAGTTGGCAGACGACTGCGACCGGCTTGAGAAGACTGGCGCAGCTAGCACGCTGCTGCCGGCGCTCAGGAACCCGACGAACATTGCGAACGCGATCAAGTTTGTAGGTGCGGGTGCGGGCCTTGCTCTGGCAGCAACGCCTGCTATCAGCGCCAGCATCCGTAAGCGCCAGCGTGGGCGGCAGATTAACGAGTCCGTCAAGCAGATCGTCCACGAGAACCCAACGCTGCGCGACGATCCCAACGCCCACCATTACTTCCGAATCATCAAGAACTTCGCTCCTGATGTAGCGGCGGATCCGCTGCTGGCGGGCAACGTGATGCGGGATATGCAGACCTTCGGTCCCCGCGCACTGACAACTACGCGCGTCAAGGACCTGCTCAGTCTGCAACGTGATTACGGGTCCTACCGTGATGAGAGCACCGCGAGGTTGCCTGAGCTCGGTAAGTCAGTGGCCAGCCTGTCGAGCAAGGCGATGGAGGGCTTCGCGGGCCGCAAGAAGAACTGATGGCCGAGTATCAGTACACCGCCATCACCGACCCGGGCGGTGCTCCTCCCGTCTATCGTCAGCAAGACGAATCAGATACTCGTCGAGCAGGCCCGCAAACCGGTCATCTCGAGAATCGAGAAAGCTACCAGCGCAAGCACTCTCGCAAGCACCGCAACTATCGAGGCGTAGAAGGGCCGGCTAAGTACGCAATGCTCTGCGGGTTCGCTGACGAGCTCAGCAAGCTCGGGTCGAGCCGAGGGAAGGCTATTGGGTCACTACTACGTGCTAACGAGGACATTGTGCGCGCTTACAGTTCGCACAGGCGTAGGATGAAAGAGCGCAACAAAAAGTGAGCTTCGCAACCTCAGGCAAGACGTTCGATGTAGGCGGCTACCACGATTGGGGCCCTGACTACAGCCTTGTGCACGGCTCGACGTTCGACAAGATCGCATCTGCTGACTCAACACCTGAGTCGCTACTGCGTGTAGCTGAGCAGCTGAAGCCGCGCCAAGACGGGCGCTACGTCCTGTTGAACGCGTTAGGTGCGTGCGAGACTTGGGGCCATAACCGCAACGGGGACGCATTCCCGGAGTGGAGCCTCAAGGCTATGGATCCGCCTAGCGACATCGCACGCTACATCAATGATCGCGTTCGGAAGAAGTACCCGAACATCGTCATCCCGCCCAAAGAAGCGTACGGCGAGCACACGTTCCCGCGTTACGCGCACGTCTACAAGTTCCACGAGAACAAAGACCCTGCGAAGTCGATCGGCGATGTGATCGCCAGCGCATACAACGACAAGATGAAGCGGGTCGAGCTGATTGTGTTCGTCCGCACAAAGCACGCGCCTGACGTCGTCAAGATGATTGACGACGGTACACCGGTCCCGTGGTCAATGGGCGCTAAGCTGCCTTACGACCGTTGCAGCATCTGCGGCAACCCGGCTAAGCAGCGCGCCGACTACTGCGACCACCTAAAAAACTGGCTGGGGAGGATGCTCCCTGATGGTCGCCGTGTTTACGCGTACAACGATTTCCCGCGCTTCTTCGATATCTCCCGGGTGCTCACACCGGCCGATCGCAGCGCGTGGTCGATCCGCAAAGTAGCCAGCGCTTCGCTGTCCAAGAAGTCCGAGATACGGAAGGACATGCCGATGGAGCCTGTGGCTAAGTCAGTTCCTGCCAAGAAGTCGGATACCGACCCCCGCCTGGTCGACTTCGTGAAAAAGTCAGCCCACCAGGACCTCACATACATTAAGCCGCTCCCGGCCGGTGTACTCGAGAAACTGGCCAACGCTGGAGCACAGGAAGCCCTGCGCGCTTGCGTGTCGTTAGGGATCTATCTGACGAATGACGAGTACGAGAAAGTGGCTGGAGAGACTCAAATCTCAGATCCGTTGCCGCTGGCTTCTCCTAACCGCACACTGGTAATGGCTTTGGAGCCGCATCTGGAGAAGCGGTCGATGTTCGATCCGTACTTCACCAGGCGCACCGCGAGCCAGCTCTCTCATTTCGCCCTAGTAAAAACTGCGTCTGCCTACGGGCACGATCGGTACCGTAACCTGCTGCGTCAGATAGACTTGGAGAAGTTTGCTGCGCTACAGGAGAGAGACCCGATCATCCGCTTCGCGTTGCAGCGAAACGGCGTAGACGCAGCTTTCACTGTACCCCGAGCATCGAGCTCGGTTCCCAACTGGATGCCATTCCTGGCAACCGCAATCTGAACCAACCATGTCACAGAACATCGAAGACCTGTTCAAGCGGTTCGCAGCTGAAGCTGACGAGGTCGAGAAGACCGCCTCGGAAGGTTCGGACGCGGCTACCGAAGCGACCACCGCTGACGAAGACACCATGGACAAACTCGCGGAGGACCTACAGGCCGCAGGTCGTGAGTTTGGCGAAGCTGCTGTTTCGCACATGATCGAGAAGCTCGCTGCTGGCGTTCCGGCTGGCGGTCGCGGTATCGCCATCCCGGAGGGTCCGGTCCACGCTACGGCGAAGAAGATCGGTCTGCTCAAGGGCGAAGCCCACGCACCGGGCGACGATACCAGCGTTCGTGCTGAAGAAGACGGCGCGATCTCGGGCAACCCGGCACCGGTCGTCAACCCGCAGCGGAACCTCCCCAAAGCGGGCGCCTGATCTACTGTCCGCCGCAACCTCAAGCGCACTGAACCAATGACCTCATTCAGTAACTACCTGGCTGAGCGCCGCGAAGCTCAAGTCGAAGAAGAGCTGCTGGCCAAGATCGCCGCAGTCGAAGAAGCCTGGGCCGGCGATGAGAATCGCATTGCTCGCCTGTCGGAGGCTACCGATATCGTCAAGCAGGCCATGGAGGAAGGCTCGCTTTCGTCCGACCTGTCGCGCTCGGAGCAGTTCTCTCTGGCCGTTGACCTTGTCGAAGCCTCCTTCGAGGACGACGAGCAGGTCAAAGAGGCCAGCGAAGAGGGCTACTACGAAGACGTAGAAGAAGGCCCCGACTTCGGCGACGAAGAGCTCAACAAAGAGGCGGCGGAACAGGTCATCGGCCTGGGTCGCGTCCTCGGTCAGCGCCTCGCTGAGCTTGGTGTCACCGTCGACGATCTCGAGAAGATTGCCGAGGACGAGCAAGAGGCTTTCGGTCGCCACCTGGCGCAGCTGACTGCTGAGATCCTGGGCGAAGACGAAGAGAGCCGCTGACGCTCTACTGAGCGATGCAGTTCTCTTCCCTAGACGAGCTTCTCAAGGTTGCCGTTGAGGCAGGCAAAGCCCCTATCGAGGCTGAGCCTTCCTCAGCGGAACAAGAAGAGGAGCTCACCCGCGAGATCGACGAGACTTTGGCAAAGCAGGCGGCTTCGACCGAGTCGAGCCGTACCGGCGTAGCCAAGCTCGCGCTTGCAATCGACCTCCTCTCCAAAGCCACCTGAACGTGGGTAAGACCGTCCAAGTCCGAATCGACCTGCTGGAGAGTCTTCGTGACGCTCTGTGCAAGCAGGCTGCTGAGCGCGATAGCGCCCGAGCCGAGGTTGCGGCCCTTCAGCAAGATCTGGAGGTTTATCGCGGCGTTATGGCGCTCGTGGAGGACGGATTGGTTGATCCTGCGGACATGACAGAGAAGGTTGCGGAATACCGCACCAACCCCGAGAGCATCGCTCTCGTCAAGCAGGCCGCTGCTCTCGGATTCGGTTCAGCAGACGTCGGAGCACTGGACCACACTGGTACTGGTGACTCTGCGTCTGGTGCATCGGCCGAAGCCCGGCTGATCACTGGACTTCGGACAGCACTCAACCCCGAGTAACAAACCATGGCTACTAGCGAAATTCGCAAGACGCAGAGCACGGTCGCGCTCAACGCGAAGCTCACCAGCGTCAACCTGCAGGCCGTCAAGTACGACGGCTCGTTCGACATCGCCGAAGGTGAACCCTTCGTCGTTGCCTCCACTGGCTACGCAGCTGCTCCCACCGGTACCGCCTCTGGTGCTACCGCCCCGGACATCCGCGTTCTGGTCAACTTCGTCGACTCCGGTCGCACGGACATCCAGTTCAGCCAGACGGACCCGACTGATGCCGGCGCTCCGACGCGTTCGATCCAAGGTGGCGGTCTGACCGGCATCCAGGGTTCGGGTGCTTTCGAGATCGGCCTCCCGGCGGGCTCCTGGAACGACGCCGTGCTTCCGACCGTTGGTCAGGGCGTGTTCATCGCCACCAGCGGCAAGTTCGATGCCGAGGCGTACAACGCAGGCGACTACTACTACGGCACCATCACGCGTGTCGAGGGTGGTTACGCGTTCTTCGACTTCCACTCACGTCCGTTCACGGCTCCGGCGCTCGCCTGATCTGAACTGACACCCTCCTTCCACAACTGACCACCACTCAAGACAGATGAGCGATTTCCAGCTTAACGCGGATGAGTTCAACTCTCTCTTCGGTGAGGCGATCAACCGTGGCGGAGACGCACTCGAGAAGACCGCTGAGGTCACGGGCTCCTACATCCAGGACAAGCTCCGTGAAAACAGCTTCGCTCGTCGTGTGCTTCCCCCGCAGGTAGTCACCACCGCAGAGCTCACCCGCAACACGACCGATGAGGGCCTGTCGTACATCGACGACATCGAGCCCGATTCGCTGGCCATGCAGATCAACATGCGTGGCGAGCCGTCGAAGACCTACATCGAGGCGAAGCGGTACGAGATCCGCTTCACCACGATCAGCTCCGACAAGTTCCAGAAGAGCGAGTCCGAACTTCGCTCCTACCGCATGCCCCTGACGAAGGTTCTCGAGCAGAACACCGTCAAGGACATCCAGGAGCAAGAGGACAAGATCTTCATGGATCACGTCCGGACTGCTGTGTTCCTCGCGACCCGCCGTCGCATGAACACCCTGGTCGATCGCGGGACCGTCACCCACGAGGGTGACGATATGGCCCAGGCGACTGGCAAGAACTTCAACTCGAAGTACTCCTTCGCCTCCTACATCTACACCCGTAACGTCGCTAACGCCGGTACCTCCGGTGCTGTCGGTGACGGTGGTGCCCTGAGCCCGAGTGCCGGCGCTCCGGCCACGCACGGTTGGGATGCGGACTTCGACGCCACGCACCCGAACTACAACCCGGCGAACGCGGTCTTCTCGAACTTCCTGACCTCCACGGCTACGGAGTTCGACCGCAACGTGCTGCGTGACCTCATGAAGGTCCAGCCCGCTCGCGAGATGAAGGGCCGTGTCTTCCTCCTGCACGAGGTCGACTGGACTGACACGATCGCATGGTCTGATACCGAGGCTGGCCTCGAGATCACCAGCGAGATCACGCGTGACGGTTACAAGTACACCACTGTCGGTGGGTACACCTTCGTCACCACGGTCCGCGACAACCCGAACATCGTCCAGCCCGGTCAGATGTTCTCGTTCCCGGCTCCCGAGTTCCTCGGTCGCTTCCTCCTGCTCGAGGGCACGCGCTTCTTCATCGACAAGCGCGGTCGCTTCATCGAGTTCGAGGCGTGGGAAGAAGTCGGCATGGGCTTCGGCAACATCAAGGGCATCGGTAGCATCCTGCTGTCGGGCGCTTCGATCGACATGCCGAACCTGTTCCAGAACAGTGCAGGCACCGCGCTCAACACGACCGGTACCTTCACCTTCTACAACGATCCGGGCAACCCGTTCAACGAGTGATCTGATCCGGATCTGATGTGACCTACGGGGCCTCGTAGACGGACGTTCCCCGTCTGCGGGGCCCCTTTCCTTTACCCCACTACACAGAACAATGGGTAGCGTCGTAACAGTCGGCAACTTCGGCATCACCGGCAAACTGCCGGACATTGACATCGGACCGCAGCGCTACCGCAAGGTCCGCCGGGACCGCCTCACTCACAAGTTCATGCAGCGATTTGGTCCCCAGATCGCAATCATGGATTCGCGTACTCGCGTGCTCGAGTACATCGGTGTAGACGTGCTGCCGGAGACAGCGGTGCGTGTCATGCACGCCAAGGGCGTAGCCAAGACGGCTATCCAAGCTCCGACGGAGCGGCCCAAGCGCGCAGCAGCAGCACCCAAACCGGCACCCGCGCCTGAGCCGGTGACCGAGCCGGAACCGGTAGTTGAACCGGAGCCGACACCCGCACCTGAGCCGGTAGTCGAGCCCGAGGTAGACCCGGAGGTCGAACGACAGGCGGAGCTGGTGACAGAGCTGCGGACCCACACCAAAGCTGAGCTCTTGACGCTCGCTGAAGTGCACGGTCTGCGACTGAGCACAGCGCTCAACAAGCGTGACATCATCGAAGAGCTCGTTCAGTTGGACGAGCTTGACGTCAGCCTGCTTGACGACCAAGACGACGAAGAGGAGCTGGACCTCGAGCTGTAATGGTTGAGCCGTCGTACAGCTCCTACCGCACTGCAACTGAGCAGGGTATTCCCATCCCGACGATCATGATTCGCATGGTCCGGTCGATGGTGCAGGACTACGCGCAGACCAACGAGCTGTTCGACGGCGAGGAGAACTCGAACGAGAAGATCGCGCGGTACATCCTCGACACTATTGAGGACTGGAACGGCACTCCCCCGCTCCTGTCCGATCGGCTTGAGCCCCTGGATCTGGTGACCAACAACCGGTTCCACGGGGCTCGACCGATCATTCAGCTCGGCTCTGCTGTGCGCTTGCTGCGCTCCACGATCCTCAAGCTCGCGCGGAATGACATGCCGTATACAGCTGGTAACGTCAACGCGCAGCCTAACGCCGTTTGGCGCAACCTGCAGGCCATCGTGTCTGAGTGGAGCGCTGAGTACGAAAACAAGAAGACCCAGTTCAAAGTAGGCCAGAACATTTCAGTTGCCTACGGTGATGGAGGCTACCGTGCGGGTCAGACCGAGTACTACGACGGGTACGACGGCGACAACCTGTACTTCATCATCTGACCTCAAGCAATATCGCCAAACCAATGAACTACCTAGACGCATTCATCGACGAGCTGACCAAGTTAGCTGCTGATGACGATAGCAGTAAGGGCAGAGCAGCGGCAACTGCGTTAGGCGGTGCTGCTGCTGCTGGGACTGCTTACACAGCCCACCGAGCAAACCCCAACGTGAGCGCTTGGACCAACAAGCCGGGCCGCGCACTCGTGGCTGCGCGCAATACGCTCAGGTACGGAGAGAACAAAGTCCGTGCTGGCGTCGCATCTGCAGCAAGGAGTCACCAGCAGAAGACCAGGCTAACCGACATTCGGCGCCACATGAACCTGAGCGATGCGCATGCGGCAGGAGCACCGGTAAGTAAGCCTACATCAGCCACCATTACACACACCCCGGTGGCGGACCGACTGGCTAAGACTAAGCAGATCGGCTACATAGACCCGCACACGCCTAAGGTGCGGAAAGGTAGTAGGATCGGAGGCGGCGCACGCGGCGTGGTCGCCGGTCTGGCTGGCATGGCGGCCACGAACATGGCGCATCGCGCATTCTCTAAGAAGAGCAACTGATGGCAACGTTCAACAAGTTCAACCAGTTCGTTGAGGACATCGCCCACGGTGTTCACGATCTAGCAACTGATCAGCTAGTTGTTGCGCTGACAAACTCCGCCCCTGTTGCTACCAACACGGTGCTGGCGAACATCACTCAGATCGCATACACGAACCTGAGCTCGCGCAACATCACCACCAGTGATAGCACCCAGACATCAGGTACCTATCAGCTGACGCTGGCGGACCTGACGATGACATCGTCTGGGGGGTCTACTGGTCCGTTCCAGTACGTAGTCATCTACAACGACGGTCCTACGTCGCCGGCGGACCCGCTGATTGGTTGGTACGACTACGGCTCAGCACTCACGCTTGGTGACGGCGAGAGTCTGACGATCGACTTCAGCGACGCCAACGGTCTACTGCAGATCGCCTGATCGCTGCTGCTGCAAAGTCGTGGGCGTGGCTGCTACCTAACGGTGGTGCCGCGCCCACGTTCGTTTAGAGCCCATGTCTATTACAGTTCAGTACGTTAGCTCTGCGTCGGTAACTGATGGCACGATCCTGCACATCAGTCCTGTCGATGTAGAGAGAACGTTCTTGATCACTCGAGCTTCTGGCAACTCCTCTACGGCTAACGAGGGGCCAGACACTTGGGCGTTTGGTACTGAGCTGATTAGCCCTAGCGGGATCGAGTGCTCTCGAAGACCTGCGACCACTGCTCTGGGCAATGTAGGTGTCTACGCCGTAACCTGCGATGCAGAGGAGTTCTTTGTTCGGAGGGGTCTGTCGCTTATCGCTACAGGATCATCAACAGGCGCAATCAACTTCTCCAGCCCTCTGGATGTTGACCGCACGTTCTTGACCGCGACTACGTGGGTCAACAACACCGCTAACAGCTCGGTAGCGTTTGACGGCTTCGTATCAGTCCACCTAGATAGCCCTAGTCGCGCGACTACGGTTAGAGCCACTGCGTCCGGTACGTACCGAAACTTCATTCAGTGGGAAGCCGTCACCTGGGCTTCTCCTACTGGCGTCACGGTCACTCACGGGTATGACAACGTCAGCGGTAACCTGGCCGCCGGCACCACGATCAGTACCGGTGTGACGGTCGACACATCTCGGTCGTTCTTGATCGCTACGTTTGACCACGATAGCAACGGTCTCGAGCAGTGCTCGTTGGCAACGACTCTCAACGCCAGTGATATTTTCGTTGAGCGGTACGACCAGACAACCAGCTACTCGAGCAACATTGCGTGGCAGATCATCGAGTTCCCGTCGCCTACGGGACTCGTGGTACAACACGGCGATACTGTCACGGCCGCCTCTGGTGACTTCACAGTAACCGACACCGTCAGTAGCTACGACACCAACCAGTCGGTAGTTACCGGGTGGAACTCCTGTAACGGCACAGGCACTGCGTTTACGCGCCCACTGTGGCTCTACGAAACACTGTCGCCAACGGCAGTGCAATTTCGGCGCATCCGGTCCGGACAAGACTCGGAGATCCGCTACCAAGTCATTGACTTCAGCGGGTTCACGTACTCGCCTCCCGGTGTAGGCGCTTTTACGCTTACTGCTGATCAGCAGACGTACACACTTACTGGCCAGGACACAGCGTTTGCTAGAGGACTGACACTTACTGCTGATCAGCAGACGTACACACTTACTGGCCAAGACGCTGCGCTCAATCGTGGGCTGACCCTGCTAGCGGACGAGGGAACGTTCTCCCTAGTCGGCCAAGACCTTGCCTTTGCTAGAGGACTTTCCGTTGTCGCTGACAGTGGAAGTTTCACGCTGTCCGGCCAGGATGCAGCGCTGACTGCGGAACGTGCGCTGCTCGCCCAGCAGCAGAGCTACGCGCTGACCGGGCAAGATGCGGCGCTCAACCGGGGAGTGACGCTTGCTGCTGATCAAGCAACGTTTGTGCTCGCTGGACAAGACGCTGCGCTGACACGTGACGCAGTTCTTGTCAGCAATGACGCGTCGTTCACTGTTAGCGGGCAACAAGCCGACTTAGCAGCAGCACGGGTCATAGACGCAGCTCAGGCGTCTTACAGCCTGGCCGGCCAAGACACAGACTTCATCCTCGGCCTGTCGCTGACTGCAGAGCAGGCTACGTTCACACTCAGCGGCCAAGACGCTGGGCTTGCTGCTAGTTTTGAACTTGTAGCTGAGCAGCAGAGCTACACGCTTACTGGTCAAGACACAGCTTTTGACCTCGCACTGCGCATAGTTGCGGAGCAGGCGGCCTTTGCGGTTGAAGGTCAGGCTGCTGTACTTACGCGCGCAGCGCTGCTTACGGCCGATCAGGCCAGCTACACGTTCACCGGCCAGGACGCCGGCCTGCTGTTCGACGACTTGTTCATTGCCGAAGTAGGTGTCTTTGCGCTATCAGGCCAAGACGCCACGTTGTCGGTGGTCCGCAGGCTGACAGCTGACCTAGGCACCTACGTCGTCACGGGCCAGGACGCAGCGCTGGCTGTTGGTGTATCGCTCATAGCCGAGGTCGGGTCCTTTGCCCTTACTGGGCAAGACGCAGGCTTCCTACGAGCACTGCTCTTCACCGCAGAGCAAACGACGTTTGCGCTCACTGGTCAAGACGCGGCGCTGTCACGAGGGCTGCTGCTTGCTGCTGATCAGTCAACGTACACAGTAGCAGGGCAACCGATACTGTTCGGCTTTGGGCTGCTGGCCGAGCAAGCAACATTCACGCTGACTGGATTTGAGGCGGCGTTCCTCAATGACGAATCGCTTGCGGCTGAGGTCGCGACATTCACGCTTACAGGACAAGGTGCTGATCTCCGCCGCGCAGCCCAGTTGGGAGCCAGCCCCGCTAGCTTCGCTGTCTCGGGCCAGGACGCTCTGTTCTTGCTGGGAGAAGTGTTTGTCGCTGACACTGCAACCTTTGTTGTCACGGGACAGCCCGGTCTTTTTCGTCTGACAGTAGTTAACGACACCGGAACATTTGTTGTGACGGGTCAGGACGCGACGGTGGCCAAGGCGGTGTCGCTCGAGGCTGAGCTAGGCACCTACGTTGTGGCTGGCCAAGACGCCCTGTTCCCTGTCGGCGAGATCTTGGTTGCAGACGAAGGGCTGTTTACTGCTGCCGGGCAAGACGCGGCGCTTAGCAGGCAGCTGCGCCTGACTGCTGAAACAGCCAACTACTACGTAGACGGACAAGTGGCCGATCTTCGTTACGCCCGAGCCTTGTTCCTCATAGCAGAGTCCTCGGCCTTGTTGGTGGCCGGTCAAAGCGCCGAACTAGCTCGAGAGGCATACCTGGGAGCGGGCACAGTGGTCTTCAATGCCACAGGCGTGGACAGCCTGGGCAATCAGTTCCCCGACACCCCCTCTTTCCCTCAGGCAGTCAACTTCCAGCTGCGCCCTGCATCTGGGGGCATCTTCTACTACTTCTTCATCGGAGACCGGGCGTACAGCGTGACTGGTCAGGCCGCCGAGCTGACCGTCGTACAATCTATTACGGGAGCACCCCCTACTCGCATGCGCCTCGACAACATCTGTGTCTACCAGCAGGACGCCCAGTCCCAGTTGATTGGGTGGAACCTGTGGACTGTAGGCAACGAGAACCCGAACACTGCTCAGGTCCGGATTGATCGTGCGTACTCCGAAAACGGGACGTACGAGCAGATCGACCTCGTACCCGCGCTGAATCAGTTCTATCTCGATAGCACGGTCAACGTCAGTGACCTGTGGCGCCGGCCATTCTACCGACTGCAGCTGGTAGTCAACAACTCAGCGTTACCGGCGTACGACCCGGTGCGGCTTGATGGGGACATCACGGGACCTGCCATCAACGCCATGCGCGCTAGCCAGGTTCTTGTCCGCCAAGGCGGATCGCCTGTGCTGGTGTTCCAGCGTCGGTTCGCAGAAGACCGCTGCAGCTGCTGGGATGCAGTCATGCAAAAGAGCAGCGACCCGGATTGTCCGATGTGCTTTGGCACCGGATACACCGAAGGGTATTACGAGCCCATTGCCACACTTGCTGTCATTGATCCGGAGTCCAAGCAGAACACGCCTGGAGACATCACTCGGCAGGATACGGTGACACGCGCAATGATGGCTAACTATCCGTTGCTGCGTCCTCGCGACTTGATCCACGAGACTAACCAAGGTGGTTGGTATCGAGTTGGTGGTATCACTCCAGCTGAGTACAAGAGAGTGCTGGTAAACCAATCATTCTCGTTGACTCGGATCAATCCGTCAGACATCGAGACGACTCTTGAAGTGCCGGACCTGAGCACACTCAACCCTATTCTGATCCGAGCGGTGCCAGGGAAGACTACCTTCGCTAACGCACCCAGCGCGGGGTCACCTAACCTGGGCATCCTGAGTGTGGACTTCTGATGACAAGCAAGTCAGTCAGTGATCTCCTAGACGAGCTAGACAAGCTCGCAGACGCCGCAGGCACGAAACCCAGACGGCTAGACCCTGAGTGGGAGGCCGTCAAAGAGTTTCAGGCGGCAAAAGCGTCAGCTAAGCCAAGAGGGCGTGCAGGCATGGTGGGCTTGGTTGCTAGCGGTGCTGCCCACGCGGCTTTGGCTGCCCGCACTGCCAAGCAGGTAGCCCGCACGACGCCTGCAAACCTGAGGACCGCCAAGCAGATTCAAGCAGTAGCTCGGACCTTGCCTGCGTCAGCTGCTGTGGGTGTTGGAGCTGGGCTGGGCTACGCTCAATACCGAGCTCGAAAAGCCGGAAATCCCCGGCCCGGAATTAATGCTGCCTCTGCCGGTGCCCTGGCTGGGGCGGCTATAGGCGCTATGTCCGCGTCTGGTGCCGGCCGTAAAGCCGTCGGCCAGGCTGCCTTACGGGGCGTCTCTAAAGGTGCAGCGTCAGGAGCAGGACTCTACGCTGTTCACAGAGGGGCAAGTCGCTGGGAAGAGTCCCGGCTGAACAACAGACTTCGTCGCAAATCATGAACGCTGAACACACGCTAATCACTGAGCTCAGTGACATCCTGGGCCACAACACGAAGACAGCCGCGCTCTTCGCGGAGATGGAGCCGGCTGCCCCTGTAGTTGAGGAGCCGCAGCCCGAGCCGGAGGTCGAGAAGATCGCCGCAATCACGGATTTCCAGCTGAACCAGCTGATCGAGCACCCGGCATTCCTCGCAGGTGTCGAAGAGGTCTTTGAGAAGCGTGCTGCCGAGCTCGACAACGCCATGCAGGCGTACGTTGAGAAAGTCGCTGCCAAGAATCCGACGATATGGGGCAACGAAGTCATGCAGCGCGCGATGAAAAACCCGGGCACCGCCGGGTCTGCTCGCGCCGCAGGCGACGCAGCCGCTGCTACTCGTCAAGCACGTCTAGATAAGGTCCGCGCTGGTCGCGGCGGCGGGTCCGGCGGGTCCGGTGTGGGCAGCAGCAAGCTCATGAGCGCAGTCCGGCGGAATCCGGTTCTTGCTGGCCTTGGCGTAGCAGGCGGCATCGGGTACTTGGCGTCTCGCCGACAGAATGGCTGACGGAACCCCGAGCTTCGGGACGGCAGATCCCGCTGTACACAATCCGCTGACTTACCCTCGGCGGATTCTGCTCGAGGTGTTCCGAGACGTTTTTCAGCAAGAGACGTTCCCTGAGTTCGCCGCGCGGCCGAACCCCTTCCGTCTTGTTCTGACACCTAGCAACGAGATCAGCGATGACAGCAAGCTCGTCATCGCTGACTCGTTCAGCAGTGAAGTGTTCAAGACAGATGGCCGCCCGGCGATCATCCTCAGTCGGGGCACGTTCTCGTTCAATGACTTGGCGATCAACGGCAAAGGGTTCGGGGGCGCTGTTCCCCGAACCACCGTTGGTTCTACCGGTCAGCGGGTCTTCGGAACGACCGGTCGGTCAAAGGCTGAGTTCCAGGACAACACGACTGTTCCCATCAGCATCAACTGCTACGCACGCAACGATCTGAACGCCGAGCTCCTGGCGTGGCTTGCGGGGTCTTTCATCCGCTTCCATGAAAAGGAGATTCGAGACGGGTCTCGGATCCACAAGATCGACAGCCCGATCATCGGCGAAGCACGGTCTGTGCGTGCGGACTCTCAGCACGATCTGTTTGTGGCGCCGATTACGCTAGTGGTGCACCAAACCCTTAACTGGGTCAAGTCAACCACTGCCACGTACGCCACAGCAGCAGGCATCAGCAACTTGTCGGGAAGTGGCTACCCGGAACCGGCCGGAGACGGCCTTGGGTGCGTGAAAGCAGCACCTACAAGCATCATCAACGGGTCTCCGGAAGACCTCCTCGACCAGTGGTACGGCACCTCACCCTGATCTGACATGGCCAGCTCATCTAATCTTCGTCCTGGACTGAAGATCTTTCAGCAGTTCACCACGATCAGTGGTACCCCGCCGGCAACCAACCTGCCGGTTCTGCTGATTGGTCTGAACCGCAGCCTCAACTACCAGATCGACGCGGGAGCAGGCGACTACAACGCCGGCACGCCGCTGACTGCAGTTGACTTCGCCAACTGGCAGGGTGGTGTTGTAGAGAACGAGACCGCGTCACCTGCTCTGCTGCAGCCCGCGATCTTCGTCACGCACCCGACCCTAGGCACAGCGGAGATCACGACTGGTGTGTCTTTCGCCAACCTGGATGAGTCGGCAACCACACCGAACTTCTCCATTGCTGCTGGCGCCAGCGCGACCTTCGAGATCGCATCAGGTACCGCCGGTGTGTTCGCCGTTGATACCGATACGCCGACAGAGAGCAGCTTTACTGATTCGTCGGCTGACTTCGTCATTGACCAAGTAGGTGATGGAGACATCATCAAGGTCAACGGCGTGTCTACGTACAAGGTTGCCAGCGGCGGCCTGATCAGTGACGACCAGCTGTTGGTCACCCGCCTAGACAAAGGGCCGAGCACTATCGGCGCAGTCGAGGCAGCCAAGATCCTGGTCGAGCCTGAGGATGCGAACGGCATCCGCACGCTTCGCAGCACCAGTACAGCATTCAACACAGCCGGCGGCTTCGGTTCGACGGGTACGGGCGTCAAGCAAGGTGACGTCCTGTTCCTCGACCACTGGAGCATCCGAAGCCAGGGCATCGGCCTTGAGTTCGACCAGGTCGGGCAGAGCGAGGGGTCACTGCTCAGCAGCCCTGCAATCGCTGTTGCCAGTAACCAGCGTGTTGTGACGTTGCCCTCTGCCGGCACCACCGTCACAGTCTGGGACAACGCTGCGTTCACTGGCACGATCTTCTTCACGCAGAACGAGAACGCTGAGTATCGCCCGGTGTTCTACACAGTCTCTGACGAGACTGCGGCTACTGACCAGCACATAGTTCAGGACTTTGCCAGTGGCGACCTGCCTGACTACGTAGATGCGGACCCGAACGAAGGCGTAGCCTTCCGCGCGTACACCTACGCGCCGCGCGCAGGCGCGAGCGGCACCACAGGTTCGTTCTCGGCAGCTGACGCAGCTGGTCTTCGAAACTTCATCGACACCGCTATCACCGGCTTCCCCGGCACAGTAGAGGTCGGCGACCACATCCTCATCAAGGACACTGACGGTATCTATCGCCCGGTGTTCGAGATCACAAATGCCGGCAACCTGACTAGCCCGAGCCCGTCCGGGCATTCGCCGGGCACAGACAACACGCTGGTCGTCCGCGAGTTCGGCGAGATGTACTCGGACACGCTGTCGGCATCTAACGTCGACTACGTAATCTGCAACCCGGGTTCGCCCCTGACTGGGGACACAGCGGACATCGGCGCGGAGAACGTCAGCGGGGAGCGCGTACTTACCGCTAACGGCTCCACTGATTTCGGCGCCGACGGCGTCGCAGCGGGTGACCTCGTGTTTAGCGACGCGGGTGTTTTGCTGTTCGTGGTCATCACGCAAGACAGCGCTACGCAGCTTACGGTCAAAGATCACCCGAACAAGGGCATCGTTCTCCAGTCGAACGAGACGATCGAAGACATCGGGTTCAGCGTTCGTCGCCCGCTGCGGGCTGACTTCACGGTCAAGCGCGTAGTTAACGACTCGACGCTCGAGATTACGCAGCTCTCGACCAGCCCGAACAACGTGCCGGACACTCAGACGGTCAAGGGTGCAATCTACTTCCAGACGGCAGTAGACATCGCCGCAAGCCCGGATGTGCTTGGTGACGACATCCTCCTTGTGGGTAGCGCCGATGCAGCGAGCTCCCTCAACTACACAGTTGAGAAGACACTGTCTGGTGCCAGCCTCGAAGGCACGGTCAAGCTGAGCTACGCCGAGATCTTGAACACGTCGACAGACACGTTCATCCGGGTCACGGCCAGCACCTACCAGTCGCTTCTGGGGGATCCGGTTCCGGACAACCCGCTGGCGCTAGCCGCGCAGCTTGCCACGCAGAACACCAACACAGAGGTGTACTGCCTGCAGGTCGGCGACAACAACGTCACAGCCTGGAACACGGCCTTTGCGGCAGCGGCCAGCGATGCGGTCTACTCGATCGTCCCGCTGACCCAAGACGACCTGGTGCTGTCTGCAGCTCAGACGCATGTACTGACACAGTCGCTGCCCGTCAACAAGCGGGAGCGGATCCTGTACCAGTCGAAGTGGCACGTCACGCAGGAGGACAAGTCCTCGCTGCAGTCGGGTGACGCTCCGATGATCAGCCGCACTGATCCGGGCGGCGTCCAGACAGTCACAGTCCAGCGTGACCTTACCGCCGTAGACGACATCATCGTCGGTGATGAGTTCTCAGGCACAGCCTTCGATGGCACGACACTGATCGACTTCTCCGGTCGAATCACAGTCGTCAACGTAGTTGGCTCTACTACGACTCTGACAATGATTCCCGACGGGAATATTGCCAAGGGCGTGACAGACCTGACTGTGACGGCCTACACGATCAAGTCAAAGCTGCTATCGACCACGGAGTTCCGTGATTCGATCGCAGCCTACACCGATGCGATCAGTGAGCGGCGTGTCCGCAACATCTTCCCGTCTCGCTGCCTGCTGACGTTCACAGACACCACCGGGTTCTACGGAACGGTGAATGAGGACGTCGTGGACTACCAGGCGGGCATGCAGTACGCCTGCGCGATCGAAGCAGCCAAGCGCGCTGAGTACGGCCCTGCACGGCCGCTGACGAAGGTTGCCGGCTCTGGTATCCAGTCGATCATCGACCCGTTCTCGGGCAGCGCTGACGACCAGGACGTCATCATCAACGCCGGCAACTACTACATGCAGCAGCCTGGCGGCGAAGGAGCTACGGTCAGCGCCATCCGCGCTCTGACTACGGACACCACGGCTGTGGAGTTCTACGAGGACGCAGTAACCACGCAGATCGACAACTTCGCTCGACTGCTGCGCGCGGCGATTCGCCCGATCCTCGGTACCTACATCCGAGACGAGGGCTTCTACGACGTTCTCTCAGGCATCCAGCAAGGCGTGCGAAACTCGATCCTCGAGCAGAAGCACATCAAGTCGATCAAACTCAACAAGATCGAAGACGACCCGGATCAGCCGGACGGCTTCATCATGGAGTACCAGGTCGAACCTTTCTTCTCCGCCTCGCAAGGCACCATCTTCATCTTCATCTGATGACCTCAACCGTTCTCGGATTTGTTGACGAACTGGCCAAGATTGCAGGCGCAGGAGCAGCTGGTGCTGGTGGAGCGCTGCTTGGGCCGATCGGCGCTGCTATCGGTGCAGAGCACGGTAGTCGTTGGCGGTCTGCTGCCGGCTCCCTCGCCGGCTCCCTCGCTGGCGGCGCGCTCGCAGGACCAGTAGGTGTTGTGGCTGGCTCAGGCGTCGGAGCGGCTGCTGCGCACAAAAGAGAGCGAGACAAGCAGCGCTCGGCTCGTGGCCGGCGCAAGTCCTAAAAGAAACAACATCATCCAATGACGAGCTACCTCAACTGGAACTGGACTAACGAGCACGTCCAGACAGAGATCAAGAACGGCGAGTATGTGTCGTCTGAGTCGACGCTGGTGCTTGCCGGTCCGGCTCGTCTGGACATGCTCACACCCGGCGACCCCACGGCAGTGGGGTTCACCGCTACCAACTCGCTGATCCCGATTGGGCTGCTGCAAGGCATTCAGGTCGCGCAGAACAGGCAGCTCAGCCGTCTGTTCGAGATTGGCTCTAAGCGCAGCTACTTGGTGCCCGGACGGATGTTCGCGAACTTCACGGTCTCGCGCTTCCTGTTCTACGGCCCGAGCTTGATGCGTCTGCTCTACGCGCTCGCTCCGATCGGCCCTGGCCAGAAACTGGGTGAGTTCGGTACTGAGTTGCTCATCGATCCTGACGAGCAGGGGCAGCCGATCTCCTACTTGGAGACGTACAACGAGCTCTTCCCAGACAAAGTGCTTGATGTGGCACCGGGTTGGGGCGGATCAACGACTGAGGTTCAGAACCGTGACTTCTTCACCAACCTGACCTCGGAGCTGTTCAATGTTCCGTTCGGTATGGCACTAGTGTTCAAGGACACGCGTGACCGGCCGTACGGCGCTATGTACCTTGAGGACTGCTATATTGAGACACACAACATGATGGTCGATGCTTCGACTGTTGTGATGACTGAAAACGTCTCAGGGCAGTTCGACCGCATTGCCCCGATTCAGCTGTCGACCAACTCAGCTGGCGCGTGATGGACCTCGGTGCTGCTTACTGCGACGAGCTTTACAAGATCGCCGCTGAGCTTACGACCGAGCGTCGATCGATCTTCCCTGGCTTAGGTAGGAAGAAGTCGACCACGTACTCTGAGCGGGTGCAGGACCGCACAATGGCTCGTGGCTTTGAGCGCGAGCTGGTGGCGCACGGCTACGACCCTAGAGGTATAGTCAGCCCGGGTGAGGTGCAGGTGAAGCACGATCGATACAGAAAGAAGCGAGCCAAAGGCTTCCTGCCGTCGCACAAGGCAGAGTACGTTCACGACGAAGTCAAGGATCGCAGTCGGGCTAAGCGCTACGGCAAGCAGCGCGTAGCAGAAGGCTATACAGCCGCAAAGTCAGACTCCCATCTGTATTGATCCCAGACCCCCCTCCTGAAGTGAAGGAGCCACCAGCCGGCCAGCTGATGGCTCCTTCTTTCATGTAAAACAAGAGCAGCGAGTAAAAAAGAGACCCCGAAGGGTCTCTGGACGCGGCCCAAGGGCCGTGCTACTTGGCCAGTGCGTGCTCCGCCCAGAACTGGGCGGACTCGATGGCCTCGGCAGGGCGCATGGAAGCATCCCACCATTCACGCGGTGAGATGACCGCGTTCAACGACCCGTAGGCCGTGAAGATCATCGGCCTCTCGGAGAGCACTCCGAGGCCGATGACCACGACCCATCGGCCCTCGCGGTGAGGACGGTCGATGAGTCGCGACGGCCCGGGGCGGTTGCCTCGAACCACGTACTCGACCTCATCGTCTTTGATGGGATCGTCATCGCACGCCGGCCCGTACAGGGCCGACGGCAGGCTCGGCAGCTCGTCGGGGAGCCGCACAGCGAGTCGGAAGAAGCCGTCCTGCGGCTCCTCCCTCATGACCTCATCGATGAAGGCCCAGTGGGCCTCCGTCAATGAGTGGTCCGCGTGCCCGATCGGCACGCCCGCCGGGGTGACGGCGATCACTGGACACCTCCGACGTAGGCGTCGGCGAGGTCCTGGAGCGCGTCGAACACGCCGTCAGTGACGGCGTCAGGGTCCCAGTCGTCGCGTGCGAACACGGAGTTCGCGACGTCCCAGGGCAGCCGACGCGCGTCGGCCGCAGTGAAGGTGCCGGCGTTCAACGCCGCCACCACTTGGTCCGCCGCCGCGCGGCGGTCCGCTTGCGCAGCGGCCTTAGCCGACTGCACAAACCCCGGGACGCTGCTGATGCGTCCCGAGTCGTCCCGGACGCAGTCCGGGTGACCGGTGGCCGGGGCCACCAGATCGGTCCGGTCGGACGCCGAGAGCACCAGCGCGCTCACGACGTAGGTAACTCCCGGAGCGGGGTCGGGCAGATCCTGAACCTGCCCGAAGGACTGGACGGCGATGCCGTCAGCGTCGAAGTCGCCGTAGTTGGCGGCGACGCGCGCCACGGTCCCCGAGGCGGGGATGGTGACGCCGCTGTTCAGAACGACGTCGTGGGACGTCAGGTTGATGAACTGCATGTTGGTTTTCCTCTGCTGGAAGTCTACGAAAGAGGGCGTGCACCACATTGGTACACATTCCCTCAGCAAGACAGATGCCGTCCTCGAGATGCTCGGCCCGCAGGACAATTCGCGGCTGGCTCGCAGGCCCGTTCGTGGAACCCGTACGCCTACACGACTTGAGCTCGGTGTACCCGAGTCGTGCAGGAAGCTGATCCGCCCCCAGTAGTACCGATCGATCCTGACACCCTACTAGGGGCAACTGATGTCAGGAATACTTGTCACCGCCGGCGGATGATTCCGCAGATGGCGCCGGTCATCAGACCGGCGAAGGCCACGGCTCCGGAGAGCCACGTGAGGAGGAACGCGGACCGGTACATGTCCGATCCGCTTTCCAGGTTGGCGACGAAGAACGTCCCCACGCCGTTCGCCAGCAGGCCGGCGAAGGCCATGGCGACGCCCGCCCACATCAGCACAGACAGGCGCGTGTAGCGCTTGTACTCGTGCTTGACCAGGGCGATGCCCTGTTCGACGAGCGTCGGCAGGCGCTTCATGAGCGGATCTGTGCTCCCCTCGGCTGCGCTCCCGATCTTGCGCAGAATGTCCTGCGCCTCCTCGTCCCTGGCCTCCGCGCGCGCGGCCTTCTCGGCCTCGCGCTTCTCCTGGCGCCGACGGCGATTCGCCTCGTTGGTCGAGGCGTTGGGCTTGTCGCTGAAGGAGCCGCTGAAGTCGTCGCTGAAGTTGTTCACTGCTTTGTCCTCTGCTGGAGGTCTACGAAAGAGGGCGTGCACCACGTTGGTACACGTTCCCTCAATAGACTTCTGGCAGAAAACACGTCATTTTTGGCAGTGTTTGGGCCTGTTTTGCGGCCCTATTCGACCTGCGTTTTGAGCTCTTCTAGGAGCACCCAAAGCTGCGCAAGGGCGCCTGCGTGTATGTCACGGACTTGCTCACGCGTCATCAGGTACACGTGTGATATCTGCTCGCAGCTCTGCGGCTCCTCACCGCCAAGGCCGTTGTGCCGGCGAACGATATCAGCCTCTATCGGTTCGAGACCTTCAAGTGCTTGCGCTATTGCAGCCGCGAGGTCCTCTTGCTGAAGCGCTTCGATAGCTAGCGATTCAGTGTCTTTGCCATCTACTAGGTCGTCTGATCCTACAGAGTCAGAGCTACCAGATGCGGTGATGTTGGATAGGGAAACGATCTGTCGATCACAGCTGATCTCGTACAGTGCCCTGTCGATCTCACTCCACTCCAGCCGGGCGAACACCTCGTCTTCGTTCGGTGTGTACTTGAGCTCTTTGCGAAGCTCTCTCGCTGCTTTCTGGAAGTCGGCACGCAGCTTCTGGAAACTAGGCGGCGTCTTGATCTGCAGCTTCTGTAGCTCCGATCGAACACCAGCCATGATCCACCACACGGCGAAGGTGGAGAACTTGATCGGCTTGCCGTCGTCTCGCATTCGTGACGTATCGAAGCGGTCGATGGCGGTGAAGATGCTCATTGACCCAGCTTGGAACAAGTCCTGGAAGCGTGGGTCGTTGACGTGGCAGAACTTCTGAACGCAGTTGATGATGAGCCGCACGTTGTGCTTGAACAGCAGCTCTCGAGCCACAGGGTCTCCGTGCAGATCGACACGAAGCAGCAGCTGCCGCTCGTATTCACGATCAAGTACGGGATACTTAGCGGTTAGACCTTGTAGATAGCGTTCGTGGTATTCGTTCACGTCAGGGCACGCAGTGCAGCGTCTCGCAAGTAAGAGTGAACGTTGTGAGCGTTCACGGCAGGAACCTGGAAGAGAACGAAGTCCCACTGACCTCGTATCACTGGTGATTGCCCGGCTTCCGCAAACGTGCCGGTAATGTCAAGGCCCTGGGTTGCTAACGCCAGGGCCTCTGCAATCTTCTCAAGGTCGTTGATCGAGCCCCGAGTGATATGAAACACGATCTTAGTCAGACCGCCGTACGTAGGGACTACCGCCGAGCGACCAGTCATCACGTACCGGCCCCTATTGAGGTTGAGCTCTTCCCAATCGATCTCGAAGGCGCTCTGCCCTGCGAGGTCGCCGAGGTTCTCGAGCTTGTTTGCGGAGTCGATAGCTGCCTTGAGCTTGTCGACGTCGCCGGTAGTGAAGTCTGTATCAGTCATTTGATGCGCGCCAGCATTGCGGTATGTAGCCGCTCGATTAGATCCTCCTCGTCCCGGAAGAACTTCCCCCACTCTTCCAGCGGCTTCCGGGCGATCGCGTAGTGGAAGCACAAGCCCATCAGGTGGTTTGGGCTGTCTCGGTACACCTCAGCCTCAAACGCAATATCCGCAACGCGGCCTAGCCAGCGAGCAGGGACCCAGATGTCTCGGATCAGGTAGGGCTTGTTCTCTGGGTCGAAGATACCTTCGTCCGGCAGCAGCCCGTCCAGCAGGCCGTTCTGGATGCTCCAACCGACCATATACATCAGCGGCCGAGAAGGGCTGCGCTGAGACAGGTCGCAGAGCTCATCCAGCTGAGCTTTGAGGTGCGCGGTTAAGACGATCCAGGTCCGCGTCCCCTTGTGCGTGTACCGATCCATCCCCACCCCCAGCAGCGAGCAGAACTCGGCCACATCGGGGGCACCGTGAGACTGACGTTTCGGTGTCCTGGGAGAAGCCATCGTATCCAAGGTCGTGACCGATATCCCCGTGCTGGGGACAGATCACTGCTCCGTACTTTTCCATTTAGTACCGGCCCACGCAACGGCTATTGCATCGGCCACGTCCTGATGCGCAGTCAGCAGCCCCTTGGGGTAGCCCAGCAACGCCAGGTCCTCCTCAAAGCGCCTATTGATCTGCTTCCGTACTATCTTTTTGGCTACATCGCCACGATTAGCCTTCACCCCTAGAATATGGCGAACTGATTTGACATTCAGCAGAACAACCGGGATGTCCCGTCTTCGGGTGATGGCTGAGGCCACGCCTACCACCTTTGCGACCTGAGTCATAGACCGCAGGTTAGGGACTCCTGGATTGAACCAGACGTCCTCAATGAACGCATGAGTCGGGTTCGCTTCTTCTAGGAAGCTCTCGAGCTGCTTAGCGAACGATACCAAACGATCCTCGAACACAAGCCCGGCTTTCATGTCGAACCGCTCTGCGTAAGACAGCCAAAATCCGACGTCAGGGTCCGGAGCTAGGACCCCAACGCCGGCTTTCACGGAGCCACAGTCGATGCCGACTATTCGCTCGATGGCTTGCTCCGGTTCGGATAGAGCTTGTCCAAAAGCGCGCTACGCTTGCTCGGGGGCACGTGGTGGAGCACACGGTCGACATCCTTGGGTGCCGGCGGCACGTGCTGGTAGGGAGTTGCCCCGAACAGTTGCTGCAACCTGTTCATCACGTCCTGCCCACTTATATCCTTGACCAGCTTGCTACCGAAGAAGGATGCAGGGATCGTCAGGTTTAGGTTGGTCCCTAGGGGATTCTGCACCGTCATGTCCGGGTCTCCCCCTCTGGGACCTGGAGGCGTGATCTCGATGTAGTAGAAACTGCCGGTGACTGTGGCGGCCCCAATAGGGTTGGTCGCGCTGATCGTGATGGTCTCAGGCGCGAAGGTCCAGAACTTGGTAATCTCGTCGCTCATGGTTGTAAAAGAGGAGACCCCGGCCGAAGCCGGGGCCCCCTCAACAGCAACAGAAGCCCGATTAGGCGGGCACCACTTCGTTCAGTTCGATGCCTGCGGCATCAGCTTCGTCGTACAGGTAGTTCAGCAGGTCCTGGAAGATCAGGAACCGCTCGTCATCTTCTCCAGCGTATTGGGCGACCAATTCTTGCTTTCGTTGGACGACTTGGTGCTGGAACTCGCTCTTGTCGAATCCAGCCTCCACGAACTTCGCGATGATACCTTTCACCACCGCTTGGCGATCATCTCCTGAGATCCGCCCTGCCTCGACGCGGTCGTTGACGATCCCTTCCTCTTCGTCATCCGACTCACTCTCCTCCTCTTCTTCGGGCTCCTCCTCGTCATCGTCATCGACTGAGTCCAGAAGCTCGTCGATGTCGGTCACTTCTTCCTCGGCCTCCTCGGCCTCGTCTTCATCCTCCACGTCAGCCGGGGTGGCTGCGCGCAGCTGCGCGGTGTACGTGCTGGAGAGGGACAAGGGGATTTCGACGACCTCTTCGACGCCGAGCTCCTCACACGCCTCCTCCGCGTCCACAGCAATGACCAGGCGCGGCTTCTTCTCCGTGGTAAGGAATGCGCGGTGCGCAGGCACCACGCCCAGGTTCGAGTAGTCGTACTCGCCCTCGTCGTCCTGCGGAGCTACCAGCACCATATGGGCTCCCGGTACTACCTGCTCGATCAGGTTCTTCGCCTGCAGCACGCTCAGGGTCTGCTGAGAGACGCCGTCAATGTCGTCTGTCTGCATCGTCATGATCGTGGTTGCCAGCGAGTTAAGCAGCGTCGTACCGATCGCGGCTGAGCCCTTGGGATCGAGCTTGCCCAGGACATGCATGTACTTCTCGAACTCATCAAGCCGGGCAGTAGGTATCTGCAGCTTGATGTTCTTCGGGTGCATCTCCTGCGCTTCTTTGATATCCGCCTTCGTGATGCCGGCGTCGTCGAGCGCGCGGTTGACCCGGTTCTTCAGGTCCTTACCCAGCAGCGAGTGCTGACCACCCTTCTCAAGATACGGCAGCCATTTGTGCACGTTATCCGCTGTCAGCAGTTCGTGCCGCAGGAGCGGCCGCAGCATTGTGAGCTTGTTCCAGTTGATCCGGTTGAGGATGGTGATGTTCGCATCCAGCCCCAGGAACTCGAAGATCTCCCACGATCGGGCGAGTGCCTTCGCCTTGTCCGGGCTGATCTCCAGCTCCAGCTCACAGTACTCCTCGAAGGTCCGGTAGCCCTTGTCAGCCGCCCGTCCCGAGGCGTTCAGTGCGTAGAGCATGAACGCCATCTCGGGAGCTCGACGCATCTGCTCCTCGTTCACCGCGCGAGCGCGCTTCTCGAGGGTGACGGCGTCTCGAACCGAGGGGTCGAACAGACCTTTGGATCCGTGATCGGTGTTGATCAGATCGCGGCCGGCAGACTCGACCTCCTTGAGGAGGGCTACCTCGGACTTCACATCGTCCAGGCTGCCGGGCTGGGCCTTGCGGGTAGTTGCCTTCTTGGATGCACGCTTCTTAGTGGTGCGGGAGGCGGTCTTCTTACTCGAGCGTTTCTTGGCCATCTTGAATATCGGGTTGTTTCTTTCCGCGAGTCTTCTTCGGGAAGCAGTGATCTTTGAACGGGCAAAAGAGCGCCGGGCTGCTACTGCGATTCTTGCAGCGCTTCATGGCAAGCTCGGGGGTCCCGTCAGAGACCAGGTGGTGAATGAGTTGGATCTGTTGCTCTTGATGAGTGAGCGCGTGCGTATCCACAGGAAAGTGGAAGGCCCGCCGCTCATCGGGGTTGTCACGTGACAGGTAGAGAATCGTCACTCCTCGGCACGCTGTCGCGTCAAGTCCTGATACTAACTCAGTTTCTAGGGCTCGTGTCAACATCGAAGCGTACAACCTGGCCTGAAAGATGTCCCTGGTTCGGGGCAACTCCATGAAGGGATCAGGCTCGAGCAGGAGTTGTCCAGCCTCAGGCCCGGGTTTGCGGCGCAGGCCGCGCAAGTAGTCGTCACTGACGGTCTTAATCTCCAGAACCTCCCACTGGTCCTCCACAGCGACGACACCGTCGATTCGGCCGCTGATGGCGTAGCTCTCGCCTAGCGGCGACTCGATGCGGACAGCCAGCTCACGGTAGCGCCAGTTCTCGGCCAGGGCCTGGTGCCACTCCTCTGAGCCCTCCGGGGGCATCCCTGGAAGCTCTGTGTTGAAGCACGGCCCTACCACGTCGCCGGTGTCTCGGTGTACCCAGAGACCCCATAGCAGGCCAGAGATAGGAGCCAGCACCCGGTCCTGGAACGCGTCGTGGATCGCAGATCCGGCCAGCCCTAGCTGACTCAGCGCGACCTCGTCGTTGACCTGCTTAGGGGTCCTTCGGGGCAGATCCTCCCATACCCCCTCCAAGCGCCGGTAGACCTCCTTGGTCTGGCACATGAAGAACAGCTTGCTAGGATTGAAGCGCTTCGAGACGCGCCCAGGGCGTTTTGCCGCCTTGTGCTCGCCCTCGCGAATCCGCTTCAGAACCTCGTTGTTCTCGGTAATGCCTGATTGCTGACCGCTGAGCTCGGCAGCAACAGTGGCTAGATCTGTGATGAAACTCATCGGTCACTCTGTATCAAGGCGTCGTGTGCATCAGTGAACGGCCAAGTAGCAGGCCGCACCTTACGCTTGTCCTCGCTGTATCCGTCCCAGTGCATAGCTCGATCGTGTAGATCGATCTTCAATGAGCTAGGTATCAGCTTTGCGATCATCTTCGGAACGGCGGCGTCCACCTCCGCCTCCGACACTGACGGCACCGGAAACGTAGGGTCCAAGAACAGCCGGTAGTCGCGGTACACCAAGTGAGGCCGTGATTTGTCATCTGCCGCCCACAGCACGATGACGCGGTAGTACGCCTCCGGTTGCTGTACGAGCTCGCGCAGTGCGGACACGGCGTTGTTAGGGCCCCAAGCTACCGCATTCAGCGCATCGCGAATGATGTTGTCGTACATCACGCGAACAACCGCTGTCTGCTTAAGCCCCTGACTACGCAGCTGCTCAAGTGCTGCGTTCATGGCGCGAACAGCTGACTGGTAAGTATCGCCCGACAGGTTGGGTCCTTCTGTAAAGCTGGTCCCATCGAAGTGCAGCGTCAGCACGCGCTTCTTGTCGAGTATCTGCACGATCGCAGTTTCATGCTCTTCCGCCATGGACCGGCATTGGGCGTACATCATGTCTATCCGCGTCGAAGACGGGAGCATGTTTTCGCAGTCAGCGACAGCTACATACTTCATTGGATCTCGTTCAAAACAGTTCGTCGAAAGGTGCGTTCGGAGATCGCTGAGAGCTTCATTCGGTCAAGCGTGATGTTGTGGCCTACACCGTCGGCGAACGTCGCTATCTCAAACTGCCGCACGCGAGCAGTGACTCCAACCTCGTCGGGTCGCCAGTTGATGGATGAGATCCCTAGCTGCGGCAGCATATCTGCTGCTATCAGCACGAAGCCGAGAGGACCTTCGATCTCCCGCTTCCCGAAGCGGATGCCCAGGGCTACGTGTGGCTTACGCATCCAGCCAGCTTGTGTGATCGCTTTGCGCCACCACTGAGCTTCCACGCGCATGTGCGCCTTGGAGGTCGCCTTGGCCTCAAAGAACCAGGTCCGACTCCAGGCGTCACCTTTCTGACGCCCAGAGCCGGATCCACGAGTACGAACCAAGCCGAAGTATTCTTCGGCTAACTTCTCGTACTCCTCACCCGTCTTGCGGTTCTTGTGCGCGCGGCGGCTATAAGTCTCCGAGGTCGATGTCCCCGGCTTTGCCTTTGGCTGCTGTTCTTCGGGCAACTTGTGCCCGTGCGTCAACCTTTCCCACGCGTTCTTTCGTTTCATGCAAGAGCTCCCAGATGACGTCTGTCTCCGGAAGAAAGGGTGAGTACATGTAGTTGCGTGCAGACAAGTGCGCACGCGCAGTAGCAGACGTTGTCATCTGCGCCAGGATCGGAAGGCGTAGCATGAACCGCACATCCTCCCGGCCTAGGAACCCGTGGATGTCTGCCACAGTCGAGAAGCTACGACCGAGCATGCAGTACTTGCCTTTCGCCTTTTCAAACCACCGAGGGTCGGGCTTGCGGCCGGTGGTCGAATCGCCTTCACCAAGGTACTTGATGACCTCGTAGAGCTTTGCGCTCTCTGTTGTGTCGCCAGCGTAGTACTGCGTCTTTCCCTGCTTGTGATCGCGCAGGAACAGTCGCGCACTACCTTGGCGCCCAGTCTCGCCGCCGGTTTTGTCCTTCTTCAGCGTCACGTTCATGTCAGCGATGATGTGCTCACGCTTGAAGCCTCCGTCGATGCCTTCGTTGTACCGCGTGTTGATGCGGTACGTTTGCATGTTGGAGTACCCGACTGCCCTGCCACCAGCTTCGACGCGATTGTCCGCACGAGGGTTAGGTGTGTTGATATCCGTGCGAAGCTGATTGGTGTACAGAAGCGTCGGGTCTACGCCTTCTTCGATCCAGCTGTCGGTTTGAGCAGCGTTGAGCTGCGACATGACGCGGCCCATGGCCCGAGCAAGCATGGCAGGCTGGGCTTTACCGTCGCGCATCTCCTTAGGCAGCATCGCGGCCACTGAATCGATAACACCGATGTCGAGCGCAGATTGACGGATCAGCGAAGACAAGATCTCGCCAGCCTGCTCTGCTGTCTTGACGCGGCAGATAGCAAAGGTTGAGTCCGGGCTGACACGCAGGCCGTCTTCCACCTCTTCAAAGTCGTCGTCTTCGTCTTCCATCGACAAGCGACCACCCAGAAGCACGCCCCATACAGCTGCCCAAGCCGGGTCGAAGTCCTTCTCGATGTCGAACAGCACAGCGCGGCCACGGTCGCACTGGCCGCACATACAGGTCTCAGCGATCTCACCTGTCTCCTCGTTGAGGAACGGGATGATAGGCGTGAAGCACTGCCGGCATGTGCGCTGAACAGCGCCGATCATCCGGTACGCGAACAGCGACTTGCCCTTGTGCTGGTCACCTGACAGCTGAAGACGTGTTCCGTGCACCGGCCGCAAGTTCAGGTCCCACTCGATCTGACCCGTGTAGATCAGGTTCTTGCGGAACTCAGAGAATACGGCCGTGGCACGGAAGCTGTCGCTCTTGGTGTTAACGCTGCCCTCGAGCACATCACTGATACGGGCTCCCCGGCCGCTGCGGCGTCGAGTCCTAGCAGCAGCTTTGCTTGCTTCTTTAGGGTTCAGGGACTTACGTGTGGATGCCTTCTTAGAGGCGCGTTTCTTTGCCATGTCAGTTGGTGCTTACGGAGAAGATAGGCTCCTTGCCGCCTTCGGTGAACACGAGGTTCATGCGCTTCATCAAGTAGAGCTGTGTCCGATCGAACACCTTGTCCGCGATCTTGTCGAAGGCTCCCAGCTTGTCAGCCGCGACCGGGCTCGTCAAGGTGATGCCTAAGGCTCGCGAGCTGAACGGGCCGTGGACATGCTGGCCCACCTTGATGTTGTTGGTGATGCTGATACTGGGACCCTTGCCGGTGTCGTCGTTAGCTTCGGCCACGACCTTGGGAGCCGCCGGCTTGTCGCCAAGCTCGAACAGCGGATCCCGCTCCATCCACTGGAACACCCGGTTAGCGGCCGACCGCATCCACCAGCCAGCCATCTCGTAGTAGCGGTCGGTCAGCTCCTCGAACTTGGCAACCTCCGCTGCTGCCAGCGGAATGGTCAGGACCGTGTGGATGGTGTGGCTGCTGTAGGGGCCGTACACGTCACCAGAGAACGTGAGTGCGTCAGTGACAACAACGGTGGCGTCAGGATTCATCTTGTTTCGGAGCTGCAGTCGGTAGGTGTCATCGAGAATTTGGCGCTCGGTCTTCTGAAAGCCTGTGCCTTCTCCGACAAACGCCATGACGTGTAGAGTTACAGGTCGGATCATCCAACAATCTCCACGGGGGATCCGGTCATCTTGTAGAAGTCCCTGCGGCTCTTCGAGCCGTAGTACAGGTTCGAGGGGTGTTGGAAAATAGGATCTATGACTATGGGTTCGGGCTTACCAGGCAGGTACCGCTCGACGCGGCCCTTAGCCTGGCGTATGTCGCTGACAGGCAGCGCCAGCACCAACGCGTCCTTGTGCGGTATGTCCAGCGCCTTCTCCGCTACGCCGTAAGTGGCAAACGTCACCGGACGCTGCAGAGCCTCTTGCCTCTCTGCTTGGGATACACCAGCTCGAGCTTTTCCGATATAGAGGCCGCACTTGTCTTCGCCGACAATCTTGCCTGTTCGTAGAGCTAGCTCAACAAGGTGGTTGACGTACTTGGACAGTACGAGCACCTGACGGCGCTTCTTGACTAGTCCTGCAACTACGGTCGCTAACCACTGGTTGTACTTGTCGTACTTGCTGATGGTCTGCAGAGTGTGAAGCGTGTCAGGCGGCCCCCAGTCAACGAAGCGTTGAGTCTTCATTGGCAGCTTGCCGCCGCACTCGTTGGGATAGCTCTCCTTGAAGTGCTCACATGTGAACTCACATGATGCGTGCGAGGTCATCCGGTGATGGCGCTTGCACCACGCAGTGCCGAAAGACGCTTTTGTCGGCATAGGCACAGGCACTTTGACCTGCTTGACCCGCGCCAGCATCGAAGTAGTTTTAGCCTCAACAACAGTGGTGCCGAGTAGGGCTTTGAACACCCACTCCATGCTGTCACGCCGGTCGATAGTTGCGCTGAGGCCCAGGCTCCATCGGAAGTCCAGCTGGCACATGCTGGCGTAGAAAGAAGGTGCAGCGAACACGTGCACCTCGTCTACGATCAGCAGGTCGCATTGCAGCGGTTTACTCAACCGCTCCGGAGTGCGCATCAGCGTCTGTGCAACGATGATCAACGCGCCCGGCTCCTTGAGCTCGATATCGCGCGCCAGTTTGCTGCCCCTGACAATCTTGACAGGCATGTCGGGGATCGTGTCGCCGATGCGCTCTTGCCACTGCTTCGCGATGTCGATCTGGTCGACTAGCACGATGATGCGGCCAGCTCGCATGCGCTCAGCCACAGCCATCGCCATGATGGTCTTGCCGCTACCGCACTTGGCGTTCAGGATGCCGCCGGTCTCTTTGTGTAGCAGCGCCGTGACTTCACGAACCGCATTTTCTTGCGGTTCGTACAGTGTGAACTTGAAGTCCCAGTCGTGTTCGGTGTGTTCGTTCGGCTGGCGCAGTGTGGCGCCAGCAGCCATAGCGTCGTTCAGCCACCTGTTGAGCGTGTCACGCCCAGTCCAGATGTGGTGAAACTTAGGCAGTAGAAGTCCACCCTCTACCTTATGCCACAAGTTGAACGACGTATCTACGGGGTTGCCTTCGGCATCGACCTCGGGGCGGAACTGCTCTGGCGTAGCTTTGAGGCCGACCTGCTGGAGCAGGCCGGCGTCTCGCAAACGCTTGGCCAGGGGTACTGGCGCTAGCAGCATTCCGCGCACTGTCAGCTCACCAGAGGGAGTCGAAGAGTTGCGGTTTGCTTGGGGTGTCATCGTCATTGAGCGGCGGAGGCCCGTCGCAGTCTTGCGGGTAACGTCGGATGTCTAGCGTTGTTGCGCCTTGCCTGGCGCTTGCCTGGATTTCGTCACCCCAGAGTTCCAAGGCTTTCGCCTGAACCTCTTCGAGGCTATCAGCCACGACCAGACCGAGGACTCTTGGTTCGGAGCCCTCGGTCTGTAGCTCGAGCTGGTAGCACTGCCGCCCCTGCTTCATCCATTCCGAAGGGAATGCGAATCCGTCATAGGGCGATTCGTGCTCTTCGCTCATGCCTCAGCCGTCACCTTCTCACGCCGCAACGGCACCAACGGCGTCATCCTGTCGCGAATCACCACGTGCAGTTGCGGTGCCATACGGACTTGTTGGTTTACGTACTCAATCATTGACGCAGGTGCCGGCATGCGGAAGCTGCCTGTCAGGTACTGCGCCTGCATCTGATCGTACGTCAGCGTCTTGTGGCACCAGCCCATGTGCCCAGGAGGCGTCCGCTCCGCATCCTGCCCGCTAACCAGCGACTCGTAGTGGTCGCCGTTCTCTGCGCAGAGCTGAATCAGCATCCCTAAGTCGTTGTGCATCATCATGTCGTAGTACGCATCCATGAAGAGTCCGACGCCGGAGGTTGCGTACGGAGTGCGCTCGTCGGGCAACGGGGCGGCTCGACCACGATGCTTCTGCGGACGGTGCACGACAAACCGAAGCTGGTCGGCGTCCACCTTAGTACAGTCCAGCATCACACCGCGAGAGGTCTCAGCCAGCACCACAGGCGTCGTGTCTTGCAGACGCTTGTAAACGTAGGCACGACCCACGTTCTGTGTTCGCCACGAGAAGTCCGTGACCACGCCGTAGACACCTGCGATGCGGTTCAGGTTCACTGAATAGCGCGGAGCCATCTCGAACGCTCCTTTGGCGTGTGCGTTATCTCGGAGCTCGCGCATCGTGCCGGCCAGCACAGTGCTCTGCACAAACGGCAGCCGCCACACTTTCACGTCGTTGGTGGCCGTGGCTGAGGTAGTCACCAGGTCCACCCACAGCGGCAGCATGTTGGGCAGAGCGTCTACCCGGCGTGTCGGTCGCGCATCATTCCGGTAGTTCAGCGCGTCCCTTCCGGTCACGTTCGGAGATAGCGGGATCCGTATCCCCCTCTTCCTCGTTTGGTGCTCCAACCACGTCAGCGGTAAGCGGGTCGTATTATTGTCCAGCCTTCTGGCCTTGAACGAGGACGTTGCCGCCAAGTGAAAAGTCATCCGGTACAGTCGTCTCATCTTCGGTTGTCTCTTGTTTTTCAGTGATCTCGTTTAGACGAACGTTCGAGCTGAAGGTGTATCCCATCTCCTTCAGAAACGGAGAGGGCGGAATGCCGCCTTCGGCTGTTACGATCAAGTAGTTCTGCGCACGAGTGATGGCCACGTACATTAGCCGTCGCTCTTCATCCACCTCAGAGTTCTCGTGAGGCAGCATCCCCTCGTTCGCGTTCATCACGATGACCATCGGCCATTCGCGACCCTTGGAACGGTGGATCGTCATGAGCTGCACAGCGTCCGTCGACTCGTTGCGACGTAACAGCTCAGCTTTGGTGCGTGCAACGTGATCCAGGAATCCTCGCGTTGCGGTGTATTCCGGGAGCACCTTCTCTTCGAGGACGCGTACTGCTCGTAACGCGTCATCGTCTGCGATAGTGATCGCTTTCTTCTTGTATTGCTCGATCAACCAGGCTTCGTAGGGCATCTCGGCCAAGACTAGAGCAAGCAGCTGGCTCGGTGAGGCACCTGTGGTGTTCTCCCTGGAAAGGCGATGAAGCACATCCTGCAGAGCACGGATGTTCTTCCTGATGTTGCTGCCTCGAGTGAGCTCGAACACAGAGTCGAGTACCTCAAGCGCATCAGGATCGAGACTGTCGTGGTCTCGAATCGCGCTGCGAACATGCTCACCTTTGATGAACCGCGTAGGGCGGTTGACGATTCGGGTGAGCGCGCCAAGGTCCTTGAGGTTGACGGCGAGCGACAGATAGTCAATCAGTGGCGATACGGCCCGCAAGCCGAAGAAGCCCTCCCGGTTGACGGCGTTGTAGAACGGAATCCCACCACCGGCGAACGCCTCCTCTGCAAGCGCAGACTCGGCATTCGTCCGGTACAGCACCGCGATGTCGCGGTATTGGTAGCCGAGGTTCTTGGTTGCGTAGTTTACGGACGCAAGCAGCACGTCTCGCTGCTTTGCTGTCTGCACGCACTGAACCTCACCACCCTCAGCTCGTGTAGCTTGAATCCTCTTGTCGTGACGTTGATCGTTCTGCTCGATCAGGCTGTTAGCCCGGCCGATAACAGCAGGCACAGAACGGAAGTTCTGATCTACTGTGATGCGACGATACGGGCCGAAGTGCGACTCGAAGTCGAGCAAGAACTTCGGATCACAGTGGCGGAACTGGTAGATCGAGTTGTGGAGAACAACACCGTTACAGGTGGTGTAGTACTTGTCGTCAAGCTCCAAGCTATACACCGGCACATCGCGAGCACGACTGACGCTCAGCCACAGCGGACCGCTGCGTATCCCGTAGTAAGAGACCAGCTGCGAGCTCGTTACCGGCTGAACTAGACAATCCACAATCTGGATTGCCCGACCGGGCAGCACGAGTTTCTTGAGCACCGTCTCCTCGGTGATGCCCTCATCTACGATGGTGTCGCCCAGCTGATGTCGGCTGATCAGCGGAGCACTCTTCAACCGCTCCTCGAACAGCAGAATGTCTGCTGCCTTATCTTGTCGCGCTGCGAAGACATTGTGTGTCGTTGGGTCCGCCAGGGTGCGAGCAAGTTCCGGATGGAAATCAAGTTCATCGGGGTACTTCTCCTGCAGGTGCTTGGCAAAGCCTAATACGGTGGCTTGGCTGGGGTCGCCACACACTAGCCACGCTACGGACTTGTTGTCGCGAACATCCTTCCAGATACGAATCCAGTTAGACGAAACATGTCTGCGGTTTATGTCACCAAAGGCGAGCTTGAGCAGCTCAACCTGATAACGCCCTGCTGTGCGGACTACCGCAACTGCGTACACGAAGTCACGGCTGGCACCACCAAGCTGTAGCGGAAGCCTATGGTTAGGCGTCAGCTGTAGGTATCTGGTGTTTGGGCGCACTGCCTTACTGACCAAAGTCAGGATCAGACCGGAGTAGAGGTTCTCCGATGCGTTCGTGATGGCCCCGACCGACTTACGCAGCCCACCAATGACCTTGCCTGAGTTTATCACGGCCTCGGCCGTGCTCAGGTCAGAATGGCGATCGTGCGTTGGCTTGAGCGTCGTGACCAGCATGCCGGGCCGGATGCTCTCCACAGGCATAGCCAGCTCGCGGTTCTCCTGAACGTGCACCTCAATCATGTCCCCGGCCAGGTGGCACTGGTCCTCGTCACCGACCGCGAACAGGTTGTTGTCCGTGATCAGCTGAAGGATCTGCGCTTGGCACGGATCTACGTCCTGAAACTCATCGACCAAAACCTCTCGGTAGTGCTCCTGGAGTCTACGGGCGAGAGTCGGGCGCGAGCTTAGCTCATGCAAGACGTCGACCAGCATGTCCTCGAACGTGACTCGGCCAGCCTCTCGCTTCATCTGCTCGTACTGAACAGCCGCGATCATCAGTGATGCGAGGCCGTCAGTCGGCTGCTGCTCGATCAGCTCCTCCCACTTCGTGGGATGCACACCGTTGAGCTTCAGTCGAGTGACTGTGCTGAGCACTTCGTCTGCTACGACATCGGCTTTGGCTCGCTCGTCCAGACCGTCGTTGACATACTTGACAGCCTTGTCCGCCCACATGATGCGGCGCCAGTCTTCTCGAGCATCGAGAATCGCTGACCGGTCGAGGTACGGGTAGACGTCCAGCTTCTTTAGCATCTGGAGCGACCAGCTGTGGAAGGTGCCGATGAACGAATCAGCCGGCATAGCCTGGCCTCCGAGACGGTTGTTCATCTCATCGGCCGCTGCACGAGAGAACGTCAGAACCAGCAGGGCTCCTTTGTTCTCGCGTGCAAGTCGTCGAGCTCTCTCGACTAGTACAGTTGTCTTGCCGGATCCGGGTACGGAAACAACGGCAACGTTCCCGTCATCGTGGTTGACCGCCTCGGTCTGTTGTTCGGTGAGTCTCTTCATCTTGGATGATTTGCTTGATTCGGTTTGCTAGTGAGGTTTGGTCGTCGCTAAACAGAATTGCCATAGGCAGAGACTGCCTCAGGAATCCCCAACGAACAGCGGGCGACGAGTCGCTGTTGTCTTCGTGAAAACCCACATCTTCGAGATGCGGGTCTAACGAGTTGATGAACGTGTCGATGAACCGGTCTGTGGCCTGTCCGTACGACGTGTCCGGGAACGTCGCAGTCAGCGACGGCTCAGCAGGTAAGTACACAGAAAGGTACGAACCTGTTTCTTCTGCCACATACTGCACGACCACTCGGCCTTGGTACGACACTGCAAGGCGTTCCTGCAGTGCGCGGCGGATCGTGAACTTCAGCAGCAGCGCGTTGATTACATGTGGGTTGTTGGGACAGGTAGGAGGTCTAGAAGAAAAGAAAGGGTTGTCGTTCATAGGTCACCTAACATCTCGTCGAAGTCCTCAAAGTCGGATTCCGGAGTAGTGGGCTTCATGAGCTCATCGAGTTCTGCTTCTGCAGCTCGACGGGCAGCAAGACGCTCCTGGCGTGTGATGATGGTGCGGGTATCTCCTGTAGTACGGGTGATCGGACCACGGTCAGGGACGATGGTCTCACACCACTTGATGTCGTCAGGCGGAAGCATGGCGCACGCACTCTTCTGCGTGAGTCGCTTAGCTTCGTCCAGCTCGACCATCTCTCCCCAAGTCTTCTCAGTGAAGACACGGTCCTCCTTGCCGTCGATCTGGGCGTAGTACAGCCCGATCTCCGGCACAACGTCTCGGTCTTTATCCGACCATGTCTCGCACAGCTTGGCGCCTGCGAGGATCGGGACCTGAAACGGGAAGTACGGATATTCCATCACGTACTTAACGAGCTTGGCAGCCTCGCGGCTGTACCGCTTGGGGCAGACGTATCCCAGCTCGTCGTGCACCTGGAACAGTAGCTTCATTCCGGGGAACTTCGGCTGCACGTACTTGCGGATGATCATCATGTTGACCTTCAGCAGATCAGCCGAGCTGCCCTGAATGATGGCGTTCAGGATCTTACCCTTCGCCACCCGGTCGTCGGTGAAGTGCCGTCTACGGCCGGAGATCATCTCGTACTCAGTGATCCCGTGCATGAACTGCTGCTCGAGCTTGTCCATGAACGCAGGGATACTGGCGTACTCGGTGAAGAAGCCGTCACGCCACTCAGCTGCTCGCGGAATGTCGTATTCGTTAGTGTCCGGCTTCAGCAGCATGTTCTGACGCGCGAATTTCTCCGGACCCATCCCGTAGTTGAACCCGAAGTTGACGCCTTTGGCGTTCTTGCGGGGGATGCCGAGAGACGTTGCCGTCTTCTGGTGAACGTCGCCGATGTAGTAAACGACATCGTCGATCACCACCTTGCGGGTGTAGATCTCACTCAGTGACTTGTCGCCCGTGACGTGCGACATCATCCGCAGCTCGATCTGGCTCTGGTCGCAGATGATCAGGTCGTAGCCTTCTTCGTACTCCTCGTCAGGGTCAGGTGCTCGGAACACTTCGCGCAGCTGCACACCCATGAATCGGATGCGGTCGTCGTAGGCTGCGCTCTTGCCCCGAGCAGGGATGTTTTGGAGGTTCGGTCCTGATGAGCTTAGGCGCCCGGTCTTGGTACCTGTCGGCTTGAACGTGGCGTGGATGCGCGCGTCGGGCATCCGTTCAAGCACCGGAGGAATCTTGTCGACATAGGTGCTGCGCAGCTTGTCGACCGACCGGAAGTTCAGAATCATCTGACCAATCCGGTGGTCAAGCATCTCTAGCGTTGTCGAATTGCAGGATATGCCTTCTCTGCGAACAGCGGTAGGTACGTTCGTCACATCGAACGGACCGTGCCGCTTAATGTAGTCTTGTCCGAACTTGTTGAGGTTTGGCAGCCACATCGTCTCTTTCGTGTTCGCGTCGAACACGCGTCGGTAGCGCGGAGGGGTCAGCCCCATGTCGCTGAACAGGACTTCGCACAACTGCTTCGGGCTGTTGGGGTTGAACTCTCGTCGAGCAATGTTGTGAAGCTCGCCGAGAAACTCCTCAACAAGAGGGTTGATCACATCGCTCTTCTTCTGCAGTCGATCAAGATCCACCGGCATGCCGGTGACTTCCATCTCGATGCAGATGCGCAGCACTTCGAGTTCAACCTGCACCCAGTGCCACAGGTTGGCTCGCGTCAGCTTGCGATGCGCAATGCGGTACAGCGGCAGCAGTCGCTTGGCATCAAGTGCTGCGTACTCGCGGAACTCTTTCTCCGCTTTAACGTGCAGCTTGATCAGCTCAGCCTCAGCCTTGCGAACACCGCGCTGAACAAACTTCTCGTACCGGTCGCAGTGCTTGTCTGCGAAGATCTCTTCGCGCTGGGCTTTGAGCCACTTAGACGGCTCACCCTTTTTGGCCTCTTCCTTGGTCCAGCCTTGATCCTGTATCAGCTGCCGGCGTACACGCGTCCACGGCATCGCAGGGTCATTGAACGTAGGCCAAGGTCGCCATCGCTTACTCATCGGCTCACGCCAGCGTTCCAGGTTGGTCTGGTGCGTGCGGATGAGATTGTTCAGGTAGCGGATGCGCCGATGGGTCGGGCTATCACGCGTGACGTCTTCGTAGGAGCGCTTGTCCCGCACCCGCAGGTAGCGAACCTCGAGATCCTTTTGACCAAGCGGCTGCTCCTCGTTGATCAGCCAGAACAAGACCATCGTGTCGATGATCTTTGCCCGGAACTGGTCGAACGGAAGGATGCCGTTTGAGTGGCCCAGAATGCAGTCGTACCGCGCGTTCTGGATGACTACGGAGTAGTCGGGGTTGCCGCAGATCTCGCGGATGAATGCGATGACTTCGTCGGTGAGCGTGAACACCCCGACCTTGTCGTCACATGAGATCGATATCAGCGTTGCGCGTGCTGTCCACGCGTCTTTGGCGTCCTGCGGTCGTCCTGTTGTCGACTCGGCTTCAAAGTCGTACCCGAACAGCTTGTGCTTCGCTATGAGGGCACGAAGCTCCGGGATCGACGCGTACTTGATCGCGACCATACCTACTCCGAATGTCAGCAGCCCGCAGTCCCCTCCGGAGAGACTGCGGGCCTGAATCAACGTCTAGACGTCACTTGGCGTCTTCGTCATCACCGAAGGGGTTGTCCTCCTCCGGCTCAACCGTCGGCTTGTCATCAGCCTCCGGCTCGGGCGTGCCTTCGTCGAGATCATCGAGGAAATCGAGGCCGCCCCCATCAGTCGTCGTGGTCGTGGTGACACCCCCACCGCTGAGCACGTCATCCAGCTCAGACATGTCGTCGGAGCTTGCCATGGACTTCCACGTCCCATTCTGGACTGCTTGCACCCCATCGGCGTTGTACGAGTACGCCTCGATGTTCGGCTGCTTGTCCTTCATGCGCTTGTGGTGCAGCACCATCTTGGTAGCCAGCTCGTCGCCGGGGTACGCAAGGCGCGTCCCCATGTCGAACTTGTCGAAGATGCTGCACATCTGGCCGCCCATGCTCTTCCGCACTTGATCCATGGGGAAGTGCTTGCCGAGGAACGTGTAACTGTCACCGACGCGTGCCGAGTTCCGCTCCGCACTGCGCGAGACGTTGAACGCGGCCCCGGTGAACTTGCCACCCAGCTGGTACTTGGCGATCTGGTCCAGCTGGTTCTGCACCTTCGCGTTGTTGGTCACCCAGAGGCGGACCGAACCAGGGATTAGGACCCCCGGCTTGTCCTTGTGCTCCCACGGGGTGCGGTCGAACACGACAGCGAACATGTACGCCGACGGGTCGCGGTCACAGAAAGCCACGGTGAACGGGTCGTTGCCTTTCTTCACCGCTTCCGCGTTGTCGTAAGCACCGCTCACGACTTCGATGGTGTCAGCGAACTGGCCGTTCTTGCCGCTGTTGTACTTGACGATGATTGGGTAGCCGAGCTTCACCACGGGCTCCGTCAAGAAGATGAGCTTCTTGCTGGTGTCCGCCTTCATGTAGAAGGGGAACCCAGGCGCGGACTTCCACAGTGCAGTGAACGGCAGTTCACCTGCCATGCCGCCCAGCCCTTGCTGGCGGACGACGTTCAGGCCGGCAATGCCGGAACCAGTGGGCTCAGAGTCGTCGAAGAGATCGTTGTTAGACATTGGTCGAATTGCTTTTCGAGTTGCTAGTTGAGGTCAGGGAAGAGCTCCGGCGCCTCGTGGCGCAGGGAGTCCACATCGTAGTGCTTGGGATCAAGCCCTAGGTGAGTAATGGTAGCGTTGAAGCCGTTCTGGGACAAGATGTAGTTGACTCTTTCGGCGGCCGTAACTCCCGCAGTATCAGGGTCTAAGAGCACGACGACCAGCGGCGGGTCAAGCAGCCGCAGCTTGGCAGCCTTTTGGTCGCTCATGTAGAGGCCGTGGAGACCGAGGGCAGGCACTCCGATCTGTGCCAAGTGCATGGCGTCAAACGGACCCTCGACCAGGGCGATGACGCGTCGTCGCCAAGACGCCGCTAGATGGTACCCAAAGAAGTGTTGGTGAGCTTTGAAGCCTTCCAGTAGTGACCAGTACTTGCTGCCGGAGCTGGTGGGCTCAGTAGCCCTCGCTTGTGCTCCGATGCAGGTCAAGCGTCCTTCGCGTCTGATCAGCGAAGGGAACGCGAGAACATCTTGATGCAGTTCCTTTGGATCGCCGAACTCATCACGTCCAAAGGCGAAGTCTTCAGTCCCTTCAGGAATGAATGCCACACCGAACTTTGTTCGCGCATATTCGGGATCAACATTCTTTGCTGCGCACAGATCAATAGCCGCTTGCGACCATCTGTGCTGCACGAGCTTTGACCAGAGCTTGGTGTGCTCCCGTACCGGCGGCTGCTTTCGCTTAGCCATCGACCGCTCAAGGTTGGGGAAGTCCAGCTTCTCCAAATCCGCGACCCGCAGGTGCAGCGCACCTACTGTACTCCTCAGGTGGTCAGACCTGCTTAGCCGCTGACTGAGGAACCCAAAGGCGTCCTCGATTGTTCCCATCCAGCCGCAGGCGTGGCAGAAGCAGAAGCTCGCACCTTCGTCGTACGTGATTGTCATCGACGGGTGTCTGTCTACTCCGCCTTCGTGCTTGATCGGAGCAACTACGCAGTTGGTGACGAGGCGGTCTCCGGCATACTTGACGTCGAGAACGTGAGGAAGCTGCGCTAGCAGCCCCCGCAGGTGATCTTCTCGCATGGGACCCCTACTCCGCTAACACCACAATGGGCGTGGCCACGGCTGTAACCATGTCAGACAATCTCTCTGTAAAAGACGGCTTCCTAGACGACGCAGTGATTCGGACTTCTGAGTCCGGCGGCATTCACACGCCGTATCACAAGTCTCGACTGCTCGACGGAAGCGGTAACGAGTATGGGGCGAACCGCCCTGTCCCTGTTGCGCTCTACGCGACCTCCGGATCGCCCATCGTGCTCGTGGCTGACGCTATCGATGTCGACACGGACGCGTCAAGTGACTCGATCTCGATCTACGGGGTGGGTCCCGGGGACGAGGCGCAGCAGCTTCGCGTCAACTATGCGCGCGAGCTCGAGGTTGACGCGATCACCTTGGCCAGCCACCCGCGCATCGGGTCGGCCTACGCGTCGCCCGCTAGCAACGCAGGGCAGGTGGTGCTGGGTGTGCAGGTAGGGGCTACCCCGGCCAGCCAGACCACCGGCAACGGCAGGCTGGCACCATTGATCATGGACGACGAAGGTCGCGTCTATGTCAGCTTCGCCAACAGCGTGGCGATGATCCCGTTCACGCAAAAGGGTGATCTACTTACTTATGACGGATCTACGGACTTCGTTTTGGAGGTCGGATCCGACAACTCGATTCTCGTAGCGGACTCGAGCGTCACGGGCGGTCTGAAGTGGCTGTCTCCGGACGCCAGCAGCCCTGCCAAGTTCCTGCGAGGCGACTTGGTGTGGGCGGTGCCTCTGGGCACAGGTGGTGGCACGAGTGACCACGGGGCTCTTACTGGCCTGGGTGATGATGACCACACGCAATACCTGCTCACCAATGGTACTCGCAGCATGTCAGGCGGCCTCAACATGGGGGCCAACGCCATCACCAACGTTGGTAACGTCGACGGTCGCGACGTATCAGCAGATGGTGCGAAGCTCGACGGTATCGAGTCCGGGGCCACCGCTGATCAAACAGGCGCGGAGATCAAGGCTGCCTACGAAGGTGAAGCAGATACCAATGCGTTCACTGACGCCGAACAGACAAAGCTGTCGGGCATCGCTGCCGGTGCAGAGGTCAATGTCAACGCGGATTGGAACGCAGTCGGTGGCGACGCAGAGATTCTCAACAAGCCCACGCTGGTCACGGACCACGGAGCACTGACTGGACTTGTTGATGATGACCACACGCAGTACGTCCTTGTTGACGGCACTCGAGGCTTCAGCGGTCAGGTCACTGCGCCCAGCCCTACGGCAGGAGACTCAGTAGCAAACAAAGGCTACGTCGACGATCAGGTAGGCGGCATCACTGTGATCACAGACCACGGTGGGCTGTCGGGTCTCGGTGACGACGATCATACGCAATACTCACTGGCGGATGGCTCGAGAGACTTCAGCGGTGAAGTCGTTGTCCCTAGTCCTACTGCCAGTGGGTCGGCAGCAAACAAGGGCTACGTTGACACTGAGATCGCCACCAATATCGTCACCGATCACGGAGCACTAGGTGGTCTTGGCGATGACGATCACACCCAGTACTCACTGGCCGACGGAACTCGGGCCTTCAGTGGGGAGGTCGTAGTTCCCAGTCCCACGGCCGGCGGGTCAGCGGCTAACAAGGGCTACGTCGATACGCAAGTAGCCGGGATCACCGTCATCACAGAGCATGGTGGCCTGTCTGGCTTAACTGATGACGATCACACCCAATACACACGAGCTGACGGCACCCGTGCGTTTACAGGCGATCAGTCGATGGGGTCCAACAAGCTCACCAGCCTGTCTTCCCCGACCACAAGCGCTGACGCTAGTAACAAAGGATACGTCGACGCACAGATAAGCGCCCTACCTCCCGTCATCACCGATCACGGTGCTCTAGGAGGCTTGGGTGATGATGACCACACGCAATACTCGTTGGCAGACGGATCGCGCGATTTCACGGGCGAAGTTGTGGTACCCAGCCCTACGGCCGCTGGGTCTGCTGCTAATAAGGGCTACGTCGACGGCCAACTCACCGCTAACGTCATCACTGATCACGGCGCACTCGGTGGGTTGGCGGATGATGACCATACCCAATACTCGCTGGTTGACGGCACACGTGCGTTTAGCGGTGAAGTAGCCGTACCAAGTCCTACGGTTGCAGGCTCTGCAGCCAACAAGGGTTACGTTGACGCAGAAGTCGGTGGCATCTCACTAAGCATCAATGACCTGAGCGATGTGACCCTCACCACACCTGCCGTCGCTCATGTGCTGCTATACAGCGGAGCTACGTGGACAAACTTTAGCCTGGATACGCTGTACGCAACGACTGCTCACGGGTCAGTGATTGAGACACACATCTTGGGCGGCAGTGACGCAATCGATGCTGACAAGCTAGGCATAGATTTCACCCCTACGCATTACTCCCCCAGTACTGAGTCGCCTACTCACAACAATGTCGACCACCTGTCGTCACATTTGTCTGGTATCGATAATCGGCTGGGCGCTGTAGGTGTCTTCGCTATCTGGGCCGAGGAGAACGCAGCGCTAGGTACTGGGGGTGCGACCGAATGGGCGTTCGGTAACGGCGCCAACATGCCATCAGGCCAAGGGGTGCTTGTACCTAAGTGTGAGCTATTTGCAGCGGCACTCAGTCTTGCGTCTGGTACAGCAACTGTCGATATCGAGAAAAACGGAACGAACGCATACTCGATGATATCAGGCGGTGCTGCTACGCCTAACAACACGTACACCGAGCTGTCGTCGCCAGTTCAGTTTGCAGCCGGGGATGTGGTCGGATTCACCACAAACACCTCTTCGGGTACTGGCACACCAAACGTAGTCACTGCTTGGTTCCGGACTGTGCTGTAAAGAAGAGAGGCCGGGTGGTCGACCGGCCTGCTCGTTATCTACTTGAGCTTCTGCTCAGTCGTCATCGTCGTCTACCTCGACCTCTTCTTCGCCCGTACCGTCGCACTCGCTGCACTCACCGTGACCTCCGCACATAGAGCAGGAGTCTCCGGTCCTATCTCCGTTTTCGTTGTACTCGTCCCCTGATCCGTCGCATTCGTTGCAGTTTCCAGTCCCTTGGCAATGAGAGCACTCTTCGTAAACGTAGTTGGTCATGTAATAGAGGTGATGTAGCCGTTTGTCACGGTTACCGTTCTAGGGGGAGAATCGGCTGTCGTGAATGAGCCGGAAGCGCCCGCAGTGCCGAGGCTAACGAGCAGCGCTCCGTTGTCTGAGAACTGCAGTGGTGCGTACGTGCCGTTGCCCACTACAGGCCCTGGTGATCCTGTTTGCAGACCCACGGCAATCGTGCCGCTGTACTGCGCGTCGGGTACTGTGTCTACTTCATACTGCTGCCAGTCTCCTGAAACGATGTCTACTTGAAGGTGACCATCTGCATCGACACGCAACGCAGTCGGAGATCCGCCTGCTTGCGTGCCGTACGCAACCACGCTGTCGTTCTCGTGGTCTAGGTTGATGTTGATGTTGCCGGACTCGACGACAACCTCCACCCCACCGACGCTGTACAGCGCCACAGGCAGCGGACGATCCGGGCTGTACTCTGCCCCGTCCGATGCGAAGAGCCGTACGTAGTGGTGAGGGTAGTGAACGCCATTTTCGAACGAGGTGCGAATGAACGCATCGCCGTCGAGGGTGACGATCCTTAGATTGTCGTCTTGTACGCCCATCAGTTCGGAAGCGGTTGCCCTAAGTGGTCAAGCATCGCTCTGGTCCAGCGGATCTGCTGCTTGGTGAGTTCTTGCTCAGTGAGCGGAGTGTCATAGAGGGACACGTAACGGCTATGCGTCAGGTGGACGCCCCCACGTTCCTGCAGCCGCGCCCAAAGCACCGCTCCGTTCCACGGGTCGTGGTTGAACCCGATAGCGTTCGAGGGGTACGGGAAGTCCGTGCCATAGATCAATTTCTGAGAACCAGACGTCAGGCACACAGGGATGTCCTCGATTGTTCCGGGAGCTGCTTCGTCAAGCCACGTGGTAGCTGACGCGTTGAGCTGCGCTCCGATGCCGAGGTCCTTCAGCTTGCCGGTGGGGACGTAGTGCTTGACGCCTGTCGAGAACTGATGTTGCAGGCTCGCCGGCAGGTGCACTAGCGCGAGCGCACGGAGCAGTACTACATCCGGCTTGGAGCTCGCTGACCCCTGGCCTTCCAGGCGGCTATCTGCTGCGTCTTGCCGCAGCATTGCCCACAGCATGTTGTGCGCTCCAGCCGATCGGCCCATCGCGCAGATGGCGTCAGGGTTGAGGCGTAACCGCGAAGCGTTGTGTCGGAAGTGTTGGATGGCGCGCTGCGCATCTTGTTCAGCCGCAGGGAACTCGCCGTTCAGTAAGAACTGGTCGTCCGTCCATGTGTACCGGCAGAGCGCGAAGGCGAAGCCAGCTTCAACCCACGGCTCGAACGATGCCGGCAAGTTCTCCGGCAGAGGTGATGGCTCAGTCCAGCCGCCGCCGAGGTTGAACATCAGGAGCGGCGCAGGCTGTCCATGGTCAGGAAGCCACAGCTTGTAGTCCTGGTATCCGTTGCCGACGCCGTCAGGAGCGTAGACTCCGGTGGTCACGCCTCCTGGCAACATCTGCGCTTGTACGATGGGCTTGGAGATCTGAACCGACCCTTGAGGTGTGCGCTGCGGCCCTAAAACCGCTGCGACTGTGACTGCCGCCACGAGCGCACCCGTGACAAGTCTGGTGTTCTGCTGCATGCACACATTGTGCTGCTAAAAGAAGAGCGGCCCCCCGCCCTATGCCAGGGACGAGGGGCCATATTGCATGACTACTTCTTCTTGGTTGCGCGCTTGCGCGTCTTGCGCGGACGGTGGTTGCTCAGCAGCCGCAGCTCGCCGCTAGCCGCGTCGACTACCGCCTGCATCGACTTCGCGTCGAGCACCTGATCCATCCGGACCGGCTGGCCCGGGCCGGACTGCTGCATGAGAGTGTACATGTAGTTGACCCCCTCTTCGAGATTGGTGCCCTCGAGCCGGGCAAGGCGAGCGCCGATACCCAGCACGAGCATGGTCCGCTGCTGAGACCAGAGCTGATCCTGCGGCTCCGCGTCGTAGCCGGCGAACGCAATACCGAGCTCGAGCATCTGAGCCACGAAGTCGGACGTCTGGAGATCGGAGAAGAGGTTGGGGAAGTACTTGTCGGTGTACCAGTGAATGTCGACTCCAGCGTGGAGTAGCGCACGCAGTGTCTTGGCCGCAAACCCGACCGTCGGGATCTCCTCCGCGACGAGTCGGTACACCGTAGCGACGCTGAGCCCGGTGCGCTTCGCAAACTGTGCGTACGACTCTCCGGTGTTCTCGATGTAGTCGTACACCTGCCACATGAGCTGATCGATGTCCTTCTCGCTGGGGACACGGTGCTCGATCATGCTGCGCTCGTGTGCGTCGACGCTGACCTTCTTACGGGGGATGCTGGAGATACGGGACTTGGTTGCCATTGCAGTGAGTTGTTGCTGAGTTGTGGTGTGTGCAAAAAAGAAGACCGCGCGAGCGGCCTTCTCAAGGTGTCGGAACTGACCCCTAATCGCGCGTAAGCGCCGCAAGGGGCCAGTTCTGACCGACGAACTACTGCTGCGCCCAGGCGGCATCAGCCGCAAGGGTGAGGTCGAAGTAGCCCGCGCCATCCCACGAGAGCGGGAGGGATTTGAAGTAGTTGACGACCTTGTCGCCGTAGGCTTCGGTTGAAGCCTTGGAGGCCCCGCGAGGGCCTCCGTTGTGCACGCGCGCCAGGGTGCGTACGGACTCAACCAGAGACTCGTAGTCATCCGGTTGGTAGAGCTGGTGCCACGCCTTGGGGGCGTAGCGCCGCATGTAGTTGCCGACGAGTTCCATCTCGTCGGATGGCCTCACCATCTGCGGATCGAAGATGCCGTCCTTGTCGGCGTCTTCGATGTAGATGGGTCGCAGCTGGTACACGGGTGCGACGTTGTCGCCGTCCCCCATCGGGGCGTCGAAACGCCACGATGATTCCGCCTGCCCGAGGGCAAGCAAGAACGCGGCGTGAGGATCCACGCCTTGCTCTCCCCACGACAGCCCGGTGAAGGGACGTTGGGATGAGTCCTGCTCTTCGACGCTCTCGAAGTACGGAGCGTCGATGTCCGACAGTTTGGCCCGGATGTCCTCCTCGTTGATGAGGAGGCTCGCGCTCACGCCAAGGACGGCGGAGGCAGTGAGAACGGCCAGAAGGCCGACGATGACGATCAGAAGAAAGGTCATGACCATGAGTCTGCTGGAGTCATGCGCGGAGGTTATCCGCGACGTGTGTAGGAGAAAGAGCTCGGCGAACGTACACAGGCCCTGAGATGGCCGGCACATCCACACGAACCCACTCTTTGGTCGAGGCGTTCAGGCGCACGCCGAGTGCGCCGTAGCACTCTAGCCACGAACGAACACCTTCGATGGTGTCCACGATCGTGACATCCTCGTCGACCAGCTGGATCTCGTACAAGATCATCTGAGTTCTCCGTGGTTGTGAGGGAGTACAGTTTCCCTCAATAGACTCATGTCATGTTTTCTTACATTTTGGGCACTACTTACTGGGACGGATAGCACTGGGTTTCGTCGTTAGGAAAAGCACTTACGTCTTCGCTGAAGTAATCGTCCAAGAACTCATTCACCCAGTTCTGCAGGTCGTGGAGCTCATCACCTAGATCTTCTTCGTCATCCGGGTAGATCGACACGATGCAGTCGTCGTACCACCAAAGCGTTACGCCTACACCCGGATGCCTTCGTTGCCAGTCGATGATCCGGGCGCGTAGGTACTGAGCAAGTGTGGACATGCTCTTGGTCTCGAACTCGTCGCGAAGGTCATACAGTGCTTTCTCAATGTGCTCGTGCATCAGTAGCTGAGTTGTTTAGGGCCTCCGCCCGTTGAGCCTGTTGCGATGTCGTCGTTCGACACAGCTTCGCCGATCTCGGAGAAGCTCATCTGAACAGGGTTCCAGTTGTAGAGGAACGGTTTGTTGACGTCGCCATCGCGCATCTTCAGTGCGAACATGTCGACGAATCGGTTCTTCTTCTGATCAGCTGTCTGCGACAACGCGAACACGTTTGTGCAGTCGAACCCGATGCTAGAAGAGAACGCCAGCGTGTCGAGGCTGGTGGAGTCTCGGCTCCTTGCAGATCTGTTGAGCTGACTGGCGAGCTGCCAGTGAGTGGGTGTCTTGAGTGATTGCAGTCGCGCTGCACGCGTGTTGTGGCCTACGCGCTGCCACGCTTCTTCGCCTTCTCCCTCCAGCAGATAGAAGCCGTCAATGAAGACGATGTCGGCACCGAAGTCTTCTGCCTGCGCTGCGATTTGATCGATGGTTGTCGCAGCACCTGGACCTACCAGACGTACTCGGTCTTCGATCATCTCATTGATGCCGCCAGTCTTCAGTTCACGAATGAACTTGAAGTAGGTCTCGCGCTCTTCGTCAGTGAGCTTGTGCGCACGGATACGAGCAAAGCTGAGCTGCATGTAGAGCGCAATCAGTCGACGAGAGATGTCGAGGTCGCTCATCTCCATACTGACCAGCAGTGCTTTGGCTCGAGCTGCCTCCTTTTGCTCATCTGTGTACTCAGGTAGACCTTCTCCTTTGGACCAGCGGTACGGGTCACCGTGCACAGCTGCGTCGACACACAGGAGCTCGAAGAACGTCTTGCCGGTACCTGGCTTTGCAACGATCGCTACGAGCTGTGACAGCTCCCAACCACCGAGCGCTTCTTGGATGAACGGGAACGGGCACGGAATGCCGCGCGTCACGTTGTTCATCCCGTCCATGTAGTCCTGGATTAGCGCGTCACCCACACCGCCCACACTCGAGGTGCTGAAGCGTGAGCGTGTGTACCTGCGTGCGATGGTCTGAACGTGCTGAGACACGAAGTCGAGTACGGTGAAGCCGCTTTCCTCCGCTTCCATGCGCTTTGCGATACCAGCGCCGAGCTGAGTGATCTCCTGCAGCACCTTGTCTTGCAGCACCTCGTCATACAGCGCTTCAAGCGGTGCCTCGAAAGTCGGCACGCCAGCCAGCATCTCGTACATGGACGGTCGCTGGACCCTGAGCATCTCGATGTCAGGAACGACGCCATAGTCTCGCCGATAGTCAGCGATGTGTTCGTAGATCGGCTGGACCTGCTTGTTGAACATGTCGGCCTTACAGCCTTCACGAACCAACCAGTTGAACCCCTTGGTGTCTTTCTCTCTCAGGATCTTGACCAGCAGCGCCTGCTCCACTTGACCCTTGATGCTTGAGTCGTCCTGGACGTCAAGCAGGTCATCAAGACCCTCGAAGTCGTCTCCGAGCTCCATCAGGTCATCTAGCTCCTCAGCAGAGCCTTCGTACTCGTCATCACTCACTGCCAAGTATCCTGTCTAGGTCGTCTTTGATGAGCTCGCTGTCTACGACGTTAGGCGCGTCTGCGTGCTTGTCCTGTTCTGTTTGCGTGATCGGAGCCGGGAGCTTGATTCCTTGAATGTCCAAGCACGCTGGGTAGGTCTGGTGCGGACCGATCATCAGCGTGATTTTGGGCTTACCTGTGTCGCGGTACCGTGCCGCTATCAGGTTGTTCAGCAGCATCGTCATCTCGTTGCTCTCGTCGTACTCAGGCATGCCGTACAGCCCGATGACATCACCCTGGACCAAGTGCGCCCGGAACGTCTGGCCCGTGTCGGGCTCCCACTCAACGTTCTGCATCAGGTGGTGTTCTTGCCACAGGAAGTCTCGAACAGCGAAGTCCAACGTCCAGTGCGCCATGCACCGGATCATCGAGCCCATGAGCGCTTGCCACCGGTAGACGTCTTTAGCGACCTCGTCTCGGTGCGTAGTGAACAGCTCCATCGCGTGATCCTTGGCGTACGGAGCTTTCTCGAAGAAGAACAGGCTTGGCCGCTCGAACTTCGAATCACCTTGGTAGTGCCGGCGAAGCGCTTTGATCCAGCGGTCGTCGTACTTCGACGCCTTGGTCCAGGCGAGGAAGTCGCCGCCAAGTTTCGGCCTGGGATCGTAGTAGTAGCTCGCCTCTCCAGGCACCTGCGTCGCCTTGATCGGAGGGTTCTCGCGCGCGTTAATAAGAATCATCGTGTGACCTCTACATGGAAAAGGACCGGCTACCCGCAGGTACCCGGCCCCACAACAACACATCAACCGACGTGTGTCAAAGTCGCATCACTCTGCGGCTGCAGTAGCTGCCTCGCTACCGATGAGAGAGCCCCAGAGTTCTGCGATCTTCCCAACGCCGTCCCGAGTCGGGAGGGCCGGGTTGTCTTCGTGGTATGCGAAGACCTTCACTTGCACCGGTTCGCCGGGAGGCGTGTCGATCGTGTACTGATACGACCCGGTGATGAAGCCACGCTCCGCAGCGTTGCTTCGGAGAGACAGGGCAACGCGTACGCCGTTCGGAAGCTGTGAACGGTTGGCCGGCTGCATGTCCACCCCGGATCCGTCCGGGTCGAGCATGCCGTACTGGAGGATGGAGAACGCGGTCGCCTGGCAGCGCTCGAGGATCTTGTGGATGATCTTGATCTTCTCGTTCTCACGCTCCTCGTTCGTGGTGCCGACGATCGGGGTCAGGTTGGCGACGATGGTTCGATCCGGACCGATGGCGACGAATAGCTGAGCCATGGGTACGCGGCGGGAGACGATCTCCTGCACACGCGCACCCTGAGACAGCAGGCCGGTCAGACCCTTGAGTATGGTCGGAACGAACGACGACGCTTCCGGGTCTTCCTGACGGACGACGTCGAAGCGCTCGTCCTCGTCGGCTTCCGTGAACTGGTAGTCATCACCAAGAAGACCCGAGTCCAGTGCGAGGTACGGCACGCCTGTGGTGATCCACTCGTCGACGTTGGCTTCCACACGGCCTTCGGCCATGAGGTCGTGCGTCTCTTGGTTGATGTCGCCGTTACGGCCGAGCATGCGCAGAGCGAACAGACGCACGTCTCCGACGATGGAGTTGAACGCGGTCTGCTGCCGGATACGAGACATGTCCAGCTGCAGGTTGGTGTTCGGCGCCATCTGGTTGACCAGGATGTGCGGAACGTCTCCGTCCTCCACCTTGGTCACGATGGTGAGCGGGATGATCCCGCCCAGACGACCACAGATCTCCCGAATCAGCCGTGCTGTGACCGAAGCGTGGTCGTTGCTGTAGCCGTCGTAGTCGTAGTACTCGCGAGCGGTGTCCGGCAAGTAGTCGTCTGTGGAGCTGAGGCACGCAGTCCACAGCGCTGAACGGCTGTTGCGAATCTTGCGCTCGAGCTCAACGGCTTCGGCGAGTAGTTCGTCTTCAGCGCCTGTGAGCTGTAGACGCTCTCCCGCTTTGTAGGTCTTGCCGTTGAGGACGAATGTGCGGTCGTTGATTGTGGTTGTAAGCATGGTCACTTGAGGTGTTGTTGAAGTCTCTGAGAGAGCCTGTATGTCTCAAAACTCGTCAGACCGTGGTGCTTTGACTTTCCGAGATAGAGCGCTACGTTCTCCAGAGTCTGCCTATCCGTCTGCTCAGGGAACAGGCGGCACTGGGTAACGATACCCTTCAGATCTTCTTTCGAGATCTGATCCGGAGAGTACCACGAGCTATCAACGCTGTGCAGCAGTTCTGCCAGGTGCTGGTAGTCGTACTCACCAGTCTGCTCAGCGCGCTTGATGCGGTTAGCAGCTTGTTCGAGATCTGCGGGGAGCGGAGCCTGCATGATCCCCTCGTGGTCCACCGTGGTCTCCAGCTCCTTGGCTCGAGCGATCATCTCGTCCTTGGACTTCGGCCGATAGAACAGGCGGACGACCTCCCCGGCCTGATCCCACGCTTTCATCCAGTAGATCGGATTGAAGTGGTCACAACGAGTCTTGGGTAGATCCCCCAGGAATCGAGTCCAATTGGCAAACCAGGCATCGAACATCTGGGCTTGGTCGTACCGAGTTCGGTACCCGTTGGCAATCAGCACATCCACTAGCTTCGTGAACTGGGAGATGAACTTCGGCTGGATCTTCAGCGGCTTCTCGAAGCTGTGCTGACCCCGGCTGTTGCTCCACATCATCACTCCGTGGATGTGAGCTCGGTGCATCACGTAGTGTAGAAGCCGGCTGTTGGACCACTGATCGACATCGGCTGTGATCGACCCTGCTACGTACTTCTGCTCCTCCTTGGGAGGTTCGGGAACGATGTTCCCCAGCCGCTTCCTCCTACGGCTTTCAGCCCGCTTGCGCTGAGTCTCCAACACTTCGTCAGAGGACAGAGCATCGCCGATGGACCTATCGGTTCGTCTCCTTCTGACCATGTGGAGGAGGTCACTTGCCAGGCCACTGGCCCTTTCTAGGGTTACTCTTTCAGTGGCGGGTCCATTTTTGGACCCGTCACAGGAGGCCCCGCAGGGGCCGACTGGGGGGTGCAGGGGGGTGGCGGTGGCAGGCTCCGCCTTGGCCTCGGCGCGCTTCGCCCAGCGCTTCGCCTTCGTCATCTTCTTCCGCAGCAGCTCCACCTTCTCTGCTAGCCAGTCGTTCATCTCGAACAGCTTGACTAGGTGGTCGATGACCGTTTTGCTCAGGTGAGCCATTGGCTCCATGGCGTAGATCATCGCCAGCGTCACCCGCTCAGGCAGAAAGTAGCTCGGCCGCTTCCCTCTGCGGTCGTGCTTGATGATCGCGCCGACATCAGTCAGACGCTGGAGACTACGCTTCAGTGCCGTCAGGCTGACCCCGCTCTCCTCAGCCATGGTCCGCTGGCTGGCGAAGCACAGTTGTGTCCGCCCCGCCTCACTGAGCTCAGCGACCGTATGAAACACCAGCCGGTCGGATTTCGTGAGGACGTTGGAGGATCCAACACACTTGTAGAGCGTCATGAATCCACTCACAGCTGCACCTCAGCGCCGTAAGTGGTGATCGTTTCAACAGTTACGCATCCGTGATCTCGTGAGAAACCCGTTGTATGGGGTTGGCGATTCGATGCGTGTTGCTCTACACTGCACAGGTCGTGCGGCTTTTTTCTCATGGGAGTCGTACGGCACGGGGCCAAGTCAACACCGTTCTCTGCTGGTGCGACACACACCAACTACGGCAGGGGGGCGGGGCCCCACAGACGAGTGACCCTACTCCGGATCTTTGGCGAGTCAAGACCCCTGACAGCCTGAGTCCAACCTCCGGGAGCCCCAAGGCCCATAAAGCCTTGGGGCTCTTTTCGTTAGGGCTCGCCATCTTCGAGCTCTTCTTGCCCCTCGCCGATCTCCTCAGCCTGCTCGTTCACCTCGGCGATGGCGTCGGCTACCACCGCAGCCGCAACATCTCGGGCCGGCATGCGACCTGCCCACGTGAAGGTGGTAGGCCCATTGGTGGCAGGATTGTTCATGGTGAAGGTTGTCTCGTCGTGGACCTGGGTAGTAGTCACTGCCTGCAGCGGGAACTCCTGCTCGAAACCGCGCACGAGCCAGTAAACGCGATCAGCAGTTCAGGCAGCATCGCGTCGACTCCTGCGATCTTGGAGGGCTCAGTAGCTGCCTCGAGCAGCGCAGGTGCTGGCTTGTTGCCTTGCTTCCGGCTCAGGTTCAGCATCCGCTCGATGATTCGGTCTGTGTTCATGGACTCTCTGGTGCATAAAAGAAGGCCACCCGGGAAGGTGGCCTTGGTTCACACGGTGTGGGCGATGACGACTAGCGCTGACAAGAGCGCCAGCGTCCAGTAGGTGCATTGGTAGCACCCACGCTGGTACATCGTCTCGGTGTTGTCTTCCGTGGTCTGTAGAGGGTTTCGGATCAGTAGATCCTCGGTCATCTAACTCATGTCATGTAAACCGGTCTAGCTGCGCAGCCGCAGCCTTCTTAGCTGCGCGTGATAGGCACGCACTGTCAGCCGTAGGGATCAGCGCCGTAACCATCTGCTGAATGCGAGACAGAGCATCTAGCGGCGCCATGTCTTCATCCAAAGCTCTGCGTGCTAGCTCTTGCGCAGCCAGCAGCGTGCGAATCATTGGATGATTGATCAGCTCTGGGTCGAGCTGAATAGCGGCGTTGCGGCTAACAGGCGCGTACTCGAGCATGATCTCGAGCCGCTTATTCGTGGAACTCAGCCCACTGAGGCGTGACTTAATCTCTTGCTCAAACAGACTTTTCGGACGCTTCGCTTCAGGCACGTGACTACTCCGGGTTCAGTCATTGTCGTCCTCCATCTCTGCTTCTTCCCATGTGCTGACAAGCCACACAGGGAGTTGCTCCCACCGAGCGACGGCTGCTCGAGCTCTGGGGTAGAACTCAGCAGCTTCGCCCAGCGTGCGGATGATTAGACTTCCAGGACTAGCCGCCTCTGCGCAGGCAACGAAGTCAGGCTCGCTATCTAGCGTTTGCCTGCTGCTCGCCCACACAGGGATCAGGTATGACGGCTGGTTGCGCATCCACATCGGTGCTGCGGTTCCATCACGGAACGCACTCATCGCGTGACCGACAAGCATCTCCTGGAAGGACAGGATCGGCATTGCTTTGACCCAGTCCGGAGCATCTTGCGGCACACGCGACTCTACATGAGCTTCTATGAACGGCCGGTTGGTCCGGCGAAGTAGAGGCCACAAGTCCGGGTCGACCCTGGGAAACGTCAGCACGGCCCCGTTGGTTTGCGGAGACATGCCGACGTACGCGAGCCAGGCAGGACTGTCTTGTGTGCTGCCCTTCTTCTGGTTCTCGCCGAACGCGAGAAAGATGGGCTGGTTCTCTTCCGCATCGCGGAAGCCTGTAGGCACAACGAGTTGGTCTTTCTCGTTGATCACGAATGCACCGGCTTCTATGCACCTTGGTAAGTGCACTGCCAAGTACTTGGTCAACACCGGGTGACCCTCGCCCCACTCTTCATCAGGTAGCAGATCGGCAAGCATCTGCATCTTGGCGGGAGGTACGTACGCGAAGCGATGCAACGCTTCAACGCTGTAGCTCCCGCTCTTCAGGGCCTCAAAGTCACTAGGGTGCATGGTTCAGTAATCTGCTAGCTGCTCCCGAATCACGGGAACCTGCTCTAGCAAGTAGTCGGGCGACGTAGCGTCGTCCTCGGTTCGTTTCAGTTCTTCTAGCAGCAGGCGAACCGCCTCAGCGCGAGCACCTGTTTGTCCAGTCTGGCTCTCTACAGGGATCTCGCTTCGGCGCACTGCTCCTGCCCAGTGTGCAATAGCAACCCAGGAGTTGCGCGCTTCGCATGGGTGGTAGACCATGCAGTGCCAGACAACTCCGCTTTTCGGGTACGCCTCCAGGCGGTCTTGCTTGGCCGGTTCCACCTCCTCTCCAGCTGTGCGAGCACGCTTCTGTTCTTCGGTGAGATTCGAAATTAGGTACCAACCGCTGACGTCAGGCATTGGAATCAGGAAGGATGTGAGTGGGTTGTGCGAATCCGGCCGCGTTTCTGTGACCGCCGCCGCCTATGGCCTTGGCGACCTTGCTCACGTCGGGAAGGCCCTCACGCGAGCGCAAGCAACAGTAGCGCCATCAGCGCAGCGAGCGTGATAGACAACGACGACGTCATTGACGTCGACAGTGATGGTATCACTCTTCATCAGGGATGGTATGTACAACGAGGTGGTACGGGTCGCGGATCGCCCACACAGTACTGGAGCGCCAGCGGAAAAGGGTGACGCGGTGGAACGGGCCGGGTTTGAGGACATTTACCCACGGCTGCCAGATGCGCGCATCCAGGTACGCCTCAGCATCCAGATCTCCGTCGACAGGGTAGTTAGCCATGTCAGGAACTCCCGACTTCATGAGCGGGATTCGAGAGTAGGCTTCCTTCTCTGCGGTGCTGTGTGATCTCGGCAGGCCGTCGAACGGCCTAGGCGGGAGCTCAATACCTT